>Ga0123353_10017804_pt1 | contig 10469 bp, 9 predicted proteins | sample TergutLab28metaG_3_FD_92763 | JGI IMG/M metagenome (GOLD analysis project Ga0123353, IMG submission 92763) | Labiotermes labralis P3 segment gut microbial communities from Petit-Saut dam, French Guiana - Lab288 P3 | ecosystem: Host-associated > Arthropoda: Insects > Digestive system > Gut ... | reverse complement strand
CTCGAGGCCGATGTCGACAAAGGCCGCCTGCATACCGGGCAGTACGTTTTGCACCTTGCCCAGATAAATGTTTCCGACCAGGCGCTCGTTGCCCTCCTGCTCGACGTAGAGCTCGACGGGCGTGCCGTCCTCCACGACCGCGACCCGGGTTTGGAACTCGGCCGCGTCTACCAGAATTTCTTTGTTCATGTTATTTGAATCCTTTATAAAAATTACATTGTTACGAGGGGCTAGGGGCTAGGGGCCAGGGGCCAGGCGCTGTAAAAACCAGACTGTTCCGATGCACCTGCGTCCAGCCGCTGCAGCCCAGGATCGGGAGCAGGGCTTGGGCCACCAGCTCCGCGCGCAGGCCGCCCGAGGCGGTAAGCGCGCCCGTGACGGAGAGCGTGAGCCCCTCTTCGTCCGCGTGCAGCAGGGAGACGTCCAGCAGGGCCGGCCGGATATCGACCGTCTTTTGGCCCTCCTTCGTCTTCTTGCTCACCAAAACTTCTTCTTGCGCCAGCAGCTTGGCCAGCGCGTTCTCCGCTTGCGCCTGCGTGACGGACACGTCCGTGTGCAATCGCAGCACATACTTGGCCGAGAGCAGCAGCTTGGTCAGGCTCGGCATTCCCTCAGGCGCCGCGAACGCGCCCCAGATGGACAGGCCCTCCGGCAGCTGCGCATTCGTTCGCGCCAAAAATTCCTCGGGGGACAACTCCCCCCTGTCGGCTGCGCCGACCTCCCCCCTCGGAGAGGGGGGCTGCGTCTCCAGCTCCGCCTCAAACCATTCGCCGTCGCTCGTGTGGCCCGTGGCGAGCGCGGTGGCAAAAGAAAGCAGCGGGTGCGGGTTGAAACCCGACGAATAACGCAGCGGCAGCCCCGCGCGCCGGAAGGCCCGCTGCAGGAGGCGCTGGATATCCAGGTGCGAGGTAAAAGCGGCCGCGCTCTCCTTGCGCAAAGCGGCGATCATACGCATGACGCACCTCTTCCATAGCAGCCCTGACAGTTCCCGCGGCAGTCGGGGGTCGTCCGCGCGGCCATCGCGCGTTCGTGCTCCCGCTTTAGGTAGTCTGCCGTCACACCGATGTCGATATGCGACCAGGGCAGGGGCGCGTCCAAAGGCAGCTCCGCCAGCGCGAATTCCTCCGGCGTAAGGCCGCAGGTCTCAAAGGCTTTCGCCCAGGCGTCGCGGGAGAAATGCTCCGTCCAGGAATCAAACCTTGCGCCGTTTTGGTAGGCGGCAAGCAGCACCTCGGCCAACCGACGGTCGCCGCGTGAAAAGGCCGCCTCCAGTAGGGAGAGCCTGGACGGGTGGCAGTGCAGAGTCACGCCGCGCACGCCTTTCATCGCGCTGCGCAGTAACTGTTGTTTGCGCCAGATCTCCTCCTGGCTGTCCTGCGGGCACCACTGGAAGGGCGTGAAGGGTTTGGGCACAAAGGTCGAGACCGAAACAGAAAGCCGCAGGCCCTTGCCGCGCCGGGCAGGCGGGGTCTCGCGCCAGGCCCGCGCCACCTTGCCCGCCAGGTCCGCGATGCCCAGAATGTCCGCGTCCGTCTCGGTCGGCAGGCCCAGCATAAAGTAGAGCTTGACGCTCGTCCAGCCCGCCGCGAACGCGTCCCGCGCCGCGCGCAGCAGGTCCTCTTCCGTCACATTCTTGTTGATGACGTCGCGCAGCCGCTGTGTGCCCGCCTCGGGCGCGAAGGTCAGGCCCGCCTTGCGCACGGACTGCATCTTTTGCAGCATTTCGCCGAGCCCCGCGTCAATGCGCAGCGAGGGCAAGGCCACCGAAACGCGCTGCTTTGCCATGCTGTCCATCAGTTCGGGCAGCAGCGTGCGCAGCTCGGTATAGTCGCCCGTGGACAGGGACAGCAGGGAGATCTCGTCATAGCCGGTGCAGTCCACCAGCTGTTTGCCACGCTCTAATAGGCTTTCGGCGCTGCGCTCACGCACCGGACGGTAGATATAACCTGCCTGACAGAATCGGCAGCCGCGCGTGCAGCCGCGCATGACCTCGAGTGAGACGCGGTCGTGCACAATGCCCATAAACGGCACGATGGGTCTTTCCAGATAGGCCGCGTGTTCCAGGTCGGCCACCACGCGCCTGCGGACGCGTTTCGGTTCGGATGGAATATACAGGCCCTCCAGCCGCGATAGCCGCGCAATCCGTTCCGCCCTGCTTGCGCCCTCGCGCTTGGCTTGCGTGAGCGCGTCTAAAATCTCCACCATGACCTCTTCGCCGTCGCCGACCACCACGGCGTCCAGAAAGGGCGCGATGGGTTCGGGGTTCACGCAGCAGGGTCCGCCGCCGATGACGATGGGATCGTCCTCGGTTCGCTCGCCCGCGAGCAGGGGAATGCGGCCCAGTTCCAGCATGGTGAGCACATTCGTGTAGCACATTTCGTAGAGCAGGGAAAAGCCGACGAGATCGAAGTCACGCAGCGGCCGCCGCGTCTCCAGCGAGAACAGGGGCAGGTCCTCTTGGCGCAGGGCCCGCTCCATATCCGGCCAGGGGCAGAATACACGCTCGCAGGCGACGTCTTGCTGTCCGTTCATCACCTCATACAAAATGCGGGAGCCAAGGTGGGACATACCGATCTCATAGGCGTCGGGAAAACAAAGCGCGGCATGAAAGAACGCGCCTTCCTTGCGGTACTCGTTCCATTCGCTGCCTGTATATCTGGCCGGTTTTTCGACTTTGGCGAGGAGCCTGTCCAGCTGTTGTTCGTTGATCATTTCCTGTCCTGTCCGGCGGGCGAATACCGTTCGCCCCTGCGGTTTCGGGGGCAAACCCTACTCTCCCATATTATTTCAATAATATCCTATCACAGGACGGATCAAAGGTCAAGATTTGCCCTACCGTAGCCGCCGCGCCCAGCGCGCCCAGCCCCGCCAGCAGTGTGGACTCGTCGATTTCGCCCAGCGCGCGCATACGGTCGTCCACCACGCGCAGGAGCGTATAGTCATGCTGGCGCAGCAGGCGCATGGCCTCCCCCGCCGTCAGCGCGGCGTGCACCACGCTGTAGCGCACGCGCACCGGCTCCCCCCGCCGCAGAGACGCGCTGCGGCGCAGCATGGCGTTGAGCTGGGCGTCGGGCAGGGCCAGCAGCTCCTTGCCCGCCGCCAGCAGCAGAAAGACGCCGACCATATATAAGGTCAGCGAGCTGTAATAGAGCAGCGTACCCAACAGCGCGAGCGCGAGCGTCAGGCAGCCCAGCGCGATACCGATCCAGGCGGTGAGGGACGCGGCCAGGCGCGGGCGAAGCCTACGCGAAAGCAGACAGCGCAGCAACCGCCCGCCGTCCAGCGGATAGGCGGGCAGCAGGTTGACCAGCGCGAGAAAAAGATTGTATTCGGAAAAAACTTGGATAGAACCGGCCACCGCAGGAATCGTTCGCGCGCAGAGTTGGGAGAGACCCGCCGCCACCAGGCTGGCAATGGGGCCCGCCATAACAACAAGGGCCTCGGCGGAGGGCAGGCAGGCGTTGGCCTCCAGCCTCGCCTGGGCGCCGAAAGGCAGCAGGGTCAGGGCCATTACGTCCAGCCCCAGCCGCCGCGCGACCAGCGCGTGCGCACACTCGTGGATCACCAGCGCGAGCGTGCACAGCAGCAGCGCGTACAGCCGCCCCTGCACGCTGAGCAACGCGACAAGCGCAAGAACAGCCGGATGCAAGCGTATTTCAGTTTTTCCGATGGTGAACAGACGCATCTTTTGTCAAGTAATAGATAATAAGTAATAAGTAATAGTGGACGAGAAAACTGCTGACGCAGTTTTTCTGATTATTTTCAAACTACCCATCAAATGTGCGAAGCACTCCATCATTATTCCTTATTCCTTATTCCTTATTCCTTGTAGTTTACCTATCCCACTTCTAAATCAAGATTGATAAAGAGCGCCGGATCCTGCGGCGCGCCTTTGGACAGGACGCTCATGTAGACGCTGCGGCCGAGCGGCACGGTGCCCAGCACATCGTCCGGCTGCACAAGCTGGGTTTGCTTGACGCCGATCTCCTCGAACCCGTAGAAGATGGTCTCGACATCGTTCGCGTGTTTTACGCGCACATACTTGCCCAAACGCGGGTCCTCGCCGATGGCCAGCACTTCGCCCGGGCAGCAGTTGCGGATCAGCGATTCCGTGGCCGTAAACCGCACCATGCGGTTGTCGAGCATGAGCTCAATATCGCCCGAGGCCACCGGCGCGCGCCACTTCTCCGGCGTGACGGACGACTGGGTCGCGTCCACAAAATGCAGCGCGCCCAGGGATTCCTCGTCGTCCGTCTCTATAATGGAAGTGACGGGAGCGGAGTCCGGTTCGGGATCCGGCCCGGCCAGCGTGCGCACCAAAAGCGCGGCCAGCACGGCGGCAAAGCAGAGCCCGATCTTGATGAACATACTTTCGCCATGCGCGGGCGGGCGCGGCTGCTCCTTCTTTTTCGTGGCGGAAAAGGGGGAGACCTCGCTCTCCTGCCCGTTGCTTTTCCCGCTTGTTTGCGTGATTCTGATGTCGTTTAGTTTCATGACCCTACCCTCCCCTGTTGTCCTATTACTACGTTTTCTGCAGGAACTTCATGACAGAAGAAGAAAAATTATGATAATTTTCGTAAAACAGGTTGACTTCTTGTGAAATAAATAGTATATTATTTCACAGTTTGTGTTGAAAGGCACAAGAAAAAGCAACAAATTGGGAGGAATAAAGAAAGAATGGAAAGTAAACTGACAAAAAAATACGGGCTACCCACCGCGATCGCCATGGTTATCGGCATCGTCATCGGCAGCGGCGTGTTCTTTAAGGCAGAGGGCGTACTGGTAGATACCGGCGGCTTTATGCTGCAGGGCGTCCTGGCGTGGGCGATCGGCGCGGCCGTTATGGTCATCTGCGCCTATGTGTTCGCCGTGATGGCGACCAAGTACCAGCACGTGAACGGCCTGGTGGACTACTCCGAGGCGACGTGCGGCAAGGCCTACGGCTACGGCATGGCTTGGTTCACCTCGACCATCTACTACCCCGCCATGACCAGCGTGGTCGCGTGGGTCGCGGCGCGGTACTTCTGCGTGCTGGTCAATATGCAGCCCTTTTATGTAGAGGGTATCGGCGCGCTGCCCAGCTTTTTGGGGCCGCAGTGCATGATCATTGCCGCGTTTTTCCTGGTGGCGATTTACGTCATCAACGCCTTGTCGCCCAAGCTGGCGGGCGTGTTCCAGGTCTCCACGACGGTCATCAAGCTCGTTCCCCTCGTGGCGATGGCGGTCGGTGGCATCATCGTTGGCCTGATCAGCGGGCAGACGGTAGAAAACTTCTCGGTCCAGGCTGCGGAGGTCACCCAGTCCCTGTTCTCCAGCCCGCTGCTGGTAGCATTGTGCACCACGGCCTTCGCCTATGAGGGCTGGGTTCTGGCGACCAGTATCAACGCAGAGCTGCGCGACGCGAAAAAGAACCTGCCCCGCGCGCTCACCCTGGGCACCATCATCGTGGCGGCTGTCTACATCCTTTACTACATCGGTATCTCCGGCGCAATCCCCTCAGCCGAGCTCATGGGCGCCGGCGAGCAGGGCATCAAAATCGCCTTCACCAACATCTTCGGCGGCTGGATCGGCATTGTCTTCTCGGCAATCGTCGTCATCTCCTGCCTGGGCACGGTGAACGGCCTGATGATGGCCAACGTGCGCGGTTTCTACGCGATGGCCGTGCCCGGTCGCGGCCCCGCCCCCGAGACCATGGAGCAGTTGGACGCCAAGACCAATATCCCGAACAACTCGGCAGTTATCGGGATGCTCGTCGCGATGGCCTGGCTGGTCTTCTTCTACGGCGCGAACCTCATTGTCGGACCGTCCTGGTTCGGGTTCTTCAGCTTTGACTCCTCGGAGCTGCCGATCATCACGCTGTACGGCGCGTACATTCCGATGTTTGTCATGCTCATGGTCAAGCAAAAGGATCTGGGGATCTTCAAGCGCGTCATCATGCCGATCCTGGCGATCGCGTCCTGCGGCCTGATGCTCTACTCCGCCGTGGTCTCGCACGGTTCCGCCGTTTGGGGTTACCTCTGCGTGTTCGGCGCGATTATGGTCGCCGGTTATATCTTCTACTTTGTCAAGAAGAGAAAGACCGTCGAGGCGTAAACACTTCGCTTTCAAAAAGCCCCTGCGGGGGCTTTTTTTTTCGGTTTTTTGAAACACCCGCGCGGGGTATGACATAGTATGAGAAAAAAAGGAGACCCCCTGCTATGTTCTGTCCCTATCCCGTTGCCTATTCGGTGCGCGCCGGCGATAACCTGCACCAGATCGCCCACTACTATCACACGACCGTGCCCTCGCTGCTGGCGTTGAACCCGAATGTGGACCCCTACAATATGCAGATCGGGTCCACGCTGATCATCTGTCCCGGCGAGGATCTGGGCAGGATACAGGAACCTTCTGACCCGCCCGGCGCGCCGTCGCCGCAGCAGGTCCTGGCGCAGGATATGCGTATGGTCTGGGAGCAGCACGTGTTCTGGACGCGGCTGCTGCTGGTCAGTATCGCGGCGAGGCTGGGAGATCAGGCCGCCACGACCGACCGCCTGCTGCGCAACCCGAGGGATATCGCGGATATCTTCGCGCGCTACTACAATGAGAACACGGCGGCGGCCATCGCACAGTTGCTGACGGAGCACCTGCAGATCGGGGCACAGCTGATTACCGCGCTGCGGGACGGCGAGACGCAAAAGGCACAGGAGCTGACCGCGCAATGGTACGCGAACGCCGACAAGATGGCCGAGGCGTTCAGCTTGATCAACCCCTACTACGACCGGACGGAAATGCGGGCCATGCTGCGCAGGCATTTGGATCTGACCACAAACGAGGTCGCGGCGCGGCTGGCGGGGCGGTTTGCGGACGATATCGCGGCCTTTGACCTTGTGGAGCAAGAGGCGCTGCAGATGGCGGACACGTTTACCCTGGGTATTATGAAACAGTTTCCGCATTTGTTTTAGGGGCCAGGGGCTAGGGGCCAGGGGCTAGTGTCGCTCACGCGGGATTTTTCTATTGAAAATCCTCAGTTGGTGTGCAATAATGGTACAAAACGGTACGAAAGAAGGCGGCAATTATGTTGAAAATCGCAATTGTAGGATATGGAAATGTCGGGCGGGCGGCACGGGAGGCCGTGGACGCCGCGCCGGATATGGTTTTGGTTCAAGTGGCCGAGGCGCCGGGTGTGCCGATTCCCGAAGACTTAAAAGATATTTGGGTGACGGACCTGCGCGACGTTCGCGCGGACGCCGCCCTGCTCTGCCTGCCCTCGCGGCTTTGCCCCGACGCCGCCGAGACGCTGCTTTCTATGGGCATAAACACCGTGGACGCGTTTGACATTCATGGCGAGATCCCCGCAGTAAAGGCCAGGCTGGACGCGGTCGCCAAGGTGCACGGCACGGCCGCCGTGCTGTCGGCGGGCTGGGACCCGGGCACGGACTCCCTGCTGCGCGCGCTTTTCGAGGCCATGGCGCCGCGCGGGATCTCGTATACCGACTTCGGGCCGGGCATGAGCATGGGGCACTCCGTCGTCGCCAAGTCCAAGGCGGGCGTGAAAAACGCGCTGTCCATGACCATGCCGGTCGGCGCGGGCGTGCACCGGCGCATGGTCTATGTGGAGCTGGCGGACGGCGCGGCGCTCGCGGACGTGACCGCCGCAATCAAGAGCGACCCCTACTTCTCACACGACGAGACGCATGTGATCCCCGTTGCGGACATCGGCGCGCTGCAGGACGTGGGGCATGGCGTGCGCATGACGCGCAAGGGCGTTTCGGGCGACACGCACAATCAGCTTTTTGAGTTTTCCATGCGGATCAACAACCCCGCGCTCACCTCGCAGGTGATGGCCGGCTGCGCGCGGGCGGCGGTCCGCCAGACGCCGGGCTGTTATACCATGATCGAGCTGCCGGTGGTCGATCTGCTGCCGGGCGAGCGGGACGAGTGGGTCAAGAAACTGGTGTAATGATTTAACCGCGAACCACGCGAACGGCACGAACGTCCGCTGCGGCGGGGTTCTTTTTAACCACGAAAAGCACGAAATAACACGAAACAGGGTTGTCATTCTGAACGCAGTGAAGAATCTTTTTTGGGGGACGGCATTTAGATTCTTCGCCCAAGGGCTCAGAATGACAATACTGTTTTCGCGCCATTCGCGTATTCCGCGGTTCCCCTGTTCGTCATTGGAACCCCAGATTAAATCATTCGCCGGGTAGATTGGCTATCAGAATGGTCCCAACATAGGAGCTTTTGGCATGCCGACTATTCCACCTCACGATTTAATCAGTGGGCCCCATTGCGGGCTTGACCCGCAACCGCGTGAGCGATTCTGCCCACTGCCCACTGCCCACTACCTGTAAATCTTCACCCGACCCGAGAAGACGTGCGCCAGGGTTTCGGTCAGACGGTTTTCGCGCTTGCCGGAGAGGTCATAGACCACCAGCCGCTGCGGCGCCATATTGACCAGCAGGCTGACAATGCCGTCCGGACAGCAGTCCACATACTCTATGCGCACCAGACTGTCGTCGGTCAAGGTGCAGCTGCCGTCGGCGTGAATGCAGAGCTGGATCTCCAGAATGCGCGGCGGGCGCGTGCCCACAAAAGCCGAAAGCACTTCCATCAGCTCGGAATACTCCTTGCGCAGCAGCACTTCGGTCGCCGCCTGCTCCACGCACATCTGCCAGACCAACAGGCAGTCCTGCATACGAAAGCGGATATAACCCTCCAGGCAGATCTGCCGCGTGTCGGTCAGATACTCCTTCAGGTCCGCCTGCACCGCGACGATCTCCTCGCGGGCGCGCGCGGTTTGCAGCGCGTCGGTTAAGACCTCTTCCTTTTCCCCGATCGAGAGCGGCATGGCGTCCGCCATCTTCGCCAGCACAAAATACTGCATATCGCGACACAAGAGCTTGCTCAAGGCCTCGGACAAACTCTCCTGCGCCTTGAGCCCGCGGATCGTGACCGCAATGGATTTGTCTTCTTTCTCGTCCAGGACAAAGGGCACGCCGACCTGAGAAAGCCGCCGCGACAGCAGGCTTTTCAACTGAATATCATATTCGTTTGTGGACAGGGTCCAAGATGGCATAGAACACTCCTTCGTTCTTATATGTTATGAACGCGTAAAGCTATTCTGTGCCGAAAAAGACAATCCCTGTCATGGTAATACTTGACTTGCTAAACTTCCCGATTTTGTCTACAATAAGAACATAATTTCGCCCAATTCATTCGATATGATGAGCGCACAAAAATGCATAAGGAGCACCAAATATGTCCTATTATGACGATTTCAATTATCCTCCGGCCCCGCCCGCGCGAAAAAAGCGCGGGGGAGCGGCGCTCGCCGTTGCGTTTCTGCTGGTGGCCGTGCTGGCGTTCGGGCTGGTCGCGGGCATTCTGGTAGGGCGCGGTTTGGACCAAAACGCCGCTTTGCCCTCCCCCGCCCCCGTTCTGACCGACACAACACCCGAACCGGCACCCGACGACCGCCAGCCGGTGATCCTCGGCAACACACCCGACGAGACGCAATTCCTGCCCGACGGGCCCTTTACCCGCTCGCAGGTTGTGGAGATCGCCGCGCCCTCCGTGGTGGGCATTGACGTGACCGTGCCCATGAGCGGTTTCGGCGGCCGCGCCTATGAGACCGAAGGCAGCGGCAGCGGCGTGATTTTGTCGGCGGACGGTTATATCGTCACCTGCCTGCACGTGGTGGACGGCGCGAGCGAGATCACCGTGACGCTAAACGACGACAGACCCTATCCGGCGGCATTGGTCGGCAAGGACGCGCGCAACGACATCGCCATCATCAAGATCGAGGCGGAGGGCCTGACCCCCGCGACGACGGGCAATTCGGATATGCTGACCGTGGGCGAGGACGTGATCGCAATCGGCAACCCTTTAGGCGAGCTGCGCGGCACGGCGACGAGCGGTATCATCTCCGCCGTGAACCGGCCGGTGCGCGTGGAGAGCATGGAGATGACCCTGTTGCAGACCGACGCGGCCATCAGCCCGGGCAGCTCGGGCGGCGGCCTGTTTAACGCAAGCGGGCAGCTGATCGGGATCGTGAACGCGAAGGCGACCAGCAACTCGGCCGAGGGCTTGGGCTTTGCTATCCCTGTGAACAGCGTGCTCAAGGAGATCAACGACCTGGTGCGCGTGGGTTATATCACGGGTCGAGCCTATCTGGGCGTTTACACGCAAAACGTGACCATGCGCGGCGACGGCGGCGACTTTTTCGGCCAGTATTTCGGCACGAGCTGCGTGCAGGTGGCGGACGTGGTCGCGGATTCCGCCGCCGAGAGAGCGGGGATCCTAACGGGCGATTTGATCCTGAAGGTGGGCGAGGTGACCATCACCTCAAACGCGGACCTCTCGAGCGTAATCTCGGGCTACAACGCGGGCGACAAGACCGTCATTACGCTCCAGCGCAACGGGCAGCAGGTGGAGGTTGAAGTCACTTTTGATGAATATAAGCCGTAACGGGGCAAGTAATAAGGCAT
>Ga0123353_10017803_pt1 | contig 10469 bp, 5 predicted proteins | sample TergutLab28metaG_3_FD_92763 | JGI IMG/M metagenome (GOLD analysis project Ga0123353, IMG submission 92763) | Labiotermes labralis P3 segment gut microbial communities from Petit-Saut dam, French Guiana - Lab288 P3 | ecosystem: Host-associated > Arthropoda: Insects > Digestive system > Gut ... | reverse complement strand
TGGCTCAGGTACTAGTGGTTCTGCTGTGTGTATTTCTGCCTGCCCAACATCCTTAACCCCATGCACATTGAATAGCTGGGAGAAATAGTTCCTCCACCTAGCCACAATACTGTGGGAGTCTGCCAAGTCACCTTTCTCATCCTTTACTATATTACATCTAGGCTGGTACTCTATGGCCCACCTAGTCTCCAGCACAATGGATATCAAGGGCTCCTATTCTGGGCATAAAGCTGATGACTCATCTCCATTTCACGCCAAAATTAGAAATGTCTGAGTTACACTACTGCTCACAAACCTTTATGGTGCAGTACTTCATTATGTACAAGGATAGCGTCACCTACCTTTACTTTCAACACAATAGAAAACAGCATCACTCTTGTCAAATGTCATAATCAGTTAATAATGTGTCTGCTTCAACACACAACAGTGAAAATGTAAATCGATGGAAAGGGGGGGGGGGATTAAAATGTCCCAGTGCTTAATTAAGTACCACACCATGCCAGTATATAGCAAAGTTGGAAGTACAGCTCCACATATTATTAACCTTGGAACTAATTGGAGGTGGGAGGTTAAACCAATGCTGCTTTACTCTTGGTACCCAAAAAATGGGAGGCTGGGCATGCCACAGAGCCAGTCTGAATGCTTACAGAATTTTTTTTTGTCCCCCTGCTGGGAATAAAAACTGTAACTCCTTGATCCTCTAACCTGAATCAATTCCTTCTTGAGTTTTAAGTACCCATATACAAGAGAATGGTAACTTGCTACAAAAGTATACAATAATTATGAATTATTTTGGTTTTACAATCAGCTGCTAAGAATTTAAGCTGCATATGTTGAAAAAGGCTGGCTGTCAGTATACCATGTGGTCAGTCTACCATGGTACAAGGACACCTAATGCCGTCCATCAGGAACCCGATTATGACGTGGACGACTTTGTATGTATCTTTAATCATTAATAACCTGACTTTTACTAAATAAGTCTGAAACATAACACTACATAGGCAAAGAAGATGTGCAATAATATTTTCTGCGTGTTTTTAAAAAAAAAAAAAATTATGAAAATACATGAAAAATGATGAGGACATGCATGTCCTCATGTTTCAGCTCGAAAACAAAACAAACATTTCTGATTAAAATTTGGAGTGTGGGGTCCATAGAAAAAGTTACTGTATAACTTTAATATTGGTTCACATCATTCTAAAATAACAGAGTTCCATTTGAATGTCAACTTAAGTTTCACAGTTTTTCTCAAAAAAGAATTATCTGAATCAAGACGGGCAATGTATATATAACGTTACACTGAGGCACACTTGTGCAACTATGTTGCAGTAGAAAAACAATAAGTATTACATATTAAAAGTATGTGTTTGTAGCCTTCATTATCCAGCATGCAATGCGCATGCATCATATTGTCATATGCGGCCTGCCCAGCTCTACAATATTTTCCCACATTATCTCATAAACAGGCACAATCGTCTAAAAAGTTATTGAACATAAAATGTATGACTTGATTTTCTCTACAACTTCTTTTAATAAAACATTTCTCATTCTAAGAAGAATTCAGCGAGACATAATCCAGCACATATGCTGGTCTTCATGTCAAGCACCCCTTATTCTTATCCAATTTTAATGAAACTTTAATTTTCATAACAGATTTTAAAAAAGTACTCAAATAAAAAAATCCATCAGGAGCAGAGATTTTCCATGTGGACAGATGGACAGACATGACAAAGCTAATAGTCACTCTTTGTGAATTGATATACATAAAACCTATTCAAATTCACCTATGGCAATTTTTATTTCAAACATTTTTTCAGTATATCTATATATAGTGCAACAGGAGGAAACAAAATCGTGTGTCTATGTAATAAGGTAATGCAGTGTAATTAACTGTGTAACAAATAAACATACACACTGAAGTTGTATAACTTATACATAGATTTCTAGATCAGGACCTAGCTCCAATTTTGGTGTATTCACAATAAAAATAGTTCACACATTTGATTTTCATGTGACCACACGTACCAATGTGATAACCACGGAGAAGTTTTCATAATACTTCATAATTGAGAGTTCTACTAAAATCTGTTAATCTGTTCCACTTTTAGTTAAAACTGAATGATGGCAATTGCCACTTTACACAAAAACCTCTATGTGTATAAGCACATCTCTTGCATAACTTGAATACTCATTACAGCGGAAAATACATTTGTTGTTACAATACTGTCTCACATCATTGTATTTGCTTCCCTTCAACTTCAGCAATTAGAAGTTGAGAGATTTCACATTATTATTCCTGTAATTTGTTACTCATGCTGATCATGGTTGGAAAATAAATGACACCAGGTTTTTTTAAAAACATGCAAGACTAAACAAATAAAAATTGTGGATGAGCTCCAACATGTTTACAGAGCTTTTATGGGTACTGGATGCTTCCATTGGTGTGCAAGGCAGAAATATTTTGTTGTTTGCAAACTACTGTTGTTTATCCACAAGATCTATTATTCCTACGGAAAACAAAAATTTGTGTATTATCCATCAAAGTGAACAAGTGCCTACCATGAAGACTGGATAGGCCTAGACGCTCAAAAATATCTGAGTTCAGATCTTACACATCTGTAGACAAGGCACTAGACAAATGTGGTGTTTCCGGCTATGATAAGTTGTGTGATCTGGAGGGTTACAGCAACACAGGGGAGGACAAGAGGGAGACAACATGACCTTGAACCAGGGATGAGATTAGCTGAAGCCCTTGCTGTTTACACGAAAGTTAAAACACTCTTTTATGCATAAAGAACTAGTGGGTGAGACAAACAGCATATATTGAGCTTGAAATTGGTGCTGTTTCATCTGAAACATAAGTTGTTAGGTACCGGTTTCAACGAAAGAAAGATACTTGCACACACCTATTAATGCAACCTATGTCCATTTATTTTTTGTAGATCTAGGTGCAAAATGCAAAATTTTCAATGCCTTATTGTTATACATTTAATGCTTTTCCCAAAACTATCATTTTCCTGCATTTATCGTGTTCTCTCCACCGCCCCTTCAGAAATGAAGGACTGAAGTTTAACGCTATTATGTTCATGTTCCCTAAATTTTTCTTTTCTATGTTAGCCAATAAGCAAGAAAACGGGATATTTCAAAAGTAAATATTGTGTTGCACTGTTTAATAAATTCACACCTTTAAGGGCTTCTTGAGATCTGGAGTGTCAAACTTGGCAAGTTCACGAATGGTGTCAGCAACAAGGTTTTCCCTGCTGACATGTAACTGAAGAAATGTGCTAAAGGTTGTAGGTGAGAACGGCGCAAATATAAGAGATGTAACTGCCCTGGTGGCTGCTTCATGCATCGCTGTCTGCATCTGTCAAAAGATAGGGAAAGTAAGATTAGAGATGACAGGTTCATGGCCCTGAGCATAATATTTTAAGGGATTACACAGCAAAGTACAGAGTCTCTACAACCTCAATGTAAATCTCTCCTGCACACAGTATGGCCCATTCTTAGAGTGTGTCTTTTGGAACCAAATCATGGCAGTAAATTAAAGTGTTCCCGTTACAAGCCCAGTGTGGCCCAGAGGGTGAGTAGAGGTATAGCTCTACTCTTCCGTGACCGCGGCACTAGAAGGGTGTGAGAGGTCAGCAGCACGCCCCGGCCACACTTTACCCCAGGAAAGACCTGGTACCAATTTTACAGGAGGCTGGGTGGGTCCCAGGGCCGGTCTGGACGGGTGGAAAATCTCGTCCCCACCAGGATTCGATCCCGGAAATCATGGCAGTACAATGTATAATTTTGACTGTTGGGGTTTAGCTGCAGCATATGTTGAAATTATTCCATTTGTGAGTCGATTTTAGTCACCATCTTCAGAGCAAATTAGATGGAAGGAGGATGTGGCATCATATGTAGGTTTCATAGTGGTAGTAAGGGTGAGTGTGGGAGTATGGTGCATGGACCAGTGGGACCCCAACATACTGCACCTACTTCACAATATGATGCAGCTCAACTACAAAACAAAAACTTCCACTAACAAAATTTTTATGAAGTCAGATTGCTATTTTCAATTTTAGTTTGTTTTTAAACTGATAGATATTAAGATGTGAATAACAACCATCAAAGTACACATGTAGGTGTTGAAGGCTCCCTCTGTCTTGGCATTCCAACATGTTCCCAACCAATTATCAGGGATAATTTAATGTGCATGATGGTGGAATTAATAAAGTTCATACTTTAATTTACAACAGTTTGTGTTCTGTGTTAAACCTATATCATATTAAAGTCTTGAATATAGTGTTCCATTGTATTTATATATTATTATTCCACCGACATCTCTTAATATTTTCTTAAAAATGACATTTGGAATGCCACAAAAGCACAGGACAAGGTTCATAAAGGCACTCTGATTGATGTGTGGCATGACTGATGGCAGTCTCACATTACTTTCAGACGATAATGAATGACAATCTGATTTTTGTCAGCTTGAGGGTACCAAGAGAAAAATAAAATTTGGCAGAGATGAACAGGTCTGTCATGCCCAGAAGCAGAGTCATTCAATGAGAGACAGTGGAAGAGTGCCCCAGTATTGACAACAATGCTCCAGCAATTCTCCAGATGACAGTGAAATGTGCAGAAAGTTGTAAATGAAACTTCAGATGATGACAGAGATAACAGTCAACAAAGCAACAATGTGGAAGAAAACTTGTCTATTGAAAAAAGAAGAAGAGGAGGAAGAAGAAGAGGGAGAAGAGGAAGATGAAGAAAAGGAAGAGGAAGAGGAGGAAGAAGAAGAAGAACAAGAGGAACAAGAGGAAGAGAAGGAGAAGAGGTAGAAGAGGAGGAAGAGGAAGAAGAAAAAGAAGAGGAGGAAGAGGAAGAAGAGGACGAGGAAGAAGAAGAGGAGGAGGAGGAAGAAGAGGGAAGAAGAATAAGAGGAGGAAGAAGAGGGAGAAGAGAGGAAGAAGAGGAGGAAGAAAAAGAAGAAGAGGAAGAATAAGAGGAAGAAGAAGAGGAGGAGGAAGAAGCGAAAGCAGAGGAAGAGGAAGAAGAAAAAGAAAAAGAAGAATAGATTCACAGTATGGAACAGAGGAGAGTCATATCAGAACAATAATATCAGTCTACAATGTGAAAGAATAGTTCTTCAGGGAAAGACCAAAACATACAGAACAACTTATGTTGCAAGAAATGTTTCAAAATGCTTCTGAGCAGGTCCTTAAGCCTGCACCTCAACTTCAACTGCTGGTGTTTCTGCAGTTCTCCCATCTTCACCAGACATTCTTAATGAAATCTCCTCAGATGATGCCTTATAATTAATGTGTGCTGACTCAACATAACTTCACTTTTAAGGCAGAACAGCTATTTACTTTTTAACTCTCTACATGTGTGCCAGTACATTGTATGTACTGTGCTTCAACTTAAGAGAAAATTCCCAAATCCCAAGTATTCTGGATAAAAGACCCATGTCTGTAATAACAATAACATCAACATAGAATATGTATATAAAATAAAATACTATTTTAGAAGATTTTAACAACAGATAAATTTAACATATAACACAAACTGATACAAACTAAAGTGGAAATTTGAATAATTCCTCCAAAACTTGTACAAGTTCAATCAATAATGATGGTCCAAACAGACGAGAATATGTCAGAATACAAATAAAGTGGGTGACACCTACACCCATATGTGTACTTTGATAGTTGTTATTTACAGCATTCAATTGGTTTTGTTGAACGTGCAGACAGTCAAAAACAAGCAACAAGAATGATCCCACTCTAAACCCAGTGACTACCTACATCACAGTTATAGCATATCCCTATCTCAGCTGCGTAACTCATGTATTCTTTCAGTGAAGACATCTTTTAATTTTTAACCTCAGTATAACTCTTAAATCATAACGTTTATTGAAATTTGGCAAAATCACTGCCAACTTTTTATGACACAGAAATCTGCAACGTCTACATGCATTCAACTGTACCTATTCTGATCTGTTAGTCAAACAACAGAGTGCATCTGGATAAATAAACTGGACCCTCCACCCACTGTCACTTCATGGCACTAGGCCCTAAATGCACAAAGTGCATACTTCACACCTACTCTTTAAACAGTTCATCACACAAAAATATCTTCATGACATAAGACAGGCATGCCATCAATTAAACCCTGAAAGCACATTTATAGCTAAATGTAACACATATGTGAACATTGAAGGGTTCCATGCGTTTATGTGTTTCATATTATTACCAGAATGAACAGTGATTATTTCCCTGAATACTAGCCTTTGTAATGGTAAGGCAAAATATTTTTTGTAACTTCCAAACTCAGTTTTTAATAACTCTTACATGACATTTTAGCTTTTTAGGGCTCACTTCATGCAGTAGAATACTTTCTGAGAATCCAAAGCCAAGAGTCAGAGGACTGGTCATGAAAGTACTTGCCATTAGTGGAAAGTAAAATTTTTTTATTGTGCCTCACCCCAACACACAACAATCCCATTCTCCCACGAACATGTAACAATTATCTGTTGTCAGCTTAGTTCAGCTAATAATTCCTGTACACTATGCAACATTTAACCTCCACTGTAATAATCCTGCTCATCTTTGTCATCTTACATGACTTGCTCACACAGATCCACATTAATTTATTTTCAGTCTTAAATAATCTCTATTATTCAAAATGAAATTATGTTGTTCTTTCTTGAAAAACACTCACCTGGATGGTCTGATCTGTTTGCAACAGCAGTGTCTTTGCTGCAGTATCAAACAGGAATGGGTAGTTGCAAAAATATATCCTTTGGTTCTGGAACAAGAAGTGAAGTATGTTATACTACACAGTGTACAACTGTGCAAAATATATTACTCTGCATACCATCACTATAACGTACTGCTGACATTCAGAACAAGAAAGCTTGCATTAACACACCCACTATCTAATATGGCTCATGACATTTTCACAAAACCACTCTATCACTGCCAAATGCAACCCAGAATATAGATTAGTCATAAAGTAATGCCTCCTATTTTCTTTTTATTTCAGGCCACTTCAAAAGTTACACACGGTGAAAATTTTACACAACTTAACTACAACACTGCTGCAGGCATAGTTATTATTCAATAGTCTTCATCTCTAGTCATTCTTCTTCTACTCTACATAAGAGCCCTGTGTAAGTTTCTCTCCTTCTTCTGCAGCCATTAATGCACAGCATTCTGTGGTGCCTTGTCATCAGTTTAGTAATGTTGTCCTCACAGGCTGTCTTTCAAAGGGCCAAACAAGTGAAAATCTGATGGTGAGAGGTCAGGACTGAAGGGTGGGTACATCAGCACAGTCTGTCCAAATTTTGTGATGACTTCAGTGGTCAGCACATTGGTGCATGGCCTAGTGTCATAGAGGAGAAAAACTTTCATTTTTCTTGTGGAACAACCTGTTTTCACTGATGGACAGGGCATGGCATAATTAATTTTATGTTATGGAAAGATCACTACATATCTGTTTATCAACCTGGCAGATACTGTCAGACTTTACAGCAGTATAAAGGTGATCATTTTCTTATTTTTCATGAACTTCTGCTCCCCTCATTTCAGCTTCTTTAATCTGTCTTTCACATTGTCAAAGAATACACCTATAAACATTTACCGCGCACACAGTTTGAGCAAACGTTCACGAATATGAGTTGAATTCTCACCTTCAGCAACTAAGAGCATGATCACTGATCACTGTTGTAAGAATATGCAAGTCTTTTCCATAACAGAATTATCTGTGGTGCTGCCACATAACCAGCAAAACAGTTGAAACTATTACAAAATGATCGACAATGCTGCAAGGAATTCATCAAAGTCTTGGTTTTTCATATAAAAGAAGAATGTAACACGACAAAAAATACAGGCATTTGTTTCTGACTGCCACCTGTGGTTCCCATTTTCTGCAAAAGATGTCAACCACTTGCTGCACATTTTTCATGGGATGTTGTCTATTCTCTGAAGAACTGAACCATGAATCTCACACTGTGATAAATCTGATGACATGGAAGCAAGTAAAGTACCAAAACAAAATTTAGTTGTAAAATATATAAAGTGATTCCAAACATGCCAGTTCATAAGTGACAGTAACAACCAGGATAAGAGTGCGATCAGTGTTCTGAACAATGCATATGACATGAGTAATTACTAGTGGTATGGTTGATGCTGGCAAAACCGTGTTGATCCAACACAAACATAACATTAGTGATCATACACTAATGACAAACCAACCAAAGCACAGTTTACAGGAGAAATGGGACTAAAGTATTACATCTGGAAAACTTCTTGGTGTATAGTTTATTACAGCCTTAATTAGAAGCAATTTTATGTCACTGCTTTGTGTCAAAACCAACAGACAGAACACATCCCAAGCAGCACTGTTCTCGAAATGCACCGTCCCAAAGAAGTGAAGTTTGATGATTGTTGTTGCTTGTGGTTAACATAAAGAAGATGATGTTACCCACGCAGTAGTCAAATCGACAAATTATCTTTACCCCAGTTTTCCATGCTACTCTATTAAGGAACCAATCTCAGCTACTATTGCAATAATAGGAACAAACTACATGGTAATAACAGCAGGCTATATAAGGTTGGACTCCTCCTGGATCATTCTGTAACCAGTAGCACACACACAAAACCAGAAGTTAGCACTCAACAATGAAACTTGGTATTCAGTGGGTGTTCATCTTTCAGGCTCTATAACCCAGAAAAACAGGTGTGGTTTGCTTGGCACATGCAGGTGCCACTAGTTACAGACGTAAGTAACAAATGCATGACAGAATATCTGAAGTTCTACAAAACAATATCACTGCTCTCAGGGTGTCATTAATGGTTATAAGGTGCATAACCAACAGTGTCAGACTTACTCAGATGCTGCTGCGAAAGAAGTTAACATCACTATCGGATAAAACCATCAATTGATGCAGCAGCTTCCAGAAATATCTATATCACTCAAACCATGAAAAACGGCATTCAAATGGCATAAACACTTTTTCATACAGGCATGGAGAGACAAGCAAGATACCAGTATAACGATAATAATCATACAGCACAAATTGTAAAGACCAGCAAGCTAGTAATGAAATCAGTACATACTGCAGGCTACAACAAACACACACAAAGGGTAGATAATGATGATAGACACATGGCAAAATACCCATGTGCCAAAAAATTAAAGAAAGAGACAATAAGGTGTTCAAATACTTACTATGTGTGCCACATGCAAAACACACACACACATTACATTGAATGTGCAATTCTGGAAGTACACTATGTGATTTCCAGCAGGTTGTAATTCACCAAATGACTGCTGCAAGTGCACCACTGTGAGAAAACCAAATGACTGTCCTAACAAGAACATGTGACAGTACTACACCCAGTGCTGGAGGATATTTATTCCAGGAACATCATAATGTAAAGAGGGTACCAATAAAAAGCTCCGAAGTCAAGGCTGCATGAAAAAATCTCCTATTATGTGTTAGTGAAGTTACCTGGAAGTGAAAAGCAGAACTGTTTCATCACAGAATACAGTTCATGCCAAGAAGGAAATCTGAAAATTAGAGCATGCCAACATTCTGCTGCTCAAATTGTGAGGTACCACTACATCCTGGTGATTTCTGTTATAGTTATTAAACCCTTGTACAGTATGAAAAAGACACTGGAAGTTTTATTATTATTAATAAACTGTATTAGCAGATACAAGTCTTCTGCAATGTTATACCATGTCACCTGGTATCAAGTTACCAATGTTTCAGGGGAGCACAATCCCTCCACCTTCAGAGGGTCACCCTTAAGATGGAAGCACTACACTCCTCTGAAACGTAACTACTTAGCAGTCGACATTGCATTTTCCTCAACATATCTGTTGAGAGTCTCAAATCTCGTATTTATGTGTATTACATAACACACATATTGTCATTCAGCTACTTGACCATGAAGATGAAGGCATCATGATCATCAAAATAATGGGCAACTATTTACCAGTCAGCACAGCGTATCAGACAACTTAAATCTTAAGCAGCACTGCTGTGAGAACCTCATATAAATCTTGCACAATCCATAGTATTTTCAGAGTTATAACTATTGCTTCTCAGACTGCAAAATTTCAACAAGGAGACAGAAAGAAAGAGATGGAAATCCATACGGCCAAATGGTCATTTAAATGTCTGGCAGTGAATGCGTTAAAGTGAAGATCTTCAAAAGCGTAAGATGGTGGTGCTTGGCAGACTAATTGCTCATGGCAGGAGTCTGTCTAAGTAACAAAATGTAACATCACCAGAATGAGAATATCAGAAACTGTAATATACTGTATTTGTTTTGTGTGTGTGTGCGTGTGCAATTAGGTTCTATCTAACAGGGGGGAAAAAAAGAAAAAAAGAAAAGAAAAAAAAACAACCAACAACAACAACAACAACAACAAATAAAATGATCAAATTTCTGTACTATTTATTTTTATTA
>Ga0123353_10017802_pt1 | contig 10470 bp, 1 predicted proteins | sample TergutLab28metaG_3_FD_92763 | JGI IMG/M metagenome (GOLD analysis project Ga0123353, IMG submission 92763) | Labiotermes labralis P3 segment gut microbial communities from Petit-Saut dam, French Guiana - Lab288 P3 | ecosystem: Host-associated > Arthropoda: Insects > Digestive system > Gut ... | reverse complement strand
TTCGTGACAACGGCACAGGATGGTGGTAGGTTGTCAGTCTTACGCACCGGCCGCCTTTACCCCCAGGAAATACTCCTGGTACTCATTTCTGTTAGAGGCTGAGTCCACCCCAGGTCCATAGTGCGATCGGAAAGATTTCATGTGAATAAAAGATCTACTGACACCAGCTGGGATCGAACCAGCGACCTTCCGATTTGTAGCACAGCACCTTAACCACTGTGCTACCGCGGTCCCCCCTGTTATGATACTTAAAACATATGTCCACGTTTTTCGAACAGTTGATACCTTATTAAATAGACCTATATACAAAATTATTTCACATATATATGACAGAATTTTATTGAATATTTTGGGCCACAAATTGTTTGCTCTGTTTGTAAACCGAGAGGACTACACGGAAGTTAACTTAATGATGATAGGCAGTGCGCTGTATGGTTGAGACTTCAGAATCTGTGTGGATTATCGTAATGCAATTAAACGGAATTTGTGAAATTTCTTTCGGGGGATTTAACCCTACACCCTGCACACAATACGTGGTTTATCTCTCCGTCATAAATTTGTCTACCTTTAACACATGGTTTTGTTCTTCAGTATTATTGCTTTTCCTTGTCACAGTAGGGAGTGTATTGTATTTCAGCAGACCTTGAACCTTAAACTCCTTGCGAAATCTACCTACAGCTTCTAAACGCATTTGTTGTTCAGACGGCACGTTATAAAAGGCTTCTCGTAGATACTCTACGGAGCAGTTTTATGGCTTGGATTTTTTTTTGGCTACTCTGCTGTTATAAAATACTGTGAAAAGTACGTCATAGTTTTGGACACGTTTAATTATGAACAATACCTTCTTACATATCTTATATGAAACGCGCTTCGATTGGTTTGCCTCTCCGTAGCAAACATAAATTATAAAATCCCGTGGTAGGCAGGGGTCAGTTTTCGAGGACATGTTAAAGTCCAAATGTTCGGAGACGTTTGTACATCTGTAGTAAAGTTAAAAATAAAGTTAATTAAAATTGCATTTGTTAACCGCTAAAATGTGCCAATACAGCCTTTGTTTTACAGAATAGTGCTAGATCTGTTCGTGAATAAGTTACGGAGGTAAAACTATTACGTCAGGATTAAAACTGGGATATGCTGCGAGTCTCCAGTTTTGGAACAAGTAATTAAACCGATGGTCTGGATTGAAGCCCCTGCACTCAACCGCTAATGTTTCTGACTTTTTTCCGGTGTTCTCTTCAAATCCCAGCCGCATTACTGACTGTCCTGGAAAGAGTTTTCTCGTTGTTTTCCACCTCCACTACAGGGTAGTGCTATGATGATAAGTCTCTTCAATTAGGCCTCGATAACTGCCTTCAACATCCTGTCCAATCTAATATTCACTACAATTCAGTCATTGCACGTTGTGTATTCTGCGTTTCGGACAACCGCGTTATTCTGTTCCGACAACTCTAAACTTTGTCCAAAACGTATATTTATTTAACCATGTACTTGTGTGTGTGTGTGTGTGTGTGTGTGTATGTATGTGCGCGCGTTCGTGCGGTGTGTGCATGTGTTCTTTTGAAAAATAAAACAGGTAAATTTATTTGTTTCATAAGATTATCACAATAAACGGCCATTGTTTCCATATGCAGCATTAACCAGATTGGTCTAACTGAAACGCAATTTGTTCGCGTGGGATACGAATTTGATTTATATACAAAAGGGTGATTAGTTTTATTCTTTAAGAGGTTACAAACCCAGATATCAAGCAAATATCACAAAAGTACGAGACGGAATAGCTGACTGAATAGGGAACAGGAAAATAGGTGGATGACCGGAAATCGATCCAGGGAGAGTCTGGATTTTACGATCCGTTCCGCTCCAGAGAGCCGTCGCAGTTTGTCAGGCCACTACCCTACGCATCCTTTTGGCACGGTGCTTAGTCACAGGGACAGTTTTTATTATAAATAGTGTGCGACATATGCAGTGGATACATGGCCTGTGAATTGTTGGGGACTGTGGCATTTAAACTTTCATTATTTCGGCTGATGTGTCACTGCATTATAGATGTAGCAGACAAGTCAAAGTTTACTGTGCTGCCATTTCAGCACTACCATTTTGGGCCACAGCTTTGTCCCCAAATAATTTTAATTTTCAATCGCCTCCCTTACCACTGCTCCAGATACGACGTGCTCCTGTAATAACACACTTTTCGGTTTAACATATCCGTCGCCTGACAAATCTGTACAGTTTGCCTACCGTTCCCAACACATCCCACCCCTCTTTTCTCGTCCTCTGACGTTTTCCTCAACTTCTGATACCCTTCCTTGTAACAGCTCCATACACCATTCTTGCCATATGTATAGAATGCCCACATCTGATTGCCCTTCGCGTAAGCTGGCTTACACGTGCTTTTCACAAGGTACTGTACGTTGTATTACCAAACAACCTGTGAAAAATACCCAATGGAATTTAATGCAGGGATCATTCACTATTATTTTCGTCCTTCGCCTATTTATTCCTTTATTTTCAGTTCTACGTTAAAAGAGTGAATTGATATTTGGTGAAGGTTTCAAACTACGAAGCTCTTGTTTGTGCGGTTTTCTCCATTACCTTTTTAGGTGATGCTGTTCAGAGCTCACGTCACTGAAACTAGCGGTTCTTTGTGAACTAGGGTCACCACATACTGTGTGTCACCAAATGTGTTGCCTAAGGTTAGGCCCATATCAACTGCATATACGTAACGAGCGAAATACGGTTATTTATTTCTTAGTTATTTAACACGCGTTATGAAGGTTGTATAGGAATAATTGAATGGGAAAGTGCTTGAGAATTCCGAATTGGAATTTCTGTAGGTATGGGGTATTTTAAGGAGCTGTAACAAAGTTTCTGGGATAAGATAAAAGCATACAGCGTTTTGGTTAGGAAACCCGAAGGATTCCTCTCGAACGTATAGGCATAGATGGGACGATAATATTAAGGTGGATCTTATGAAGGATGGAAGGGCGTTAACCGGATTCATCTGCCAGGATAGTCTCGACTAGACAAGCCTAGGCAAGACGAAACTATAATATTCGTATAACAGATTTTTTAGTTTATTCAGAAAATCCTCGTTACAAAATGCAAACCACAAAATAATGAACTCATGGGACTGCCTGCACCTGCTAGCAGAGAGCGTAGGATAGGGAAAAGTGGTGCAACGTAGTGAACACGATAACGAAACCACGAGTTTTATTTAAAAACTAGGAATTTCTTGATTAGGTAAGGAATTTGTGACTTCTCGGGACGGACTTCACAGTTTGGAATTAGTTGTCACTGCCTTTCACTAGATGGCTGAAGAGAACCACACACGAACTCAGGATAACAGGATTCAGGATTCCGGACCAGGGATCAAACCCTTGACATCCGGAGTTGGAGTAGTGTTGAACATTCAACGCGATGTTCTCCGTAGACGTGCGGTAACTAAGAAAACTGTTCCATCTTATCTTCCTTTAATGGTCTGCCAAAAAGTACTAAAATTAAGCTTGCGCTCGAAGTGCCAAATTTATCTTTAATTGTCCACCAGTTTCGGCGCTGAAAAAATCCAAAAAGTAAACCACGCGAAAGCGAGAGAAAGACGATTTTCCGTTTGTGGACGTATAGTGTGCGAAAAATGCATAACAAGTAGGGTTATGTGGACATTATTTAATGTCTGGATTCATGTAAATTGTTTCCAGTTTTCCTAATGCACAGGACTCTGTAAACACTGTTCAGTTTAGCTCCACTCTTACGAATGCCTGTAGGCTTCAGGATACCAAGAGAATACAATGATTTCGATTACAAGGCGTTCTCAGTAGGAGCATTATAAATTTGTTCTCTACGTCACCGTCGCAAATCCGATTTCGGTTGTATTCAGCAGAGTACAGCTTTTTGAATCTCACATGCACACACGAACACAAATGAACATATATGTATACGCTGAAATCCTTGAAATTATCTATATATTTCCGTCATTTCACCTGGAAACAGTTATTTGTAGCATTTCTTCGAGTTACTGCATGTAATTTTATTTTCCATAAAATGGACACAAGAGTACAAATTATCTGCAACACAACGATACTATCCTACTGTTAACTTCAGCATTACGTAGATTTATTGAAAGATTTCAGATTCGGTCGTATCATCCCTAGTATGTTTCGAATAGTAACTTAATGTACCCAACGGCCGATCTGAATGTAATGACGAAGAGGGGTATCCTACTGAAAACTGAATAACTGCGTAAATTCATAAATTGTGTTGGTTGTTTGTCGTCAACAACTATGACAAGAGTTGCTCATTTAATAGGGATATTACTCCGACCAAGTTAATCTCTTCCTCATACTAAGATTTGAAAAAAGTATTTCCTTATTTAGTAATTTCACTGCGTTCAAGGTAATTCATTAATGACAAATTACGGAGGATCTCATAACCTTAAATACTTTATCTGGGTGTTAGTAGTTTTCCTAATGTCATTATTCTTTTTCTTTCTGTAACTGGAACGATTGGAAATTAAACTTTTATCTTGTGGGACATTGAGTTTTCAAAGTCTTAGACCTGCCATTCATTTGTAGACGCTCTACATAAGAGGACAAAATGGTCAACTATTCCCGCTTCTTACTTTAGTTTTCTTCTGTGGTCTCGCTAGAAAACCATTAGGCTCCATTTTATAAGCAGCTTACATTATGGCTTGTGGTAGGTTTTTGTGATGACACAGCACATCCACAAATAACGTCTTTGTGTACAACGTCAAAGTACTTCGCTTGATCTCCCAAGTCGAGCGGTTCGACTGATCACTTCTAAGATCCGTTGTTTTGCAGATCTGACAGCAGCGCCACAGGAGTTGCCTTCAGCCAACCGTGGCTCTTGGTGCAGAGTCATCCATGAAGTGGAGGTAGTAGGTCATCCGCACAAAAATGGTTCTGTTCACATGCAAGTTTCATCCTCATTAGTGTGCACTTGCAGGTTCTGCTTCTGGATACCGTTCAGAATTAGCCAAATTCGATACACATTTTCGCACCCTGTCCATCTAATATACGTTAATTATTTGTGGTGTTTGGTTTCATTTATCTAATCATTCTAGCAATATTTTGCTGACAGTACACGACAGGCAGCTTCTCGTTTAGTAGTTTTATTCTTATTCCTCTTTCCTTTCCCGTATTTGCAAGTTTTGTTCTCAGTAACATGTTCTCAGACGTCACCTCTGTTCTACTTTGTGGTAAAGGACGCGTCTTGCACTTATACGAAACGATAGGTGAAATTGTAATCTTATTATTTTAGTTACATTTGCATGCTTTAAAATATGGACAAGGGACTCTACCTTAGTAACTGAAACGGACTACAGTAGTTTTGTGTTTGATATCGAATGCTCTTTAGGTTGCCAACAATCATGCTGGCTGTTCTGAAGTTGTATGTATTTTTATAAGGCTCACACGTACCTGAATGAAACAAAAGTAACGACGCAGGCTTAAAATTTGCCTTATCTGCGATCCACACACATATATATGCATCGAAGTAATATGGCATATATACAGAGATGAAATTCTGTTCTTGACCCCAGTCACTGTCTTTCCTTCTTTCTTTCTTTTTTCTTCCTTTTTCTTTCTTTCTTTCTTTCTTTCTTTCTCTGGGGCTACCATGGTAGGGCAATTTACCTCGACGTGCCGAGAATTTTCGATGAAAATCTGCAACCGAATGCGGAGCACCACTCTCTTCTAGCAATTTTTTTTACCTTATCGGGTGGGTACATGTGGTTCTGTTTAATAAACCTATAGGTGCCTAGATTTAACGCACTTTTTTTGGAACGGATAGTCAGTGTTCTTTTTAGAGCTGTTAGTCATGAAGAAAGTGTGGAATTATGGCAGCTACTACAAACATAACGTCAGAAATGGTTTAAAGTGTTAGGGCTGAGACAGTGTGTAGGTTTCAGTCACAGAGCAACAGATTAAGAAGCTGAACTCTGTTAATGAAATTTTAATTTAATGTTAATTATTTCACTCAATTATGTGTCATCGTTCGGTAAATTTAGCCTAACACTTAGCAACAATGTACATGTCTTGTGGTTCCCTTACAATGACAGCCCGCTGCATCGGATATTAGGCATGTAAACGGCGTATTCTTAAAGTAACGAATGTACTAGCGTGTTAATTCAAGTTAAGTCTGCGGGAAGAGATTTGATGTGAGATGAGACACTGAGGGAATTACAATAATATTAAATTGCAACGTAGAGAAGCACGTCGCGATGGTGTAACTGTAATTACGTGTCTATTGGTGCGCTAACAGGCAGCTTTTGATGTTGGTTTTTGTAATTTGAAATTCTGCTCCTGCCGGTAATTCATGGAAGAACGCTCCTCAAGGAATGCGACAGCTACGTAGTTTGTTAATTAATTGGTAACTGACTCCTTGGCGATTTAATCGTCTTGTAAACATTAGGATCGATATGTTGGAAAGAAAGTATTACATTGAGTCGAGGAGGAAAGGAACGGCCCACATAAAATACATCGCAGGAATGCTAACTGAATTAGTCACATCTTGCGATGGAACTTCCTGCTAATACATGTTATTGAAGGAAAGATGAAAAGAAAGGGAAGACGAGGAAGAAGACATAAGCAGCTAGTGAATAGCCTTAAGGAAACAAGACGTTGCTGGAAACTGAAAGTGGAAGCGCTCGATTTCACTATGCCGAGAATTCGCTGGCATTGGCCTGTTGTAAGAAAGATTACGTGACGATGATGTCGAGAAGTACATGAACTTTGTCGATTTTGCGCATCTACACCACATTTTTAATGAAACAGTTCGTACACTACGACAGACGACTTCTGTCTGCCATGAGACTGTCGTCTGACGTAGAGCCGTGATAAATCAGTACTTTTGCAGCGAGAATTTGGTTTTGAAAATGTTATGTGCGTAGTTACCTTGCCTTTGAGTGATTGATGAGAAACCTCATGTTCTGCGGAAGTTTAAAGGAGCTTAGATCATGTTGTCATCATTTGCGTTATGTTCTGTCTTCATCCCTGCCTGAATGAGCACGCCATCAAATTAAAGCACTATAAAACCAAACCCAAAGGCTTGTTTTCCCCACCCCCTACAACGTTCCTCAATATCTTATATACCTAACGCTGCGAAGTTTCCTCAAGTGTTAACGAAGTTTTCCTTTATTCACTATTAACCTAGCAAAGTTTAGAATAATTAAGTGACATTTAGCGCGGAAGGTGTTTTTGTTTCATTGTGTACCCTTGAGATTAAACACATCACAAATAGGGCAGAAAATTAGTATCCATACTTGTTTCAGTGCATATACGTGGTATATTTTTTTCACATTCAAGAGGTGTTGCATTCGAACTCGATCTAGAGTAGGGGTGCACAAATTTTCTAAAACTCTGGAGGTCGCCTCAAAATTCTAGGCACCTGATAGCTGACAGAGCAATTTCCGTACCGAGGAGCGATAGACATAAGGCAGCACCATACAAAAAGTACTCGCACTGGCGACCAGGCGCCCGGGATTTTTACGCCTCTAATCTTAAGACAGGCTGGTGTTGTAAGGCTGTCGCTGGCATTCTTACTAATATCCAAGTGTTAAGTGAAACTTTAAAATAGTCCACGGCTGCGTATTTCTACATTCTTTCTGAATCCTTATTCGCACACTCTCTCCCATTCAACGTTGTATAACTCCGACAACTGAAAAAAAAAAGCATAATTAGTTGCGCGAAGACAGGTGAGGGTGAACTTCTAACGCAGCGAAATGACAAGCTGACTTTTCATGAAGTTCGTACCATTTAACATAATTATATTTTTTGTACAGAGGACCGGGATAGTGGGGACGAGATTTTCCGCACCGGTCCAGACCGGCCCTGGGGCCTAGCCAGCCTCCTATACATTGGGTACCGGCTCTTTTCCGGGTAAAGCGGCCGGGGCGTGGCGTTGATCACCCACCACCATCTAGCGCCTAGGTTAAAGAAAGAGTAGAGCTATACGTCTACTCTCCCTCTGAGCCTTCGTGGCCTGTTCTAGGCTGAACTTTACCTTTACCTTTATACTGTTCATACAAAAGTACCACAACAGGTAAAATTGTTCCTGTGCACGCAATAAAGGCGTGTGGTACTTGCGGTATAGCTGCAGACTTTCTTAACGTTGGTACTTGGTCGAGGTGAGTGATTAGATTCACACCTCTGTCGCTTTACCTCGGGCGAAAGACGCTCCGTTATTCATTTAATGGGAGGCTGGGTGGGAAATTGGACCGGTCTGGGTACTTGGAAGGAGAGCTGAATTTGTTGCTCCTGCCGGCAAGTGAGTCGTGGCCTTAAAAGTGAGTTACGGACTTCGCAGAAATGTGGAGTTTTGAAAAAGAAATCGTGCTGTTTCTAATGGTCGTAACTATGAAGATCGGCGTCTTTTCGGAGGTAACGTCACTTACTATAGTAATCGTTTACTGAATTTCGGATGACCGTCTTGCCTCCACCTTCAGGGTAGAAGATTTGAGAAAGTGAGGTATAAAATTGAGGCAGTAATTTGTAAGAAGCTACATGAAGTAACATGTCGGAAGACCGTAACTGTAACGTTCGTAGTTACGGCAGAGAGACCTGAATTTGCACTATATCGTTTTGTTATGAATAATGAATATTCATCCGAAAGTTCGCACATTGTCTGCTTTTAGACATTTAAGCAGTTACATAAAAGTACAAGAGTATTTGAGGCAATAATGTATTTGTAAAGTGACTTGATATACTTTTAATTTTGATAATGTTTATCACTTATTTTTATTTAAAGTTTCTGTATTTTGTGGGGGCCGCGGTAGCACAGTGGTTAAGGTGCTGTGCTACAAATCGGAAGGTCGCTGTTTCGATCCCAGCTGGTGTCAGTGGAATTTTTCATTGATATAAAATCCTTCCGATCGCACTATGGCTCTGGGGTCGACTCAGCCTCTAACAGAAATGAGTACCAGGAGCATTTCCTGGTGGTAAAGGCGGCCGGTGCGTAAGGCTGACACCTTACCACTACCCTGTGCCGTTGTCATAAAATCTGAGAACCTTAACTTCCTGGAACCCTCTGGGCCACTCCAGGCCTGTAAAGGGACTGATTTACCGTATCTGTGTTTTGTGGGGCTTATTGAATAGAAATTTAGTTCTCCTCCTGTTGAACTAAACTTTTTATATTGGCTGAGACCAGTTAACGACTAAAAATGTATAAATATGAATTACCGGACTGTAGTTTATTGATAGCGGTAGTGTCTGCACCACTTCAGATGTCACAGGAGTATGTTGTGCTGTACGTTACGTAACATGTCTCATTAAGGCAAGTGATACGTGCATTCTAATAAGCCATTGGATCGATAACTCGATGGGCGAAAGAAAATAGTGGCGTGCATAAAACAACCTTCGAAGGGAAGGCTCCGTCATTTAGTTGATGCACTCAGAGGGGGGAAAATGGGGAAGAATAAGAGAGTTTGAATAGAAGCGTGCGTACTGCACAACTTTGCAGATAGCTAGCGACAATAACCATTTGTAAAATCGCCTACCCTCAGGTTGTTTACAAACCGCGTCGTTTTGTGTCAGTATCCTGGTTTTCTATTCCCGATGACAAGTCTGTGCAGTGCAGTCAGTTCTGCTATTACTCGCGTTTCGTTAAGGCGAATTGGCAATAAAGCGAATGATGAATAGGTCCATAACGCTAACTTTGGCATACGCTTGTCGGCTATTACTAGACTTCAGCGATCAGTGTGAAGATGCAAAGTTGCGTGACGGGCCAATTCTTTCAGATCGGACCCTATTTTTATGGCGCGATTTTTCTATAATGCGAGGTCTCACCAGAACGTAAATATAGCGTTATAGCCTTACTGGGAATTTATTTCTAGTGAGGCAGATATTAATACTTGGTAACTGACAGTTTTACTGTTCCTGAATTTGCGTGGAAGGGAGAGGAAAACAGCGGAGTACTTGAGGACAACTGAGGACCCGATCGAGGTTCGAACGGCGCACCACGATAATACAAGTGTACACATGCTTTTGCTGCAATAGCCCGTTAGGTTGATGCCGAAATATCTGTGTTGGTAAAGAATCGTTGTTGGTCTGAGAGACTTCAAACGCTCTTGAGTTTGCGCTTCTGCATGGATCCCGTCGTCTGTGGTACTTTGTACGGCATGCGATATTTTACATAGGATAAGGTAACATTGATTTCCTAAAATACTAGTTCGCTTTAGGTTTGGTTAGCTTAGATTTAAGTGAAGTTTTATGAAGTTAATTTGGGGTTTTGTGCCTTAAATTTAGAAAGATTTGCTTTCTTGCTGCACGCACGCATGCACACACACAACCTCATTGCTGTCGAAAAATTACAGTTAACACATTTACATTAATACTGTTATAATAAAGGGCTAATTTAACAAGTAAAGATGTACGAACCGAGGATTGCAATTTATGCAGTAAACTGAAACGTTGCTAGTTGAATAAAGAAAGACCAACTTGATGTCACTTGCTTTATTAT
>Ga0123353_10017801_pt1 | contig 10471 bp, 7 predicted proteins | sample TergutLab28metaG_3_FD_92763 | JGI IMG/M metagenome (GOLD analysis project Ga0123353, IMG submission 92763) | Labiotermes labralis P3 segment gut microbial communities from Petit-Saut dam, French Guiana - Lab288 P3 | ecosystem: Host-associated > Arthropoda: Insects > Digestive system > Gut ... | reverse complement strand
TTGGGCTGGCCCAGGATAGAGACAGGTGGCGGACGCTTGTGAGTGCGGTAATGAACCTTCGGGTTCCGTGAAATGCGCGGAATTTCTTGACTACCTGCAAACCAGTTAGCTTCTCAAGAAGGACTCTGCACTATGGAGTAAGTAAGTATGAAAGTAATTAACCACCTTGATGCACAAATTTTTCGTTTTACAATAAGTTTATTTCATATCTCTACATAGAGACACGAAATAAACTTATTGTAAAACGAAAAAATTTGTGCATCCAGGTGGTTAATTACTAAGATAAATATACAGAAATGGAAGGTCAGCAAAACATAAAAAAATCATATAATACCGTTCATTCTGACACTCTATCGCGAGATCGTTTATTAAATACAAATTAAATACAATTAAATACAAAATGTGTGTTTGTGTTAGAGACTTAAAGAACATACTATGACACAAAACGCGCGTAGGGTCTTGGACATTAATACGACAGCCGATAATTCAAGTGTTTTCCATTAATTGCGCAACGTACTCCATAAGTATGTGAAATACCGCTATGCGCGTGTTGAACAGTTCGACAAATGGTACCATAACCGCTCAGTGGCAGTCATACGTCTGCAGGCGGTAACTAACCTAATATTCACGGGTCGTAATGAATGCAGACAGTCACGATCGGCACTCTGGATACCCAGAGCGCACATCTCTATCCACAGACAAGTCACATTGACTGCGATTTGTCGCCGTCTGGTTTAGGCCAGCCAAATAATTTTTAGGACGTCTTCGTACATTATGATGTGACTACTTCTTTCTGCGTCGTTATCACTTCATTATTTATACAATCAATCTAACACTCACTGCCAGACAGTTTGATATACTGAACAATTCTATAAACGAATTAATTAAACTAGAGTAAAATCGGATCATTAATACATTCTAAATAATCTTATACTTTTCGAATAAAATTTTACGCTCTATGTGTGTAGAAACTGGAAAGCACATCATTTGTGGAAGGAAAGATTGTTCTGTATGGGCCGGGATAGCTCAGTCGGTATAACGGCTTGCTACGGGCTGGATGGTCTGGGGATCGAATCCAGGTACGGACAAGATTTTCCGTATCCTTCCAGACCGGCCCTAGAGCCTACCCAGCCTCCTATACAATGGGAACCGAGGGGGGGGGTGTAAAGCTGCCGCGGCGTGGCTTTTACCGCCCACCCCATCTAACTTCGAGGTTAAGGAAAGAGTATAGCTATGCCTCTACTCCCCCTTTAGGCCTTCGTGGCCTGTTCTAGGGAGAACTTTGCCTTCACCAGTACCGTTGTTCTGCACTGCCCTAACACAGAGAGCGAAAAGTGACAATTTTGACAGCAGACAAGTCCTTCATTTTTGTTACATGCGTATACACATTTTTTTTGAACGTAGCACAACTGTGGTCATTTACTTTGTTGACACAATGCGCATTCTGCTGCCTGAGAAAAATGTAATTTTATTCATAAGCGGTATATTTCAGGCATATTCAGAAGGTCAAAACATACATCGTCGGATTATTCTTTTAGCATGATAAACGTGAAATGATGTAGTTTATATTAACACACTAATCTGGTATTTTCTTGCAAACAACGCAAATTATATCAATATACTTCGAAATAATTTTCAGACTCATAGCATCACACACCTCAAAAAGATAAGTCATTACCTTGCCGCGTGGCCAACATGTCGGGGAGAATAAAATTGTGTAGTATTTGGTAAATGTGGGCCGGGTAGCTCAGTCGGTATAGCGACTGACTACGTGCTGGACGGTTCGGGATCGAATCCCGATGGGGGCAAGATTTTCCGCCCGTCCAGACCGGCCCTGGGGTCCACCCAGCCTCAGTCTGCAACGACCTGTGCTACGAGCCAGTCGCTCTGAGCAGTAGTGGCGGGCGGTGAAAGTGTGTGTGCAATTCAACTCCAAGCTTGGAACCGTACTGAGTGTTTTGTGACTACTTAAGAATACTTACATTAGAGGGACAAAATGCGATAGTATGTTCTTTGACGTGCGTAGCCCAAGAATAAATGCTTTCCAAATCCATGAATGGTTATACGAAACGGTCCGCCTAACAGAAGGCGACGTCCGCGTAATTCAAATTGATGGACCCGTACGCAAAATGTGTGTAAAGTTTGTGAACTCTGAACGTATGATGCGAGTACTGCAACCTATCCAGGGTGACCTAAACTTCACCATGATAATGGTGAAATTTCCAAAGAGAGAGGTGAAATCGCAGGAGTAGAGACAAGACGAGTTCGAGTGTCTACACTGCCCCCTGAAGTTACTGAAGCCCAAATAACAAAAGTCATGTCCACATACGGAGATGTCAAAAAGATGCACAACGAAGTATGGCCGCATGCTTACAGATTTATGGTTAAAACAGGCGTTGGACTCGTCGACATTGGTCTAAAGAAACACATTCCATCGTATATAAAGATAGACGGCCACCGTGCTCTCATATCATATGAGGGACAGCTTATGACATGTTATCGATGTACTGAGCAGGGCCACCAAAAGCATGATTGCCCGCGTAGGAAATTGCCAGGAAGTCAACAAACCAGCAATGACGGGAATTCATGGGCAAATATGGTAAAGCGTGGTACCGAGAAAGCCCCATCGGTCATCAACAATGGCACCAATAACGTAACTATATCCCCAAACGTAGAGGCACGTCAAGTCAGTGACCTTCCATCACGGTCGTTTGATCAAGACGTACAAAACAAACAGGACCCCATGACTGTGGAACACCACCTATGTCCCCCGGCAGACGAAGCAGATTTGACATTATCTGACGATATAAACAAAACTGACAACATCGTTAGGATGGAGGAAGAGCAAAGTTTGGCCCCACCCGACACACATGCAACATGCCCCAATGCAATGAAGTGGGCTGATCTTATTACCACTGAATCAGATGACGAACGTGACCATGACAAACAGGGAAAGAAACGCGAAAAATCAAAACAGACAAAAGATGACAAACAAGAAGACAAGGAGAGCGATGATAATACCACAGATGCCGGGACTCCTCAACTTACCCAGACGACAAACTCCAAACGCTCAAAGAAAAATCAAAGTAGACAGAGATATTTTGACGGCACGCGAAAGAACAAGAAGTCAATCGAGACTGAAAACGCCATGTCAATCTTAACAGTACAACTGCAAACCTAGCATTCTACGCATCTAAATATGCTATATACATACAAAATCGAAACCCTAAATTTTAACGGGTTCTCATCTCCCTTGAAGATGCAAATGCTCAACAACATTTTATTACGACAGGACATAGACTTTGCGCTCTTACAAGAAGTAACAAACAACGACTTCACCCCTCTCTGGTTACGAAGCATTAACAAATGAAGGCATCGACAAAAGTGGTACTGCAATACTACTAAAAGAAGGAATATCTCTTAATAACATCAAACGGCTACCTTCCGGCACAGGGATAGCAGGACTCTTCAAAGACACATGGATAATAAATATTTACGCCTCATAAGGATCTGAAAAAAGACAAGAACACGAAACCTTCTTCGCCCACGACCTTGCGTATTTACTTACGACAAGCTCAAAAGACATATTGTTAGCGGGCGACTTTAACTGTGTTACCTCCCCGTCGGACTGTACTGACACGCCTAAAGTACGTAAAGCTCTATCTTCCACAATAGCAGGACTTGCCCTTCACGATATTAGGGAAACATCCCTCCAACAACCTCCTTATACACACTACACGAACGACGGTGCTACACGGATTGGCAGAATATGTATAACGGACCCACTACGGAAACGCAAGCAGGGACCTGAAACAATTGTAGCCCCGTTTTCCCACCACTTTGCCGTTGCAGTACGTCCGACATATCCCCATCAGATCAGTTCGCGGAAAATGCGATTATGGAAAATGAATATTTCTCTTTTGGAGGATAACACATTCCGTGACACGCTAATGCTACTATGGTGCAAATGGAAAATGACTGGAAAATATTATCCCAACAAGATGTCATGGTGGGATCGATATGTTAAGCAAAGGATAAGACAGACCTTCCAGCGTGAGGAAGCATCGAGGAATCGTGACAGGAAAGACATGGAAGATTTTACTATGCAGCGATTTACGACACAGTACGATCCCCCCGCTGCGACGGAAAATGTCGCCATTACTATCCGACGGTTGAAAGCAAAAATATTACGCTTGACCAGAAAGCACATGAGAGGTGCGCAAATGGACACAGTTGAGAACGACGCTGTTCAGGACGACGACATTACCACCTACCACTATATACGATCACGCATGCGTCAAAAAAGCGTCTAGTAACCCATGTACTTGACCCTCAAGGACAACTTCAGATAGACCAGGACGTTATAATGCGACTTTTCACGAACTACCTGGAGACATAATTCAGTCATCTCCAGACTGACATGAGTAGTTTTCAAAAGATGGTATCCTGTGGTATGCCAAAAATCGCGGGAGACGCAAATACTGAACTAGACCATCCCATCACCATGGAAGGATTGCACGAAGCTGTGAAGAAAGGGAAACGACACAAGTCACCAGGTCCTGATGGAATATACCACGAATTTTTTAAACAGATGTGGGATATTTTCAAGAATGATATGCTAGACATTATAAACAACGTATAGATGGAAGGGTCAGTGTCTGACGCGCAAAAACACGGCCATATTGTATACCTACCAAAAGCAGGTGCCCCAGCAAGCCCGGAAAACTATAGACCCCTCATCATCCTCAACACAGACTACAAATTACTTACTAGAATCACAGTGAACCGCCTGCATCCATGGATGAAAGATATACATCATAACCAATACTGTGGGAGAAATGGTCAAACAATGTTTGATGCAGTTACCACTGTGCGGGATATAATAGCGAACGCCGAGGAAATTAACAAACCATTATATTTGCTATCGATCGATTTCAAGGACGCCTTCGACAAAATATCACATACTTTCCTCTTCAAGATTCTACGAGAATACGGGATAAGTGGAAACTTCTGCTCAAGACTTCAAAAGATCTACACCGATGCTACCTGAGCACTCACTAAATGGCCACAAATCGACACCGATTAAAATACTAAGTGGAGTGCGTCAGTGTTGCCCTCTCAGTATGTTACTTTTTGCCTTGTGCATAAATCATCTCCTCATCACCCTCGACAAGAAGCTAAATGGAATATACATCGGACATAATAGCACCAAAACGACGGCCGTGGCATACGCGGGCGATATTACGATTATCGTTACGCAACCTGAAGAGATAGATACCATCAAGGGGACACTACAAGATTATATGCACGATACCGGTGCATGCATCAATGCAAATAAATCTCGTTCTATTGCCCTTGGATCCTGGAACAAATCAACGCCCGTAATGGACATTAAATACCATGACGATATTAAACTCCTAGGTTTCCGTATGACGACAAATATAGAGGAATCCGCAAAAAAAATCATGCGCAGTGTTGACAGCAAAGATTCGCGCACGAGTACAGGAAGCCTACCATAGAGCGCTAAACCTCGAACATAGAGTCCGTTATGTCAACGACCTCCTCTTAGCTCGCGCATGGTTCACAACACAAATCTCACCCCCACCCCCTACAGATTACGTCCGACAGATCAACACAGCATTCCTATGGAAAGGCGCAATCTTTAGAGTCCAGTTATCCACGTTACAACGGCCAAAAGAATATGGGGGCAGAGCTCTGATACATATAATGGCAAAATATATGACCCTCTTCATCCTGCGAATGGAGAAGCAATGACGACGAACAGATACTTTCACTGCAGACTGGCTCACGAAGTGCCGACTATACGGAAGAACACCGAATCCTCCACAAATAAAAAGGGTCCCAACGAAATTCGATTATCTCTATCGATACAACATCGAATCGTCGTATGCACCTACGAGACGAACCTCTGAACACCCGAAAACCTACAAGAGACGACATTACACAGCCCTCCTAATAAGTATACAAGTTGCGGCTGTATTTCCTGAACTGCGAGTCCAAAAACTATGCCCCATTGTGGACTGGGAATGCATATGGAAAAAATTGGATGATGCCCCAGTGCCAGAAAATACGAGGTGTATATGGTATCAAGTCATAAATGACATAATTATCAACAATGTACGGCTACGCCGTATGAAGATGGTACCCTCGGACTCCTGCCGGCGATGTACAGCGACAGACACTCTGGAACATCGACTGATTGCCTGTGGCGAAGGCCGTACGATATGGCAGTACACGAAACCCCTTCTTGCAAGGATGATGCGAACGATCCCTGTCCGCATACCAGACGATTGGATGCTCCGTCCTCAACTTAATATATGGCCGCTTAAAGGCACCGTGCAATATTATGGATGATAGCTAATGTCGTTATCTTCAGAATTCAACAAGATACAAACCTGACCGTACATGATTGCATGGATTTCCTACACAGAAACAGATAGAAATTGATGCGCCGCAAGTGTGGACGAGACCTAGTCGGCAAATACCTGAATGTCCTAGACACATATTGATGGACATAAACCTGATGACGACGAGTCGTATATGACATAAAAGTGACGTACATGAAGTTTCCTTTTTCTTCAGAGCCAGTGACGTGTTTTACGTTCTCAAAAACTTTAATGCTCTGTTTACGATTACCTGTAATTTCATTCAGCATCCAAGTGCACAAATGCTATTCAGTCATTTAAACATAACCCTTGTATAGATTTATAATGACCTGTGTTACTAGAGATTTATAAAAAAAATCCCGATGGGGACGAGAATTTCCGCCTGTCCAGACCGGCCCTGGGGCCCACCCAGCCTCCTGTAAAATGGGTACCGGGTCTTTCCCGGGGGTAAAGTGCGGCCGGGGCATGCTGCTGACCACTCACCCCTTCTAGTGCCGCGTTCATGGAAGAGTAGAGCTATACCTCTACCCACCCTCTGGGCCACACCGGGCCTGTAACTGGATCACTTTACCTTTACCTTTAGTATTTGGTAAATGTCTCTTAAAATATTAAAAAATGTGTGGTAGTTTTCTCAGTTTAGAGATACGCTTTTACAGACAAAACGACAATGTATTGCCCATCGTCACAGGGAAATAATATGGTCTGAGTTTTGTGACATACGTATAATGATTTGTAACGATGCGATTGACATCGACGCACATTTGGATATGGCTGGAATGGTAAATGGTTACACTGTAATTACTTGCGAAACTGCCGGCCTTTTGAGGTCATTCAGATAAAGACTGCGGTCTCTAGAAAGTCTTATTTTTTATTTGATGTGAAACTTTGTTCTTAACATTTAATGAACTTTTGTATGGAAGAGTTTCCTTCTCCCATTGCTGTGGAACGGTTTATAAAACAAGGGCATCAAGTAGAGCGTACAAGCAGTACATAAGCTTAGGATGCGGCCGGGTTGTTCTGCTGTGGAATTACTCTGAAGGCAGTTAATGAACATGGTGATGCATGTTGCAAGTGGAAGAAGAAGCGAAAGTCTGACGAGGTCAGCAGCGTATAGAGTTTCTAGAAAGAGGAAACTCTTATTCTCTCCATTAAACATTCCCACCCTCCACCCCATCTCATTCAACTATTCTAAAGACCCAGTCGAATTAAACTTGAAGTACCATCAAAGTAAATTACTCAACAAATTTTTTGTATTGCAACATTTGTGCTTAATTTAACAGATGACTGTGCATTGGGCTCAAAACTGATGACTAAAATAATGCGTTTGCTGTGTGGCTTGGGACTTTATAACTTTCTAAAATAATCGGTTTTTTTTAAAATAATAATAAATAAGGTGTAATTTAAATTAATCAATAGATTCAAAGAAATATTGTAGCTTTCATACAACTATGAAAATAAAACCTGAAATTTCTTATGCACTACATTTGCGATTTGTGTCATTAGCGTTTTTACACATACAATTCAGAGGCCTGCCTATCTTTGATCTTTCCGCGCCACAAGATTTTACGTGCCTGCCTTCAATCTTTCATAACATATCAGCATGAAATCCAGGGCAAAGTTTATATTTTGTGCTGTTTGTATATCATTTTCTTCACGTTTTGCTGAAAGAAACAGTAGGAAACCTGGTTCTTTTTCTAACACTTGTTACCATGAAACATCTCAAGTTCATATGTTATACCCTAGTGGTGTTAGTGCTGACTCCATCTAAAGAAATCGCGTTGTTATCGTGTTCTTGTTATTGATGACAGGAAATTAAAAACACGAAGTTAAAATAAGCATGAAGGACAAAACATGCTTGCAGCTTAACGTGAAAAGCCTTCATTATACGAGATGAATATACTGACAGGATGACGCGATAAACACTTCTTTTCTTCGTAAATAAAATAGCCCAGTACTTATATATTTGTTTGTTTACTTTGGGAGTCCAATCTTCGTAGACTTTTTCAATTAATATTACCATTGTAATTGAAGCCGCGATAATTTTTGTACTTGACCGACCTAGATTTTTTTCGAAGCCAATTTGCATACTTCGAGCATGGAAATTACACCAGAATACAACCGTCTGAACTTTTCTGAAAACTGGAAAACACCGAGCCATTTTACGTTATTAACGGAGTTTCTCTATTCCTCATAAATTCATTAAAACGAAATCCCTTGCGATGTTTCAGTACAAACGGTTCAGAAAATTGGGTAAAGCTAGTTCCTGGGCTAGCATTCTGCCTAATATGGGAGTATCTAACACTATAATATTGTGAATAACTTCAAAATTCTAGGAACACGATTAACCTATTCATTTATGGTATATTTGATAATATTGTTACTCGATCAGATTTCGCAGTGTTAAATGATAGGATTATCTCTGACTAATGAATGAATTAATACCATTGCGGAAGGAAGAAGCTCTGTCCTAATTGGAGATACCCGTGCCTACATTTGTACAGACAGACTTAATAACATGTTTATAATAACACTGCAAAATTTTGTTTCATTTCCCATTGCAGACACTGCATTCAATTTGTTTGCATAGACACGTTTTGAAAACAGTTACGAATATCTACGAAGTATTTCACAGACTAAAGACGTTTGAATGTTAGCTACAAGGGTACTTTCCTTAGATAATTTTTATTCTCCAATAGCTGATACATTAATTTACTACACGACATCATTAAAAAAGTACAAAATAAAAATCCACGTAACAAAAAATTGCAAAGGACACTCAGAAAATAATACTTCCTATTTTCTATTTTGTGCTTTTTTTTTAATTTTACAGAATTTCACTCCAACTTTGCTCGATGAATATATATTTTTCTATGTTCGTTCCACTTTTGTTCGACAGTCTTCCTTAACGTGATTTTAGGCTTCTGCTGCGAAGCAGATGAGAACTGAGTTCTTCTGGTTTATTACGCAGCGAGTAGTGGTAATTTCTTGGCGACATTTCAGGACAACCTCTTATCAGTAAGAAATTACCACTACTCGCTGCGTAATAACCCAGAAGAGCGCAGTTCTCATCTGAGGATTCCGTTATTCTGTTATATGACTCCGAATTTTGAGAACACTACGTGCCTCTGAAGAGTCGGGATCCGATTATCCATTGACGACGCAACGTCGGATTCCTGAAGAAGGGTATCCTCAGATACACGAATGTAAGAAATTTAAAATACGTAACAGGAAATTATTTAAAATTACACAGCTGACAAAACTAAAAGATGCTCCAACGAAGATCAACTCAGTATTTGCATTCTAAATTCTCCGTCTTACACCAACGCGGAGAAAATGTTGCGCAATAAAGTACCTCTATAGTAAAACCAAATAGATGCACCAATATATCAATAATTTTATTTTGGAATGACACTCCACAAGTTTCGGTCGGTCTTTCCGTCCATCATCAGGAGTTCAAGACTGTGCATACAGCAACAGGCATTTGTCAAACAGATACTGCTGTCTGCTTGCTAACAAGCAGACAGCAGTATCTGTTTGACGTATGCCTGTTGCTGTATGTACAGTCTTGAACTCATGACGATGGACGGAAAGACCGTCCGAAACATGTAGAGTGTCGTTCCAAAATAAAATTATTGATACGTTGGTGCATCTAATTGGTTTTACCATAGAAATATATTACGATGCACGACCCTATGGACGTCAAAGAAAGTTCCGTCAGTTTCACTACAGTTGGCGACGAAGACGGCAATGGTTATAAAAATAATTATGTTGATAAGAATTCGCAAGTCACATTTTCTTTGATCAGAAGTAAAGATTCGCAATTTTATTCTTGTCAGAGGCGTTTAGGTTTTCATCTCGAAAACTAAAGCACACCGCGACTTTCTCTTTACAAACGGATACATTTCTCGAGGTGACCTAACCTTGAAACTGTCATTACCTCTGCTGTATTACAGAGATTCAGAAAGCCAAAACGTACCGCGTATTACACCGTCTGTAACTGCTTACATCTGTGGCTGGGGGGGGGGGGGGGGGGGGTAAAAATTAAATGTCAAGTTGTTTTTATG
>Ga0123353_10017800_pt1 | contig 10471 bp, 9 predicted proteins | sample TergutLab28metaG_3_FD_92763 | JGI IMG/M metagenome (GOLD analysis project Ga0123353, IMG submission 92763) | Labiotermes labralis P3 segment gut microbial communities from Petit-Saut dam, French Guiana - Lab288 P3 | ecosystem: Host-associated > Arthropoda: Insects > Digestive system > Gut ... | reverse complement strand
GATTCCATATCTTCGGCGATCTCGACGAACGTAACCTCGTCGATGACGGAACGTATACGCTCCGTCACGGGAATCCGAAAATGATAGGTGCATTTCGGACAGACGTTGAGATTGCGCTCCACTTCAGGCTTGTAGATGATCTCCAGACAAGCGTCGCACTTGATCCACATTCCTTCGGGTATCTTTATCTTTTTGTCGCCTTCTTCTTTTTTCCGGAACAGTCGGATCGCCATATTTCGTTACCTCAGGGCAGATTTGAGAGACCGGACGAATCGACAAAGCTGCGCGGGGCCACGGGAAAATTTTCCGTTACGCTCCACGATCTTTACGCAGGCGCTTCCAACAACCGCGGCATCGGCGTACTGTACCGCCTGGCGGGCCATCGCCGGCGTCGATATGCCAAACCCGACCGCCAGCGGAAGCGCAGACGCTGATTTTACTTTTCCCGACCATGACAGCATCTCCGGCGGAAACGTTTCCCTTACGCCCGTAACGCCGGTGACGGAAATGAGATACATAAAGCCCGAACCGGCCCGGTCAAATTCCCGTATCCGGTCGGCCCCGCTGGTGGGCGCGACCAGCGGAATCCAGCAAAGCCCTTCCTTGCGCATTTCTTCTATAGCCGTGCCCGCTTCTTCATAAGGCAGGTCCACGACAAGAAAACCATCGACACCGGCCGCGCGCGCATCCTTCCATAAAGGTTTTTGCCCGTACCGGAAGAAAGGATTGTAGTACCCAAACAGCACGATCGGTGTCGAGTGAGTCTTTCGCAACTCATGTACAAGCTCAAGCGCCTTACGAACATTCATGCCGCTCGCAAGCGCTCGCCTTGATGCCGCTTCGATCGTCGGGCCATCCGCCGTGGGATCGGAAAACGGAATCCCAACCTCCAGGATATCCGCGCCGCCGTCGGCCGCCGCCTTAAAGTAGGAGAGCGCGGTTTTTGAATCAGGATCGCCAGCGGTCAGGTACACCACCAACCCTTTTTCTCCCGCTCCCTTGAGTTTCAAAAAAGTATCGCTGATGGCGTTCATGGGGATGCCTTTTCCTGCTCCATCAGGATACCCGTGTCCTTGTCGCCGCGACCGGACAGGTTGATGAGTACGCTCTCCGATTTGCGCATCTTGCGCGCCAGAGCGTATCCGTAGGCAACGGCGTGGGAAGATTCAAGCGCGGGCAGGATCCCCTCGTAGCGCGACAGCAGGTCGAACCCTTCCAGCGCCTGGCGGTCTGTGACGGAGACGTAGGTCGCCTTCCCCGAACTTTTCAGCCACGCATGTTCCGGACCTACGCCCGGATAATCAAGCCCCGCCGAAATCGAGTGCGCTTCGAGAATCTGCCCTCCCTCATCCTGCAAAACGTACGACTTGGCGCCGTGTAATACCCCTACTTTTCCACGGGAAAGCGTAGCGCCGTGCCTGCCGGAAGAAAGCCCTTTTCCGGCTGCTTCCACCCCGAACAACCGCACCTTCGGATGCGAAATGAACTCGTGAAAAATACCCATCGCGTTGCTTCCGCCGCCCACGCATGCCACAACAGCCGAGGGCAGCCCGCCGGTTGCCTTGCGAAACTGCATGACCGATTCCCGCCCGATGACTGACTGGAAATCGCGCACCATCATGGGATATGGGTGCGGACCAGCCGTGGAGCCAATAAGGTAGTAGGTGGTACGCACATTAGTGACCCAGTCGCGCAGCGCCTCGTTCATCGCGTCCTTCAGGGTACGGCTGCCGGAAACCACCGGGTTGACGCGAGCGCCCAAAAGCCGCATCCGGAAGACGTTGAGCGCCTGGCGACGAACATCCTCCTCACCCATGTATACCTCGCAGGGTATGCCCATCTTGGCGCAAACGGTGGCAGTCGCCACGCCGTGCTGCCCCGCCCCTGTTTCGGCGATAATCCGGCGCTTACCCATACGCCTGGCGAGAAGCCCCTGCCCAAGGGTGTTATTGATCTTATGTGACCCCGTGTGCGCCAGGTCTTCCCGCTTTAGAAAAATACGGGCGCCGCCGCCTGCCGAAGTCAGCCGCTGCGCGAAGTAAACCGGAGTCGGGCGTCCCGCGTAGTCCCGAAACTGCGTATCAAGCTCACGCCGGAAAGCCGGATCACGCTTTGCCGCCTTGTACGCCTCTTCCAGTTCAATCAGCGCGGACATCAGCGTCTCGGCGACGTATCTTCCCCCAAAAGGACCAAAGTGTCCCATGCTGTCCGGCAGGCAGGCTGTCTTATTTTTCCGCATCACGGAATCCCAATCTTGCGTTTTCGATGAATGCCTCAACTTTTACTGGATCTTTCTTCCCCGGAGCGGATTCCACTCCAGACGCGGTATCCACCCCAAACGGCTTCGCTATAAAGATCGCCTCTTTCACATTTTCCGGCGTCAACCCTCCGGCAAGCGCCCAGGGCGTACCCGAACGTCTGAGCCTGAAACGTCTGAACCCGTCTATCGTATCCTGCGGGATGGTTCTTCCAGTTCCTCCGTATTCACCCGATCCCCCGGAATCAAGCAAAAACGCCTCGCACGGGAACTGTTCAAGCGCGTCGAAATCCACGGGCATTGACGCATGAACCGCTTTTATCCGCCAAAACCGGATTCTTGCGGCTTCCCCGGCCGTCTCGTCGCCGTGAAGCTGCACCCGTTCAATTCCTGTACGGCCGCAGATCTCCATGAGCGTTTCCGGCGGCTCATTGACAAAGACCCCCACAACCCTGGCGCAGCCGACAGTCCGCACGATCTCTTTAGCGGCTTCCTCTGTAATGTATCGCTTCGAACCACGAAAAAAGTTAAGACCCACGGCATCCGCCCCTTTGGAGACGGCGTACAATGCGTCTTCCGGGGTGGTCACTCCGCAGATCTTGATTCGGAACATATTTAAATAAAACCCGCTTCTTCCATTTTTGGCTTTTCGCTCTATTTTCCCATATATCGACGTATCGTGTCAGCGGGATCACCGCTGTCCATCAACGACTCTCCCACCAGAAACAGACGCGCCCCCATACGATGGAACATGCTTACCTGTTCCGGTTTTGAAATGCCGCTTTCCACAACTGTTATCGCTTTCTTTGAACTCAGCGGCAACAGCCTCTCCGATACAGCCAGGTCAACGGCAAGCGTGGAAAGGTTCCGGTTATTGATCCCGATAAGCCGCGCCTGCGCGTCAACCGCCGTATCGAGTTCCCGCTCGTCGTGGATCTCGACCAACGGCTCGATCCCGTATTTACGGGCAAAAGAAACCATCTCCGCCGTCCGGTCCCCCAAGACAGACACCATCAGGAGCGCAAGGTCCGCCCCGTAAGCTTTAGACTCGACCACCATGTATTCATCTATGAGGAAATCTTTCCGAAGGAGTATCGCGTTGGGATACGCTTCCCGCACTCGCGCCAGATCGGACAGCGATCCGCCAAACAGCCGTTCCTCCGTCAGGATGGAAATGGCCCAGGCCCCTCCGGAAAGGTATGCGCCCGCTACTTCTACCGCGTCGGCGTCTGGGCGAATCCAGCCTCGGGACGGAGAAGCCCGCTTGATCTCCGCGATGACAGCGGGGCCGGACGGAATCATGGAGAGCGGCTCACGCGCCTCCCCTCTACCGGCTCCCATTTCCAGGAGCGTCTCCAGGGGAACTTCCGTTTTTCTTTTGGCAAGCGTCTCCCGAACGCCGTCGAGGATCCGCGAAAGGTGGGTATCCATAAGACGTCAGCGTTTGCTCTTGCGTCCCAAAATCGACATAAACAACTCCATGCGCGCCATGGCGGCGCCGGAATCTATCGAACGCGCGGCCTCGACGACCCCTTCACGGATATCTCCGGCCACTCCTCCCGCAACCAGCGCAAAAGCAGCGTTTAGCAGGACAGCCTGCCGACCGGGACCTTTGTCTCCCGACAAGATTCCGACGAGGATCTTCGCGTTGGTCTGGGCGTCCCCTCCTTTTACCGAGGCAAGAGACGCGTACTCGAACCCAACCGAGCGCGGATCAAACAGGTATCGCTTCACCCGCCCGTCCCGCACATCCCATATGATGGAAGGAGCGGCCAAAGAAACCTCGTCCAGCCCGTCTGTTCCGTGAACGACAAAAGCCTTGCGATGACCCAGTTCCGCAAGCACGCGCGCGTACGTCTCTCCAAGCTCCTCGCTGTACACGCCCACCATCTGACGATTCGCGTTTGCCGGGTTGGATATTGGTCCGAGAATGTTGAATATCGTGCGGATGGCGATCTCACGGCGGGGGCCGATTGCGTACTTCATCGCCGCGTGAAACTTGGGCGCGAACATAAATGTTATGCCCGCCTCGTCGAGACTTCTCTGTACTCTTGCCGCGTCGGCATCGAGATCCATGCCCAGCGTCTCCAAAACGTCGGCGCTTCCGGACCGGCTGGTAACTGAACGGTTGCCGTGCTTGGCGACAAGCGTCCCGGCCCCGGCAGCGACAAAAGCGACAGTGGTGGAGATATTAAAGGTGCCTACCCGGTCCCCTCCTGTCCCGCATGTGTCGAGGACGTCACGGCCATCCGGAGCGACGATACGAACCGCCTTTTGCCGCATTACATCAGAAGCCGCCGCAATCTCGGTAATCGTCTCCCCTTTCATCGAAAGGCAGGCAAGAAAAGCCGAAACCTGCGCGGGAGTCGCCTCCCCTCCCATGATCATCCGCATCGCGTCCCGCATGCCGTCGGCGGACATGTTTTTCCCGGATGAAACCGCGTGGATAGCCTCCCGGATGTTTCCGTATTCCCGCAAAACCGGCTGGGAAGGATTTATCAGCGACAGGAAATTCTCTATGATCCGCATGCCGGACTGGGTCATCACGGACTCTGGATGGAACTGCACTCCGAAGATCGGCTTCTCCACATGACGAAGCCCCATCACTTCTCCATCATCCGCCTCGGCGCATACTTCAAGCACAGCGGGGATAGACACCCGCTCAACGGCCAGAGAATGGTATCGCATGGCGACCAGGGGATTCTCGACCATCGAGAATATTCCCTTTCCGTTGTGCCGCACCGGTGATGTCTTTCCGTGCATCAGCGCATGAGCCCGGACGATCTTTCCTCCAAAGAGATGGCCGATGCATTGGTGGCCAAGACAAACACCAAGGATAGGAATACGGTCCTGAAAAGCGCGGATCGCCTCAATAGAAACGCCCGCCTGGTCCGGATTTCCCGGACCGGGAGAAATGATCAGGCCGGAGGGCGACAGGCGATCCAGTTCTTCGACCGTGACGGCGTCGTTGCGGTACACGGACACTTCGGCGCCAAGCTCACACAGATACTGGACGATGTTGTAGGTAAAGGAGTCGTAGTTGTCGATTACAGCAATCAACCCGTCTCCCCCTTCTTCAGCGAGACGCCGGCCGCCTTGAAAAGAATACGGGACTTGTTCAGAATCTCATCCCATTCCCGTTCCGGATCGGAGTCGGCCACGATCCCGCCGCCGGCCTGAATCTTCGCCGTGCCTTCATGTATGACGATGGTGCGGATGGCTATGCAAAAGTCCATGTTTCCCTGAGGATCGAAATACCCGACCGCGCCCGCGTAGATACCGCGCCGGAAAGGTTCCAGCTCGGATATTATCTGCATCGCCCGCACTTTCGGCGCTCCGGAGACCGTACCGGCCGGAAAGGCGGCGCGCAGCACATCGAAAGCTGTCAACCCTTTGCGCAGTTTTCCAACGACATTGGAAACGATGTGCATCACGTTGGAGTAGCGCTCTATCACCATAAGCTCGTTGGCCTTGACTGTTCCCCATTCCGCAACCCGTCCCACATCGTTGCGCCCCAGGTCAACCAGCATCACATGCTCGGCTATCTCTTTCGGGTCGGAAAGAAGATCGGCCTCGAGACGCTTGTCCTCCTCCGGGTCAGCGCCACGCGGCCTGGTGCCCGCGATCGGGCGGAGATGGATATCGTTTCCTTCGAGCCTTACGAGAACCTCCGGCGACGATCCGACCACGGACAACTCGCCCATTTTCAGCAGGTACATGTACGGAGACGGATTGAGCGCCCGAAGGACACGGTACACTTGCGCCTCGGACCTGTTCGTTTTCACGACCGCCCGGTTGGAAAGCACCACCTGGATGATATCGCCGTTGCGGATATACTCCTTGGCCCGCTCCACGGCTTCAGCGTGTCCTTCACGCGACACTTCAAAGCTGTATTCCCCGGATATGTCATCAGGAATGTCGGACCACTCCAACGGGGAACGCAAAATTTCCCTGGTCTCCCGCACGGATTCCACGGCGCGATCGTAAGCATCGGAAGGATCCACGCCATCTCCGACTTCGGCGTGAGCGACAATGAGGATCGTATGCCGGACGTTGTCGAAAACCACCAGCCTGGAGGGAAAAAGAAACATCGCATCGGGATAAGGCGCCGGCGGGCGGTCTCCCTCCACTTTCTCTATATAGCGGATGTAGTCGTAAGAGATGTAACCGACCGCGCCTCCGGAAAGCTTCGGCAGTCCAGGAGCCGCCTGGTAACGTATCTCTTTCAGGAGCGCGGCAAGGGCTTCAAGCGGGTCTTTTACGCCTGAAAGCGCGCGGGTTTCATCTCCTTTGCTGACCGTGATGCCGTCCGGCCCGGCAAAAAACCGTGTATGCGGATCAAATCCGATGAAGGAGAACCGCGCCCACTTCTCACCTCCCTCCACACTCTCCAAAAGGAAGTGGTCCGTGGGAAACCGCTTTGCCACTTTCAGGTAGGCCGAAACAGGCGTTTCGAGGTCGGCGTGAAATTCGGTCCATACAGGAATCAGCCCGCCTTCCGATGCCTGACCTGCAAACCGCTCTCTGTCGGGAAAAACCATAAACCTCCTGCCTATTCCGAAACAATGATGGCGTCTAACTTGAACGTCGCCTTGATATCTTTTATTGCCCTGTTCGCCTCTTCCCTCGATCCGTACGGACCTGCCTGCACCTTGTACAGATCCTTGCCGCCTACGATTTCACGAACTACTCTTGCCTTGTATCCTCTATTGTCCAGCCTCGTCTTCAGCGCATCGGCCGATTCACGGCTTCTAAATGCGCTCGCCTGCAGCATGAACCCCTTCTTTACCGGCGTACTGGCGGCAGGTTTGGGCGCGGGGGGCGCCTTCGGTTTGACCAGCGGCTGCGGCACGGGGTCTTTACGCGTGAGTGAGTCCGGGAAGGTGGCGGCCTTCTCGCTCATTTTAAGTTCTTCTATTGGATCAGGCGGAGGAGGTGGCGGCATGACGACCGGGATCTGCACCGCTTCCTCCGAATACGCGGACATTTCCCGCTGGATATCTTCTTTCCTTTGCCCTTCGTCCTTGCGCGCCGAAACTCCGTTTGCCCGGTCTCTTTCGACAACACGTCCCACCTGCAGACCAAGGAAAAAGACGACGGCAAAAATGACAAGGGCGCCCATGATGAAGAAAGTGTTGGAAAACCGATCCGGATCTCCCCACTTCTTTCCGCTCTTGTGTCGTAATGTTCTCACATGCGCTCCGGGGCCGTGACGCCGATCAATGATAGCCCTGTGGCGACGACCGTCTTGACCGCCCCGGCAAGCGCGAGGCGGGCTTGGGTGCGTTCCAGGTTCTCTCCAAGAAACCGGTGCTGGTGGTAAAACGCGTGGAACTGATCCGCAATCTCAATTAGATAAAACGGTATACGGTGCGGCTCCCGCGACCTTGCGCTATCGAGAACCACGTCGGGGAAGCGGGCTACCGTTTTCATGAGCCGGATCTCCTCCGGCAACGTCAGCATGGAAACAGGCGGGCACGATCCAAGAGCCTCGCCCCGCGCCTCCGCCTCACGGAAGATACTGCAGATCCGGGCGTGGACGTACTGCACATAATAGACCGGGTTGACACGCTCCTCTTTCTTTGCCAGCGTCAGGTCGAAGTCAAGATGGGTGTGATAGCTTCTCTGCAGGTAAAAAAATCTGGCCGCGTCGATGCCGACCTCATCAAGAACTTCCTGAAGCGTCGTGAACTCACCGGAACGTGTGGACATCTGGACGGGATTGCCATCTCGCACCAGGGTAACAAACTGCACCAGCAGCACTTCCAGGGCCGAGTCGCTTCCCGCCAGCGCGCGCAGCGCGGCCCGCAATCGAGCCACGTATCCGTGGTGGTCGGCGCCCCAGATGTTGATCAGGCGAGTGTACCCTTCCCGCAGCTTACGGCGGTGATACGCCACGTCAGCGGCGAAATAGGTGGTGCGGCCGTCAGCCCGAACCAAAACCCGATCCTTTTCATCTCCCATTTCCTGGCTGCGCAGGAAGGTCGCGCCTTCCGATTCGTACAGCAATCCCCGGTTCCGCAGTTCGTCTATGGCGTCTGGCACTTCACCAAGAGCATGCAGTTTTTCTTCCGGAAACCAGTTGTCATAGCGAACGCCAAACGACTCAAGATCCTTCTTGATCCCATCCATGATCCGGTCCCCTGCCTCCTTGCGGAACAGGGGAAGAGCTTCGTCCTCCGGCGTGTCAACATATCGGTCTCCGCGCTCCGCGCGAAATTCCCTGGCAAGTTCGATCATGTACTCGCCCTTGTAGCCGTCTTCAGGAAGGCTGGTGGGGCGTCCGCATTCGGTCCGGTATCTCGCCAGCAACGACCGACCCAGATTGTCCATCTGGTTCCCGACATCGTTTACATAATATTCACGGACCACCTTATGTCCGGTGAACTCGAGGATACGTCCAAGCGCGTCTCCGACAGCGGCTCCACGCCCATGGCCCACATGCAGCGGGCCGGTTGGGTTTGCGGAAACAAATTCGAGCAGAACAATCTCCCCGGCGCCGACATCGGAAGAACCAAACCGGCCGCCCTGCTCAAGCGCATGCGTGACAACCTCCGCCCAAACGCTTGCGGACAAGACAATGTTGATGAAGCCCGGCCCCGCGATCTCAAGCGACGCAATCCGCTTTCCGCCATCTTCCTCCCGGATCGCCGCAACAAGTTCTTCGGCAATCAGGCGCGGCTTCTTGCCGAGCCGACGCGCAATCTGCATCGCCGCGTTTGAGGAAAAGTCTCCGTGGGACTCTTGCCGGGGTATTTCAAGAAGGCAGGAGAGATCCGCTTGCTCTCCCCATTCCCCAAGCTTCCGTCCGGCTGCGGAAGATACAAGGGATTCGACGATCTCCCGAATGTTCAAACCAGCGCCTCTTAATGAAAATATCAGTAAAACAAGCAGTTTATCCCTGTCATGCCGGAGTGTCAACGCCGCTGTCCGGATCGGCGCATTGCGGCCTGAACTGTCAACTACTGGTTAGAGCAGTTTAATCTTGAGATTTATCCGCAATGGCGGTTGCTTTCGCTTGATACATTCTCCGTTCGGGTACGCCTCGCACGCCATCCATGGACTTCCCCCTATAATACGGACACTGAGTTAAGCTCGTGATACACCCGAAAGGAGTGTTATCCATGAGCAAGGAATTTAAGGGAGAAGGATTCGTGAGAAGGAGACGGGATTACCCCCAGGAGTTTAAGGAATCGGCGGTTGCGTTGGTTCGTAATGGGAGAACAGCCAAGTCTGTTGCCTGCGAGTTGGGGATTTGCTCTACGGTCATATGTCGTTGGGTCAGGGAAAGCAAGAAAGGTGAATCTGGCAATATCCGTGTATTCCCTGGTCGTGGGAACCCGCGCGACGAAGAAGTGGCTCGTCTTCGCAAGGAGAACACAGACTTGCGGGAGGCCAATGAGATATTAAAAAAAGCAATGGCCTTCTTTGTGGAAAAACCCCAAAGATAGCGGCGTACCAATTTATGAGACAGCACCAACAGCGGTACGGCATCGCAAAGATGGCCATGATTTTAGGGGTGAGTCGTAGCGGATATTACGCGTGGAGAGCACGCAAGCCGAGCAAACGCGCGGCAGAGGGTCTTGAATTGTCGGATTTGATACGCCGGATATTTTTTGATCACAAGGGTCGTTATGGCAGTCCTCGTATATGGGAAGAACTGAAGGTTTTGAAGTACCGTGTTAGCCGTAAGCGTGTTGAGCGTCTGATGCGTACACAGCATTTATGCTCCCGTCGGAAGAGTCGTTTTTCACAACCTCGGTCATGCCCTCCGCTTGAGGGGTCGTGCAATCTTCTGGATCGAGATTTTCATGCTACCCATCCAGGCGAGAAATGGGTGTCTGACATTACCTATCTTCGTGTCAAAGACGGCTGGCTGTATTTGACGGTAATCATAGACTTATGGGACCGTAAGATCATTGGCTGGTCAATGTCTAAAGACTTTGCGTCAACATTTGCATGTCATGCTTTATCCATGGCAGTTAGGAACCGCCCTTTTCGCAAGGGGTTCATATTTCACTCTGACCAGGGGATGCAATACTGGAGCAATGAATTCAAGGAGACACTTCATCGTCTTTGCCCTTCTGTACGTCAGAGCATGAGCCGGAAAGGGAATTGCTGGGACAATGCCTGCGCGGAGAGTTTTTTCAAGACGTTGAAAACAGAGCTTTATCTATCGCAAAGACGGTATAGCGCTCAGGAGCTAAAGACCCT
>Ga0123353_10017799_pt1 | contig 10472 bp, 8 predicted proteins | sample TergutLab28metaG_3_FD_92763 | JGI IMG/M metagenome (GOLD analysis project Ga0123353, IMG submission 92763) | Labiotermes labralis P3 segment gut microbial communities from Petit-Saut dam, French Guiana - Lab288 P3 | ecosystem: Host-associated > Arthropoda: Insects > Digestive system > Gut ... | reverse complement strand
CGCTGGCTGTGCGAAAGCCTTGACGTTTTCACTACGCCAGTCGTGCGGAACAGCCAGCGAGGGCAAGATGCCCTCGCCACACGCGGGCGGGACGCCCGCGTCACGTTACATGCGTTCGCCCTGAAAACCCCTGTTCCCGCGCTTGACGAAAATCGTTTGTGTCGATTACAATGGCGTAATCCGAGAGGGGTTGCATTTTCGTGCCTGCGGCATGGCGGACGTTTTTTAACAAAAACGACGAAGACGACAAAGACGGCGACGACGCGACGGCGACGTTGCGATAAAGGCGGTCGTTCATGGATTGGCTTGAATTAGGTAAGGACGCGTTCCTGGCGTTTTATACGACGATGCTGGTGCTGGTTTCAATGTACGGCCTGCACCGGTACGTGCTGGTGTACCTGTATTATCGGCATCGGCGCAACGCGCCGAAGGCGGCGGGGGAGTTCGCCGAACTGCCCGTCGTCACCATTCAACTGCCGATGTACAACGAACGGGCCGTCGCCCGGCGGATCATCGAGAGCACCTGTGAGATCGACTACCCCCGCGAGAAAATGCAGATCCAGGTGCTCGACGACAGCACCGACGACACCGTGGAGATTGCCTCCAAAGTCGTCCAGGAGATGCGGCAGCGCGGTTTTGACATGGAGTACATCCATCGCGACAACCGCGAGGGGTTCAAAGCCGGCGCCCTGACGTATGGCCTGGCGACCGCCAAAGGCGAGTTCGTCACGATTTTCGACGCCGATTTCATTCCCGCGCCGGACATCCTCCGCCGCTCGATCAATTACTTCACCGACCCGCGCGTCTGCGTCGTGCAGGCGCGGTGGGATCACCTCAACCGTACCGACAGCCTCCTGACCCGCACGCAGGCGATTTTCCTCGACGGCCATTTCATCGTCGAGCACATCGCCCGCAACCGTTCCGAGCGGTTCATGAGCTTCAACGGCACCGCCGGCACGTGGCGAAAATCCGCCATCGACGACGCCGGAGGCTGGCAGCACGACACGCTCACCGAGGACCTCGATCTCTCCTACCGCGCGCAACTGAAGGGCTGGAAATTCGTGTTCCTGCCCGAACTGACCGCCCCGGCCGAGCTGCCGCCGGAAATGAACGCGTTCAAAGCCCAGCAGCACCGCTGGACCAAGGGCGGCGCGCAAACCACGCTCAAGCTGCTGCCGAAAGTGATGTTCTCCAGGGCGTCGTTGAAGGTGAAGGTCGAGGCCTTTTTCCACCTCACCGGCTTCACGATGCACCTGTACATGTGCCTGCTCGTGCTGATGCTCTACCCGGCCATGATGCTCCGTGGCGGCGGGGAGAGCATGTGGCGGATACTGTTCGACCTGGGCGTGTTCGCGATGGCGACGATATCGGCCAACGTGTTCTACATCGCCGGGCAGCTCTCGACGCGGGGCAGTTTCATCGAGGCGTGCAAATACATGCCGCTGATGATGGCCTTGGGCGTGGGCATGTGCTTCTCCAACGCCAAGGCTGTGCTGGAAGCGTTCTTCGGGCAGAAAAGCGATTTCGTCCGCACGCCCAAATACGGCGACCTCCAATTGGCCGCCGAGGCCAGGCCCAGGAAAAAGAAAACCCGTTGGGTGCCCTACGTGGAATTCGTGGTGGGCATCTATATGACCGCCTGCCTGATCTGGTGCGTCGTCATGGGCGGCAAAGCGCTGATCACCGCGCCGTTCCTGGCTATCTTCGCGTTCGGCTTCTTCTACGTCAGCAGTCTGAGCTTCCTGGCGGAAAAAGCGATCAAGCACGCGCCGAAACCGCAGAAGCAGACCGTGTGAGTTGCTTGTCTCGACGGTAAAATCGTACGGTGCGTTCGAGGGAATCGTTTTAGTTAACTGGTTGACTAGTTAACTAGTCAACCAGTTAACTAAAACGATTCCTTTACATTTATGGCCCTCATTCACCCACGCGTCGCGAATCCCATTGGCGCTTCTTCCCTTGTCACAACCCGCGATGCCTTGTAGCATAGTGGTATGAGGTTCGTCGTATTGGTGATGGTGTTGGTGTTTGCCGGCGGGTGCGACTGGCATTGGGAGAATTGGCCTTGGGAGCCGCTTCCGACCGCCGGGTCGGCCGGCGGCGACGCGGGGCGTGACGACGACGATGGGGTCGCGCCCACGATGCACTTCGTCGAGGTGCGGATCCTGTCGGTGGAAGTGCCCGTCGGCGTGGCCAGCCGATCGGAAAAATTGTGGAGCTACCTTGACGAGGAGCGTGCCCAGGCCGTCCGGGACGCCACGATGGCGCAGAACGGCATCCGGCTTGGCGTCGCGCCGCCAGGCGTTTGGCTGGACCTGCAAAAAGTGCTCCAGGAGATGACCGGGCGAAAACTCGTCGAAACCAAAAGCCTCGTGCCCTCCGGCACGCCGCTGATCGTCACGCTCAAAACCGACCAGGGCTGGCAGAACATGTCCACGATCTTCTCCGACCGCACCGCCAGTGTCCGGGATTATCCGCCCGGCGATAACGTGTTGGTTCTCATCTGTAGCCCCAGCGAGATGGACTACAGCAAACTGGTCGTCTGGGGCGTGCCGCAGATCCGCTCGAAGGAAAAATATGCCCGCCCGCAGAACGTCCCCGGCGTCGGGCCGACCCTTGTATACGAGTCCGACTTCTTTACGCTGGACGCGTGCACGTTCCAGTTGATGATGGCCAGCGGCGAGATTCTTGTCGCGGGCCCTGGCGCCGAGTCGCGCCGCCGCCTGAGCGTGGGGAGGCATTTCCTGGTGCATCAAAAAGACGGGCTCGAATGCGAAACGATCCTGGTGATTGTGCCCACGATACGGAAAATTCCCGTCCAGTCCGGGCGGACGATACGCGCGCTGGCGAATTAGCCAGACGGCGGAGGTTGAACGGAATGTCGCTGCCGGCGGAGCCATTTTTTCAGCGGCTGGTCGAACACGCGGCCGTGGCGGTCATCGCCACCGATGCGGCGTTTTCCATTGTAAGTTGGAACGCGGCGGCCGAGTCGCTGCTGGGCGTGGAGGCGTCGCGGATGCTCGGCAGACCGCTGGAGGAGGCCGTCCCGCCCGAACGTCGCGCGCCGCTGGCGAAACTGATGCATCGGGTCGTGCAGCAGGGTGAGATGGAGAAACTGGAGGTCCGCCTCACCGATGGCATGACGCAGCGGGACGTTCTCATCGTGCTCAGTCCGATCCCCGGCGAGCAGGAGTGGGGCCCTGCCCAGGGCGTGGCCGCGTGGGTGCTCGACCAGACGCCGCGCACGCGGCTGTCGGAGCGGCTGGTGGAGGCCGAGAAGATGGCGTCGCTGGGCACGCTGGCCGGCGGCGTGGCGCAGCATTTCAACAGCATTCTGGGCGGCGTGGGGACGTTCGTGGATTTCGCCCTCACCAGCGGCGACCCGCAGGCGATGCGGCGGGCGCTTCAGATGGCCGCCGAGGCCGCCGCGAGGGCGGCGCAGATCACCCACAGCCTGCTGTCGTTCTCCGAACCCCCCAGCCATCGCGCCGATCTGGCCGACCTGACCGAAGTCGTGCTCACCTTCTCGCACCTGGTCGAGCGGCCGCTGACGGAAAAAAACATCGAACTCCTGCTGGACCTGCATCCCGTGCCGATCGTGGCCGTCGAAGCCAACCGCATGCACCAGGCGCTCGGCAACCTGCTGACCAACGCCGAGGAAGCCATGCCCGCCGGCGGACAGGTGGCCATCACGGTCGACCGCCGCGGCGAGGACGTCGTGTTGATCTTCGCCGACAGCGGAAACGGCATCAAACACGAACACCTGCCTTTGGTGTTCGAGCCGTTCTTCACCACCAAAGGCCTCCTCGGCGGCGACCGCGCCAATCCTGGCCTGGGACTCAGCGTTGTCCACAGCATCGCCGTGGAAATGGGAGGCCGAATCGAAGTCCAGTCCGACGAAGGCCACGGCGCCAAATTCATCCTCTACTTCCCCGTGGAAAAAGCGACGCATGGATACGAATAGGGGTTTCGTTGCGCGTGGGTGAAGATTGACCGTGGATTCAAGGGAAGCAGAGCCACTAGCGCACCAGCCACAAGCCACCAGGGTTTTCCGTACGCGTTGGTAAAAGTGCTTCATACGTTCGAGAGAGCGGCCCCGATGCTTCGCAGACACCAAGATCAAGCCAACGAGCCTAAACCTTCGAGTCTGCGGAGCCTTGAGACCATTCTCTCGAACGGGAGGAGTATATTTACCAACATGCACGCGAAAACCCTGGTGGCTTGTGGCTGGTGGCTAGTGGCTCTGCTTCCCTCGAATCCACGCCACGATTTCACCGCCGGGCATCCGAATCCCCTCGTAGTGTAAACACCGTAATTTCCGGCCTGGCGTTGACGTTGACTCGTCTTCCGTACGAGATGCCTCGCGTGACGTAGAGGTGTTTGTTGTCGCCCAGCGGGTACATGCCCGCGTGGAAGTCGGTGTGAGTGGGCATGTATCGCTGGAGTTTCGAGCCGTGCGTGTGGCCGGCGAGGACGAGGTCGGCGCCGTGGCGGGCGGCGTCGTGGGCGGCGTCGGGGTTGTGCACCAGGGCGATGGTCGGCAAGTCGCGGCGGGCCTGTTCGAACGCCCGCTTGACGTCGTACCGCGAGGACCATAAATCCTCCAGCCCGACGAACTGAATCGCCGCCGACCCGCGACGAAATACACGCGACTCGTTGAGCATCACGAAAATATCCTGGTGCGACAACTCCGCCGCGATGTAGTCCGCCAGGCCATGTTTGTCGCCAAGGCGGCTGGGGAAAAACACGCCGTAATCGTGATTGCCCAGGCACGCCAGCGTGGCCACGCGAGGCGAGAGCTTGCCGAGGATGCGGGCGACCCGCCTGGCGTAGTATCGGCCGTGCGTAATAAAGTCGCCCGTGACGGCGACGAAATCCACGTCGAGTTCGTTGATGGCGTCGACGCACTGCCGCAGGTAACGCTCCAGCACGATGAGCGAACAATGCACGTCGCTGATGTGGACAAGCTTCGCGCCGTCGAACGCCGCCCCCAGCCGCGGCAGCGGCATGTCCAGCCGCTCCACGCGGAACCAGTGCTTCTCGATCCGTCCCGGATACAGTCCGCCCAGCGCACAGGACTTCGCAGCCTCCCACACCATCCGACGAATCAACCGGCCGCTATTCCCCCGACGCATCAACGGACTGAAAAACAGCTCATTCATCTTGCCAATGATACGCCGGAACGTCGACTGGTGTTCCCTTTTTCGAGGAGTACCGGATGTACGAATTACAAAGAAACGCGATGGATGTTTTGTGCCGACACCGCCAGTCCCCTCGCGATAGATCGGCGCTCCCATCGACATCCTTCAGTCCGTCGCCCACGAAATCGCGTTTTTTGGCACCATTTACGGCAGCAACCCGAATGCCACCGTCTCACTGGCCGAACGTGTCGGCGTGTTCGAGGATTCTGTCCATCAGGTTGGCGAAGTTGTATGCCGCCGGTCCCATTTTGGCATTGGTCGTCGTAAACGCCTCGTCTTTGTTGTCCCGCGTGATGACATGCGTGTCGAGAAATCCCACGTTAACCTTGTTGCCCCCGTGATTGAGACGGGTCGGCGTGCCGGTTATGGTGCTGTTCATGTCAAAAATGAGGGCCGACACCTTTTGTCCATTATCCTCCGGGGCAGAATTTTTGCCCATGTTGGAGAGCCGGTCCTTCGGATTGCTTCTGTCCTCCTGGCCACCGAGTTGGCGGTATGCGTACGAACAGCGGATGTCCTTGTTTCGTTCGGGGCAGTCCTTGCCCGCGTGAGCGACAAAGTGTGCGAGAAATCGGTCCTTCGTCGGGTTGCTGGAGGTGTCGCCGGGGCAGAACACCATGTCCGGCTGCGGAAGGTACTTCAGGATCATCGCACCGTGCGTGTTGTACGTTATCGTCGGCCCCGGAAGAAGCGGCTCCTCGCCTCGCCAGATTTCATTGTCGGCAATCTGGTTCAGCTGCGTCCCGGTCGCCATTGTCACATCGCTGGGACCGGCGGGAATCCGGTCGTCACTATCGTGGGAATACATCACAACGGCCTTGAGCTGGTTGCTGATGTGCACGGCGCAGACCGCCTGCCGGGCGAGGTCTCTTGCCTTGGCCAGCGACGGCATGAGAATGCTCACCAGCAATGCGATGATCGCGATGACGACCAGCAGCTCGATCAGGGTAAAGCCAGAATTTTCTCGGATCTTCGTGTACGACGCCATCCCATTCCTCTCGACAACCTCGCGCGCGGCGAGTGCTTCGCAAGCAGGCACTCCTAGTGTATCCCACCCAGACGGGCGTGGCAAGGCAAACGGTCGGGGTGTGAATTTTCATTTTGGCAGGATGGGACGTTCCTGATTTTGCGTGGAAAAACAGCCAATCGCTTTGTCTTCAACACCAAAAGCACCGTGCCAGATCATCAACCGCACCCAACAAACCGACGATCGAAAAAATCCGATCGAAAAAATCCGCTTTTCACCGTCCCGCCGGCCGCTTATAATTTTTCGCTCGTGAAACATGACAGGGTTCGGCGAAATGGTCGTCGGCCCGAGGAAAATGAACCCGAAAAGAGGCACACAATGCTTGTACCGATGCGTATTCTGTTGGACCACGCGGCCGAGAACAACTACGGCGTGGCGGCGTTGAACGTCAACAACATGGAGCAGATTCAGGCCATCATGGAAGCGGCGAAGGAGACCAATTCGCCGGTGATTATTCAGGCCAGCCGCGGCGCGCGGAAATACACCAACGACGCCTACCTGCGTCACCTGATGCTGGCGGCGGTGGAGTTGTACCCGGAGATTCCGGTGGCCATGCATCTGGATCACGGCAATGCCCCGGACACCTGCTTCAGCGCGATTCAGCAGGGGTTCACGAGCGTGATGATGGACGGCTCGCTGGCCGCCGACGGCAAGACGCCCGCGACGTACGACGAGAACGTCGCGGTGACGAAGCAGGTGGTGGACGTCGCGCACGCGTTCGGCGTGACGGTCGAGGGCGAGATCGGCGTGCTGGGCGGGATCGAGGACGGGCATGGCGCCGGCGGCAGCGGGCTGGATCACGTGACCGACCCCGCGGAGGCTGAGCGGTTCGTCGCCGCCACTGGCGTGGACGCGTTGGCGGTCGCGATCGGCACCAGCCATGGCGCGTACAAGTTCGACAAGAAGCCCACGGGCGACGTGTTGAAGATGAGCATTATCGAGGAGATTCACCGCCGCCTGCCGAACACGCACCTGGTGATGCACGGCTCGTCGAGCGTGCCGCGTGAGCTGGTGGACCTGGTCAACAAGTACGGCGGCAAGATGAAGGAATCGTACGGCGTGCCGCTGGAGGAGATTCAACGGGGCATCAAGCACGGCGTCCGCAAGGTCAACGTGGACACGGACAACCGGCTGGCCATCACCAGCGCGATCCGCAAAGTGTTCGCCGAGACGCCCGACAAGTTCGATCCGCGCGACTACATGGCCCCGGCCCGCGAATCCATGAAGGCCGTCTGCAAGGAACGCATGACCGCCTTCGGCCAGGCGGGCAACGCCAGCAAAATCAAGTCCGTCTCCCTGGCGACGATGGTGTCGTTCTACGCGAAGAAGAAGTAATGAGCGACGAGTAACGAGTGCCGATACGAAACAAGCGACGAGGTGCGGAGTATTCCACACCTCGTCGCTTGTTTCCTTAGGTGCATTCGTTGTGGAACGTTTTACCGTGCACAACAATCTACAGCGCAAAATGGCAAGCCATATCCGCGATTAAGCGCGTCGGCGACGCAGCAGCGCCAGGCCGCCCAGGGCCAGCAGGGTCATCGTCGCCGGCTCGGGGACGGGCGATCCGAACAGTTGGAATTGGTAAATTTCCACGGTGTTCGGGTTCTGCGTGTTGTCCCAGGACAGCCGGACGTATTTGGCATCCATCGCCGTGTCAAACACGATGTAACTGCCCGTCTCCGGGTCGTAGCGGTACTCCTCCGCGAACCAGATCGTCTCCCAGTCCCCGTCCTCGCCGGTGAGACTGACTTCCAGTTTCGCCTTGGCCAGGTAGCGGTCGTTGCTCCAGCCTTGCGTCAGGATCATTCCGGTGAGCGTGTATTCCTGCGAAAACGTCCACGTGCAACTGTCGGCTCCTCCAGAGGGTTTTCCGCTGGCGCCGGTCAGGCTACGGTCAGTCCACGCGGAGTTGAAGAACCCCGTCGGTGTGGCGGTTTCCTGGTGGAAGATATTGTACGTGCCGTCGATCGTGATCTGCTGGCCGGAATCGGAGGCCAGATACGCGCCCAGCCCGCCCAGGCCGGCGTTGACGAAGTCGCCCGCGCCTTCGAGGTAGATGCGGAACGTCAGCGACGAGGTCGTCACCGTTCCCGTTGTCGCCTGGTTGGGCGTATCCCACTGCGCGCCGATGAAACGATCCGCATCGAACACGTCGACGATCACGTTGCCCTGGTCATCCAGCCACTGGTAATTGTTGGTGGCATGATTATTCGCACGCCAGGTGCAGAAAAGCCGGTCGATCGTGACCTCCCCGCCGAGATCGAACGTGAATTCGATCACCCGGTTGTCCGCGGTGCTGCCGCTGCGCTGATACCCGAAGGAGCACGGCGTGTAGTCAACCAGGTGCCGGGGGGCGTACCCGTTGGTGGGGAGGATGCCCTTCGACAGGAAATCGCTGGTGGAGACCACGCTCGTCGGCGTGGCGTCGGTCAGGGTTTCCCATATCGATCCCGGACTGCCGGGGGCCCAATACCCGTCACTGCCGTAATAGGTGCACGTGCCCGTGAAATTCAGCCCGTAGGTGCCGTCGGCGTTCCAGCGTTCCAGCAGATTCACGTTCGCGTAATCCGTGAATGTCGTCACGGGGTCCGCCACGAGATCCGCCACCGCGCTGCCGGTCAAGGCCACGGCCAAACTCAACGCTATTGCCGTTCGATACATGATTTCATTCTCCGTAAAATGAGTGTTAACGAATGGATTCCAATTACCGCCGCCTCCGCAGCAGCGCCGCGCCGCCCAGGGCCAGCAGGGTCATCGTCGCCGGTTCCGGGATGGCCTTGCCGAAGAGCTGGAACTGCGTGATATCGACTTCGCCGCTGTTGCTGCCGTCATGGTCGCCCCAGGACAGCCGAACGTACGACGCGAGGATACCGGCGTTTTCGAAGGGGATGTACAGGGCGTTATCCGGGTCCCACACGTAGTTGTTGCCGCCGTTGTCCCAGAGGGTTGTCCAATTCACGCCGTCGGTGCTGGCTTCCAGCAGCGGGGCTTGCATGTGCCGACCCCGGTCGAACTGCGTGAGCATCATGCCCTGGAGTTCGTAGGTGTTTTCGAACGCCCACGTCGCGCTGCCGGCATGGACGGAGGGCTTTGAACCGTTGTTGTCATTTCTCAGATCGGTCCAGCCGGTCGGGACGCCGGGCTCGCCTTCTCGATTGGGATCGGCCCACGCCATGGTCGGGGCGTTGCGCTCCTGGTAGAAAATGTTGTACGTGCCGTCCATCGCCAGCGACTGGCCGCTGTCCTTGGCCAGGTAAATCCCCAGGACGTGCATCTCGGCGACGTGATACCAGTTCAGATCCGGTTCTCCGGTCCACGTTCGTCCTTCCAGGAAGGTCTGGAACGTGAACGTCGTGCCCGTCACGGGGGTGGTCAGCGTGTGTTCGTACGCGTAACCCGTCAGCCGAACGTAATTGTCCTGATCGAACGGATCGGCAGGCCTGGCGACGGAGGCCGAGGGAATGGCTGCGCCGTCGGCGAACCACGCGTAGTTGGTGGGCGAATGATCGCCGCCGGAGAAGTGGGCGACGAGTTTGTCGACGGTGATGGCCGAGTCGAACGTGTACGCGATCTCGATCAGCCGGTCGTCGTCCTTGCCGCCATGGCCGAACCGCAGGGCATTGCCGCCGCGAGCGTAGGCCTGGAGACGGTCCAGACTGCCGCCGCTGATGTACATGCCGGCCTGGGGCGTCGTCCAGAGCAGGTCATCGTCGGCATTGTACGAAAGGATGGTCCACACGCCGTCGATGAAGGTCAACACTTCCTTGGACTTCACCGTGCCGTCGGGATTGAGGTAGGTGCACGTGACCGTCGTCGTCACGCCGTACGTGCCGTCGGGGTTCCAGCGTTCCAGCAGATTCACGCTGGAGGGGTTGCCAAAGTCGGTCACATTGGCCAACGCGCCGCCCGCCAACGCCACGGCCAAACATACTGTCATCGCAAGCCTGCACATAGCAATCTCCTTCCTCACGGAAATGAATAGACAACTCCAACGGCACACCATCTGCGCCGCCACACAGTAGTATCCCACAGTTTCGGGAAATGGCAAGGGAAATTCGGTCATCGAAACAGGGCGAACGCATGGTACGTGACGCGGGCATCTTGCCCGCGTGTCTCGCGGGCGTGAGCGCCCGCGTCCGACGACGAAACACCTGATTTTTCCACGGCGCAAACGGTGTGGAACGATCCGCGAGGGCAAGATGCCCTCGCCACACGCGGGCCAGACGCCCGCGTCACGTACCATGCGT
>Ga0123353_10017797_pt1 | contig 10472 bp, 7 predicted proteins | sample TergutLab28metaG_3_FD_92763 | JGI IMG/M metagenome (GOLD analysis project Ga0123353, IMG submission 92763) | Labiotermes labralis P3 segment gut microbial communities from Petit-Saut dam, French Guiana - Lab288 P3 | ecosystem: Host-associated > Arthropoda: Insects > Digestive system > Gut ... | reverse complement strand
CGGGACCGTGGGCTTCCAGCCGAGCGCGCCAGCACGTGAGCTGTCGAGTAACTTGCGTGCAGTACCGTTAGGCTTGGTCGTGTCCCAAGTTATCTGCGGCATCGTCGCACCGTGCGCAAGCGCCGCATCGTCGAATACGACCTCGCGCACCGTATTGGCGAGTCGCCCGATCGCGACCTCGCTGCCCGACCCGACGTTGATCCAGGGATGGATCTGATCCGCGTCACAGTTTTCCATGAGATGGACCGCCGCCTTTGCCACGTCATCGACATAGAGGAACTCACGCAACGGCGAGCCGTCTCCCCACAACTCGACGCTCTCAGATCCGGCGACTTTCGACGCGTGGAATTTGGCGATCAACGCGGGGAGCACATGCGACGTATCCAGATCATAGTTGTCGCCAGGTCCGTAGAGGTTACACGGCATCAGTGAGATGTAGTTCGTCCCATACTGGGTGTTGTAGCTCTGACAGAGCTTGATCGCCGCAATCTTAGCGATCGCGTATGCCTCATTCGTCGTCTCGAGCTCACCGGTCAGTAGCGCTTCCTCGACGATCGGCTGCTCGGCATCACGCGGATAGATGCAAGAGGATCCCAGATTGCACAGCTTGGTGACTTTGGTACGCCACGCCGCGTCGATCACGTTGAGCGCGATGGCGAGATTCTCGAACAGGAAGGTCGCCGGTTGCGCGCTATTCGCTCCGATACCTCCGACTTTGGCGGCGGCAAGGAACACATATGCGGGAAGATTCTCGATGAACCATTCCAGCGTGACCGCCTGATCGGTCAGATCGAGATCGCGGTGGGTCGCCGTCAAGATAGTGGTGTAGCCTCGGCTTTCCAGTTCGCGTACGATCGCGCTGCCGACCAACCCGGTGTGTCCTGCGACGAATATCTTTGCGTTCTTGTCCATCTCTCTCACCTTGTCTGAGACAAAGGGGTCGGTTCCTTTTGTCACTTGTGAGACAAAAGGAACCGACCCCTTTGTCTCTCTTTGTCTCACTCTTGGGGCTCGAATGTCTCGAAGCCACCCGCGCGCAGATGCGACTCACGCTGAGCTTGCTCGAGGTCGAAATCGACCATCAACGCGGTCAACTCCTCGAGTGTGGTCAACGGCTTCTTTCCCAGCACCTCGGCCGCTTTGGATGCGTCCCCGAGGAGCAGATCGACCTCGGTCGGACGGAAGTAGCGCGGATCGACCGCGACCACCATCTTGCCGCTCTCCTTATCGATCCCACGTTCCTCGTCCCCTTCGCCTTCAAAGCACAGCTCGATGCCGGCATGTGCGAACGCCGCAGCGCAGAACTCGCGCACCGACGTGGTGACACCAGTTGCCATGACATAGTCATCGGGCTCGTCCTGTTGCAGCATCAACCACATCAGCTCGACATAATCGCCGGCAAAACCCCAGTCGCGCTTGGCATCCAGGTTGCCCAGATAGAGGCACTCCTGCATACCCAGTTTGATACGGGCAGCCGCGCGCGTGATCTTACGCGTCACGAACGTCTCTCCGCGTACCGGTGACTCGTGGTTGAACAAAATGCCGTTGCACGCGAAGATGCCGTACGCCTCGCGATAGTTGACGACCGTCCAATAACCGAAAAGCTTGGCAACTCCGTAGGGGCTGCGCGGATAGAACGGTGTCATCTCGCTTTGCGGGATCTCGCTGGCTTTGCCGAAAAGTTCCGAGGAGCTCGCCTGATAAAAACGTGTCTTACCCTCAAGGCCGAGAATGCGGATAGCCTCGAGTAGACGCAGTACACCGAGCGCATTTACCTCGGCGGTGTATTCGGGGATCTCGAAACTGACGAGCACATGACTTTGCGCCGCCAAATTATAGATCTCATCAGGCTGTATCTCGCCGATCAGACGTATGAGGTTGCCCGAGTCGGTGAGGTCGCCATAATGCAGATGAAAACGCACATCCTCATCGTGCGGATCCTGGTAGAGATGATCGATGCGCTGCGTGTTGAACGTCGAGGACCGTCGCTTGATACCGTGCACCTCGTATCCTTTGGCGAGCAGGAATTCGGCCAGATACGAGCCGTCCTGTCCGGTGACTCCGGTGATCAGCGCGACTTTTCTTTTCGCCATATCACTCTACTTTCTCTCATATCGTCGAATGGGACAAAAGGAACCGACCCTACTGTCTCATCATTGTCGCCTACAGCGCGAGCACATCGCCGATGTTGACCGTCGCAGACTCGACCATCTGCGCTATGTGCGCCATGTCTTGATCGCTCAGCTCTTCGAGCTGGGGATGAGCCACCCGCAAAACCTTGTCCGCCGAGGTCTCCTCAAGTGTCTCGCTCTCGTTGATCAAAACCTCATGGAGCTTCTCGCCCGGGCGCATCCCGATAAACTCGATATCGGCAGGAATGCCGGAGAGCGCGATCATCTTGCGCGCAAGATCAACGATGCGCACCGGCTCGCCCATCTCGAGAACGAATATATCACCGCTACTTCCGATCGCTTGCGCCTGCAAGACGAGGCGTGCCGCCTCGGGGATGAGCATGAAGAAACGTGTGACGCGCTCATCGGTCACCGTGAGGTTCTCACCACGCAATAGCTTCTCCTCGAAGATCGGTACGACCGACCCGCGCGAGCCGAGGACATTACCGAAGCGGACCGCCACACAGATCATGTCGGGGTACGCATCGACGCGCGAGAGCATGAGTCGCTCGGCGAGTTGTTTGGTCTTACCCATTATGTTGACCGGTTCGACCGCTTTATCGGTCGAGATCAAGACGAAGCGTTCTGCGCCATGGCGCGCCGCCGCCTCGAGGATGTTGCTCGTGCCGATGACGTTCGAGCGCAGCGCCTCTGCCGGCTCCATCTCCATCAACGGGACATGTTTATACGCCGCAGAATGCAGAACGACCTGCGGTTTTATGCTTGTAAATATCCGCTCGACCTTGACCTGGTCGCGGATATCGAGGATGTGCATGTGAGCGATTCCGGATTTGATCGCGTCAAGCTCGAAGCTCAGTTCATAAAGACGCGATTCGTCAAACTCGAGCAGATGAAGCGACGCGGGATCCATCGTCATGATCTGACGCGCAAGTTCGGCGCCGATCGATCCGGCAGCCCCGGTGATCACGACCACCCTACCCTCGATCGTCGCACGCACCCCTTCAACATCGATCGGGGTCAACTCGCGACCTAAGAGGTCCTCGACATCGACCTTGCGCATGTCGGAGAGCGAGACCGAACCACGCTCGATCACGATCTTGGGCATGATATGAGTGGTCAGTCCCCGATCGGCCGCGCGATTGAGCAACGCACGCACCTTCGTGTCCTCGGCGGTCGGCAGCGCCACGAACAACTCCTCGATCCCGTATGCATCGACTAACTCCTCTAGTTGATCGATCGAACCGAGCACCCGCTCGCCGCCCAGGATCGTACCGATCAGTTGAGGGTCGTCATCGATGAATCCGACGACGTCGACTTCGAGTCCGGGACGCGCCTGGATCTCGCGCAACAAGAGCGAACCCGCACTTCCCGCACCGGCGATCAACGTGTGGGCCCCATGATGGGAACCGGTCGCGCGCAGATGTAGGGCTGCGCGTACGAAAATGCGGATACCGGCGAGCGCAAGCAACACGAGAGCAGCCTGGATGAACACCACACCGAGCGGGACCGGACGTTGCCATCCTCTCCACGCAGAGGCGATCACATCGAGTACCGCAAGCATTGCCGCACCGCACAGTACCGCTCCGATGACGCGCATGAGCGTATCGATACCGACGTGCTTGAGTACCACTTGGTAGAGTCCGAACAGCCATGCGAACAACAGATAGACCATCAGCGAGACCGCGAGCATCGGGAGGAGGAATTGGGCGAACATGTCAGGGACGACACCCTCGAAACGCGCGTAGTAGGTCAGAAACGTTGCGATCGTGATCGCAGCGGCATCCCATGAGACGAGTGCGGCTTGCCAGCCTCTGCGCGTCCCCTGCACATTGCGAATGAAGTCGAGAATACCCATCAGCAGAGCGCTACCGCCATCACTTTGCGAAGCGCGGTCGCGACATCTTGCATATCGGCTCGCGTCGCGCTGGGATGTACGAAGAACGCGATCGAGGTCTCATCGGCGCGGTGTGCGCCAACAAGATCGGGGTTGACCGGGATATCAGCGTGAGCGAAAGCAGCCTCGTTGCCGATAAGCGAGCAGCTGCCATATTGGACCGGCACTCCTTCGGCGTTTATCGCGTCGATCACACGATCACGGGACCAGTCTTTTGAGAGCATCGCGGTATCGATCGCGCCATAGAGTCGATAGAACGCATGCTCTGTCAGTGCGTCATCGGTTGCAGGTACGATCGCGGTGATGCCGTCGATCTGTGCCATCGCATCGATCAGTACCTGTGCGTTCTCGCGCCGCTGGGTGTGCCACCCCTCCAAATGGTCCATCGCCCACAGCCCGAGCGCGCCCTGCATCTCGGTCATGCGCGCATTGGTCCCGAAACTCGTGCGGAGCCACCGAAACTGTGATCGTGTTTCGCCGACCGTGACCTCACCGGACAGGTCGGGATCGCAGCCGTGGTCGCGATAGGACCATGCACGGTTATAGATATACTCATCGGTGAAGGTGATCATGCCGCCTTCGCCCAATGAGATGATCTTGTCCTGACAGAACGAGAAGCACCCCGCCGCACACTGCGAGCCGACCGGAGCGCCACCGGAGCGTGCGCCGAGCGCCTGAGCACAGTCCTCGATAACGACCGCGCCGACCTGATCGGCAAGCGACTTGAGCGAAGCGAGCGGAGCGGGATAGCCGCCTAAATGGACGGCGATGATCGCTTTCGTACGCGGGGTGAGTACCTTGGCACACGCGAGCGCGGTCAAGCAGTTCGTCTCCGGATCGATATCGGCGATCACCGGGGTCGCCCCAACAGAGACGACCGCGCCGGCGGTCGCGATGAAGGTGCGACTCGGCACGATGACCTCATCGCCTGCACCGACTCCCCAGGCACGCAGCGCGATCTCGAGCGCCACCGTCCCATTGGAGACCGCCAATGCATAGGGTACTTCACAATACGCCGCGAAGACCTCCTCGAGGCGGGTGCAGGCAACTCCTACGTGATAGTTGAGTTTTCCGCTGTGAAGTACCTGCTCGACCGCTTCGATACCCGCACGGTCGATCTGAGGCCATGGGGGAAACTCGTCCACACGAACAGACGACCCGCCGTCTATGGCAAGTAGTTTTTCCATAGACTCATTTTAGCGTAGAGCGCCCTGCCTTTCCTAAATAGGCAACTGAGGTGCGCTACTATAGATTCATGAGCAAACGAGCCCTTATCGTCACCACCGTCCCGATAACGCTCCAGGCGTTCCTGCTGCCGCTTTCTGATGCGCTGCGTAAGCGCGGTTGGACGGTCGATGCGCTGACCGGCCAGACGCAAGATGAGGTAATGGCGGGAGATACCACCGAGCTTGAGGCTCACTTCGATACCATCCATCAAATCGGCTGGGATCGCACGCTTTCCAGTTTGACCCATCTGCCGGAACTTGCGCGCCGAATACGCGAGCTGATCGCGCAACACGACTACGATGTGGTACATGTACATACCCCGATCGCCGCGTTCGTTACCCGGCGCGCGCTCAAGCAGCAACCTGGCGACGAGCGACCGCACATCATCTACACGGTACACGGGTTTCATTTCTTCGACGCAGAACACCCCTCACTAGCAGCGCGGTTGTTCAAGGCAGCCGAGCGCAATGTTATCGGTGTCACCGATGATCTGGTGGTCATGAATGACATGGACGAGATCGCCGGGCGAGAGTTGGTCTCGCTGACACAACTCGATGAGCGACCCGCAACTCTGCACCGCATCGACGGCACGGGACTCGATTTCGGATCGTTCACACGCGCTGATGCCGAGGACGACCGCCGGGCTTTGCGAGAATCGCTGGGGGTCCCTGCCGACGGTATCGTGGTCGGTATGATCGCCGAGATGAATGAGAACAAGCGCCACGAACTCGTCCTCAAAACCGCTGAGCTACTTGCGGACCGCCAGCCATCCATCCACTTCCTTCTGATCGGAAGCGGTCCTCTTGAGGAGTCACTCAAGCAGACGGTCTCCGGATCATCCCTTGATGGGCTCACCCATTTCACCGGACAGATCCCTCATGACGAGGTCCGTCAACTCATCAGGATCTGTGATCTCGGTCTGCTTGTCTCTCAGCGCGAGGGGCTTCCCCGCTCCTTGATGGAGTTCGTCGCCTCAGGAGTTGCGGTCATCGGCACCGACACCCGTGGTATCACCGACGTCGTACGTGACCCGTCCGCCATCAGTGAGCCGTCTGCGCAAGCGTTGGCCACTATGATCGAGCATTTTGCCACCGATGAGAAGGATCGCTCAGCTCTTGCGAGACAGCAGTACCGTAATGCCCGCAGTCACTACGACTTGGACATCGTCATACCACAGTATATCGAGTTGTTCGAAGGCTCAGATACTTAGATCCGTACAAGATATGAGGCGATGAGATTGCGCAGATAGAGCAGCTGTGTTTCCGGCCATGCCCACCCATTAGCAAGTCTCACCTCACGGTAATCGCGTGCAGTCCTGGCGGGATGATAGCTCGCGCCTCCGAGTGTGAAGTACGAGATCAATCCATCGATGAACACCCAACTTGGTTTTTCGTTGCTTTCTTCATCGAGGTGATCGAGCAGTCGCAAGGTCAGATCGTAGTCCGCCGCAAGGGGGAACTGGATGCGGAAACCGTCGAGCTTGCGCAGTAGTTCGGTGCGCAGGAAAAGTGACTGGTGAGCGACCGGCATCTCTTGAGGAAAAGCCTTATTGAGCAAATGCGGTATAGAGGGTCGGATGCGTACTGTTTTGCCGCTCTCATCGACGATCTCGCAAGCACCACCGATGCAATCGGCACCGCTGTCCTTCGCGACTCCGGCGATTGTTGCCAGCGCGCTTTGAGCATATCGATCATCGGCATTGAGGAACCCGATGTAGGTTCCTTGCGCGATCGCCAGCCCCTTGTTCATCGCGTCATAGATGCCCTCATCAGGTTCGCTGACGATCGTGACCGAAACACCACGCTCTTCTTGCGCGCTGCGGTAGCGATCGAGGATCTCAAGCGTCCCGTCGGTTGAGCCGCCATCGATGATGATATGCTCGTAGTCGAGAAATGTTTCGCCGGAATTGCTCCGCTGATCGGTGATGCTTAAAAGCGCTCTCTCTATAGTCTGAGCAGCGTTTTTACATACGGTCACGACCGATATAGCTGGATGATCATTCATATTGATATTGTAACGTAGTCACCGGTAAGGCTATCCTCAAACAGGAGTGAGTAGACCCTACTCGATCCACTCGTCCGCATTCGGAGTAAGCGTCTTTCTTTTATAGACCGAATATCCGACCAATGCAGCACCCAGCACCGTCACAACGACGAGCGGTACGAAGCACGCCCGAAGCGGACCGTTCGACCCGCGCTCTATGGTCGCCGCGAGATGCGCGCCACTATCGGGGATTCGTACGATCTGCAACCGTCTATTACCGGTATCGGCGATAGCAAAGGAATCGGTCCGCTCACAGTAGCTGATATCAGCGGGATAGAGGAACTGGCCGTCTCTGCTCCCGTATGTTCCCCACACCCCCAGATTATGACCGTCGTCAGGATCGAACGCAGCCACCGAGAACCCTTGATTGTCGACGATCACGACACGTCCCGCGCCATCGATGCACACGCCCATCGGGGTCTGCATAACAAGATCTTCGACCCCGTCCTCTGATCTCATCGGCTCGACCTGATTTCCGGAAGGACCCAAAGAGACCATCCAGATGCGTGTTGCGTCTTTGTCGTATTTGCTCAGTCGATTGTTATAGGTGTCAACTATGTAGATGTTGTCGTCATCATCGAGCGCCACCCCGTTGATGGTGTCGAATTGATCGTCTGCCGAGCCACGCGTCCCGACCCATTTGATATAGGTCCCATCGCGCTTAAAAAGCGCGAACCCCGGAACACATCCGACCACCACCAGATCATCGCTTACCGCGATCGACATCGGCATCGGTGACTCGAGCTTTTGCTCGAACTTGAACTGTGGATCATAGACCGTTACTTTGTTGTAAGTCGACTGGACCACATAGAACCAACCATCGGGAGAGATCGCGATATCTGAGGGGAAATCAAAGCCGTCACCCACCGCATCCTGAGAGAACGTGCTGCGATGGGAACCATCATAGTTGAACTCGACAAGGCGGAAATTGCCCTGATCGGCGCACCAGATGCTCGTGCTCCCCGGCTGAAATGCGACCGAGGCGGGGCTGATCATCTGCGTTGGATCAGGTCCGAAGGCATAGATGGATCGAACAGCGGATATACCATTGGTATCTGTCTGCTGAGAACTGTAGGGACCGACAAGTCCCAATAAGAATCCTAATAACACAAAGACGACCACCATGAACAGCGTGAGAAGAACGGTGAGAAGGATACGGGTTCTGCGCATGCTCTACTGCTTTACCCCGAGCGCCTGCAGTCCCTCGAGCGCCTCGTCGAAATCCGGTATGAAATCGAGCGCGCGACGATAATCCGAGGTGGCACCTTCGATGTCACCGATCTCTACCCGCGCGTTCGCACGATCGACCAGCACACCGGCTTCGGTGGGATAGGTCTCAAGATATTGGGTCAGCACCTCATCGACTGCATGCCAATCCGCATGCTTTATCTCGATGCGCGCGATCTCGAGAAGGCTCAGTCCATAATTCGGATGGACCCCATACGCGATCGCCCAGTTCTGCGTGGTCGATCCGCTGTCTCGCTCGACGATATACGCTTCCATCGTCTTATCGGCGACAGCTCTGAACAGATCTGTCGCCTCCTCATCGTTGCCGCTCCGTTTCTCGATCATTGCTTGGATGAAAAGAAGCTGTTGTCCGCGCGTCACATCGACATCGCGTTGCTGTGCGCGGTCAAGTTCACGTTGCGCTTCGCTCATGGTGCCCGATTCCATCAGTGCCAGCAAATAGGTCTGCCATGCATCAGCGTTATCAGGGTTCAATTCAAGCGAACTTTGAGCAGCGATCAGCTCGGCACTCTCTCGAGTCCGTGGAGTTCCGGAAAGATCGATCACACCGAGCCATAACGCATTGATCACGGAAAGGAGCGCACCGACCAACACCAGAGCACCGATCCACAATAAGATCCGTATATAGGGATCACTCGATACTGCAGACACGTCGCGGTAACTCCGCGTGCGCTTACCGCTCACTGCGACTCCGCCTAACGATATTGGAATATATACTTCGAGTTGGGGGCGAGAGGATCGGTTCCTATGAACGGATTCACGTGGATTGGTTTACTGATATCCCCAACAAGAGCTGGTATCAATTTAAAGCTGTCAAGTTCACCTGCCGGCACGCCCGCGGCGATCTTACTCGCATCATCGGTCGCGACGTGGCACTTCAGGCAGGATCCATCGGTCGCCTCATCGGACGCCAGTGGATCGACTCCACCCACATCGCCATAGTTGAGCAGGACGAAGCGTGGATCTGCCGCGACGCCCAGGGTATTGGAGCGTGCGGTGCTATCCCAGCCGACGTTCTTGCTCGTGTTAGCTTGGGCAATGCTATAGCGATACATCCACAGGTTTCCCGAGACGACTTTATCTCTGGTGGTCGTGATCCGGTTACCCGAGCCATCCCATTCGTAGACATCGATACCCACACTCGCGTGAGGCCACGCGGTCGAGTTGGTCGCCCTACCGATCAGGTCGTGACACTGGTCGCACCCATACGCACGCGCATTCGGATTGACGATGTTGTCATAACGACGATACCCACCTGCCGCGTTTCCGGGATGGCAGGGCCCGCAACCGGTCCTCACCGTTCCGGCGATATCCTTTGTGACACCGGTCCCGTGACCGGTAAGCATCGTGTCGACGCCGACGAACCCATCGGTGTGGACCACGTATTGTCCACCGTTGTTCGGCACGTCATGACAGCCACTCTGCGAGCAGGTATATCCGGTCGCGGTCGCTTTCGCCGCCGCGAATTGCGCTGCGGTCACCCCCGCGGGAGGCGCGCCGTCCCATGGTACCCGCGCGTTACCGCTTTGGAACCAGTTGGCACCCTCACCACTGCCACCACCGACGACGTAGGTGATACTGTCACTTACATTGCCTGCTACAAAATCATTGACGAGCTTCGCGTCGGCATTGCCTCCAAGCATGAAGTGATTCATCGCGAAGAACTGCGAGCCTGACGTGCCGTGTACCGAGCCGCCATGACACTTCAGCAGACATCCTTGGTTCGTATGCGGTCCGCTGACGGCACCCAGAGCCGGATTCTCCCACTCGATAAGCTTGACCGAGCCCCCACTGCCCCACGCGGTGTGGCAGTTCTGACACGAGTCTGCGGCGGTCAACGCGATGCCGTCTGCTGAGGCGCGATGGACCGAATGGCAGACCGCACATTTGACGGATGCGGTGGTATACCCACCATGCGGGGTGTCTTG
>Ga0123353_10017795_pt1 | contig 10473 bp, 10 predicted proteins | sample TergutLab28metaG_3_FD_92763 | JGI IMG/M metagenome (GOLD analysis project Ga0123353, IMG submission 92763) | Labiotermes labralis P3 segment gut microbial communities from Petit-Saut dam, French Guiana - Lab288 P3 | ecosystem: Host-associated > Arthropoda: Insects > Digestive system > Gut ... | reverse complement strand
TGACCATTGAAACTTCCTGGATAAATATTCAGCCAGCCAAAAAATATACCCGTCAACCCGTTTATCGCTCATGGCGTCTCCTTGCCGGAAGCGCTATGCTTGGCTGTTCTTTAATTTATCGAGATAGTCTGCTTATTTGAGTTAAAAAGTGTTTTGTATCAATATAATACCAATTTGAAATCCTTATCAGACCCCCAAAACAGCCCCCTATTTTTTGTGGATGCAAAAAGAGGCAGTGGGGCAGGTTAAGACAAATCCAAAAATTCGAAGGTACATTTGCGCGGCTCTGCGGTCATCTTTGTGAGCGCCGCCAGTAACATTCTAAATTCTGCCGCGTGGGCGCAAATCCCTGATCTGCGGCCTTTTGCATGCCACAGCCTGACGATTATCTTGCGGCATGCCCTCCCATGGGTATACATCGTTCCTAAATTGGCCTGCGCCTCCGTATATAACGAACCCCAATTCCCAACTATTTTGCATCTTGGCGCGGCACAGGCAGCGAAACGCTGCCCGCTGGCATATACGCCCAAGTGGCGTTTTTGCCATGCCTGGCAACAGCCGCGTCCACGGCTTCCTGCACGGTGGCGGCTTTTTTGGCGTAGAGCAATTCGGTGTCCTCGCGGTTCATGGCGGAGATGAGGTAATATTCCTTTTCCGCGGCTACCTTTGCAAAGCCGTAAGCCTTATGTCCGCCCATAACGAAGTTCTTTTTTATTTCTTCCATGACTTTGGCGGGGGGCCAGCGGCGGCTCATCCATTCTTGAAAAACTTTCTCACCGTATCCTGTGGGGCATTCCGCCGCCAGAATGATGGTCCCATCGGGCCGGGTGATGCGGTCAGCGTGATCCAATGCCTTTTGGGACTGGTAGGCGTTGATATCGCGTGGATGGCCGGATGCGCAGGTCACGCAGATGTCCACCTGTTTGCCAAAAGGCACTTCAAACATGGCAGAAGAGACATCCACGGCCTGGCGCCACGCTTTTTCCATATCGCCGGCCACCACGGCGACCACTTCCTGCTTATCGTTGACCACCACGTTGAGGATGAATTTGACGCCCACCTGGCGGGCAGCCTCGATCATTTCAAGGCTTACCGGGTTGGCGTCGATGTGCGGCAGGTTGTCCATCAGCTCCACCATGCGGGCGTGGTTATTTGTCACGGTGTCTTTGCCCGCGAGACCGGGCAGGATGGATTTGCGGCCGCCGGAATAGCCTGCGAAGTAATGAGGCATGACAACGCCGAGCGTGATCAGGAAATCGGCATCCCTGGCCATTTTGTTCGTGTAAAAGTCATAGCCGGACCTGAATTTGCCCATATAGACGTGGGTATCTTCGGCAAAGGCGTCGTGGCTGATGACTTTGAAACGGTCCACGATCTCGTCGCCATAAATGTCCCGGTTTTCCTGATCCGTGTGCGGATCATGGATGCCGGTGGCCACCAGAAGGGTTACCTGCTTGTCTTTGATACCCGCGGCGGCGAAGGCTTCCAGCAACGGGGGCAGCATGATCGTGTAGGGGGTGGGCCGGGTGATGTCATTGACCACAACCACCACGGTTTGGGGTTGAGCGCTTTTCAGCATGTCTGCCAGCGGCGGGGTGCCGATGGGTGCGGCTACAGCCTTGCGCGTAGCGCTCAGAGGATCAGACAGGCCCGGTTTTTCATTGGGCGCGATGACGATGGGCTTCACGCTTTCCGGCAACGTGAACGTCAATTTGCCTTTGCCGTATGCGAGTTCATAGGCCATGCCGATCACCTCCTTATCCGAAAAGGCGCCCTGTGGGCATGGTCACGTAAAGCAGGCGGACAAACACGATATAAATCACGGCCACTTCGCCTGCGGCAATCGCCGCCAGCTTCAGAACACGCACCGGCGTGCGCTTGGTTTTGGGTTCAAGCCGATACAGAATGGCGAAGATCGCTGCCAGACTTGTGAGGACAAAACCTGTCCATTCGAGTAGAAAAACCCAGGCCAACCCCACTATGATGGTAAAGACAACCGGTGCGTTCAGCTTGCTGACGAAACTGTCCATGTACACGGGCTGCACATAGGCTTTGATCAAGAGCGCCACGCCCAAGACGGCCATGCAGACGATAAGCCGCTCGGGGAAGTAGGCTGCCAGGGGCGTGAAGTCCGGGTCCATGTGAAACTGGAAGAACGCGGCTACGGCCAGCATGATGATGCCGCCGACAAGGTCGGTATTATGCTTTTTGGGCGTTGTGTTCGGCGTACTCATGATGCGCCTCCTTGCGCTTTCTTGGCGGCCTTTTTTTTATCCATCATCATGCGGACCAGGGGCCAGGACGCGGAAATGAAGGAAAGCACGATCAGGGTGATGCATAGCGGCCGGGTGAAGAAAATCAGCCAGGGCATGTCGGTGGATACCGCGTTGCCCATAATAAGCCCCTGTACATAGCCTTTTTCGGCGATAGGTCCCAGGATCAGGCCCAACACGATGGGACCGGGGTTGAACTCCAGTTCTTTCAGGATAAAGCCGAGAATCCCGCAAAGAAACATGACGATAACGTCCATTTCGTTGCTGCGTACGGCGTAGGAACCCACGATGGTCAACAGCAGGATGGTGGGCACCAGCACCCTGCCCGGAATGTTGGCCACTGCTTTGTAAACCCATCTGCCTGCAGGCAGGCCGAAGATGACGAGCATGATGTTGGCGACAAAGAAGGAAAAGAGAAAGGCGTAGGTGATGTCGCCGCGCGTGGTGAACAGTTCCGCTCCTGGGGTCAAGCCTTGCAGGAGCAGCGCCCCATAGATGATGGCCGCCGGGGGAGAGCCGGGCACGCCAAGCGCCAGCAGCGGCACCATTGCCCCTTCGACAACGGCGTTGTTGGACGACTCCGTGGCCACCACGCCCTGGGGATTGCCCTTGCCGAAAGTCTCGGGGTTGGAAGCCACCCGCTTGGTTTCGTTGTAGGCCACCAGGTTGGCGATACTGCCGCCCGCGCCGGGCAGGATGCCGATAAAGGCTCCGATGAGGGAGGAGCGCAGCACGTTCCCCCAGTGCTTGACGGCCATCACGTTGTGCCAGGCCGCCTTGAGGGCGTTGGCCGTGGACTTGGCGCTGCTTTCTGTGAGTCCCGCGTCTTCGTAGTCCTGTTCCGGCGTAAAGGCCATGCGCAGGATTTCCGGGATGCAGAAGAAGCCGATCAGCACGGAGATGAGTTCTATCCCGCCCTGAAAGTCGGGCATCCCGAAATCAAAGCGTACGTCTCCGCCTACGGGGGCAATGCCGATCATGCTGATCATCAGGCCCAAAAAGCCGCCGGCTATGCCTTTGAGAAGCGACTCTTCCGACAGGCTGGAGATGATGGTCAGGCCGAAAATGGCGACCCAGAAAAACTCCGGCGGGCCGAAACGCAGGGCCACTCTGGCCAAGGGCAGGGCGAAGGCGATCAGGATTACCGTGCCGATAAGCCCGCCTACGCAGGATGCGAAGGTGGCCGTATACAAGGCCTCTTCGCCGCGTCCTTGCCGGGCCATGGGGTAGCCGTCAAAGCAGGTGCCTATGGACGAGGGGGTTCCCGGCGTATTGAGCAGAATGGCAGAGAAGGAACCGCCGAAGATGCTGGCGCAGTAAAGAGCCCCGATGGTGACTAGGCCAGATGTCGGCGTCATGGTAAAGGTAAAGGGCACCATCAGGGCCACGGCCATGGTGGCCGAAAAGCCTGGCAGGGCCCCCGCGATGATGCCCAGCACCATGGCAATGGACATGAACGTCAGGTTCTGGAGGGTGAGAACCTCGCTGGCTGCCAATAGAAGAATATCCATAAAACTTCCCCATTTAATTGTGCAGATATGTCGTCTCAGTCACGAAACAAGCTCTAAACCTTGCGCGGTTTCGATCGCAGCAGGGGCTTGATGCCGCCCGCCTCCAGAATGTGCCGGGCATAATCCGACACCGGTTCCAGCGGATAGCTTTCGTTCTTTGTTGTGTTGCGCACAACGGAAGCCTCAATATCCACGACCAGAGCGTCGCCGCGCCGGACTTTTCCGCCGATGCCGGGGCAGGCCAGCAGGGGTAAACCCAGGTTGATGCCGTTGCGATAAAAAATGCGGGCAAAGGAATCGGCCAGCACCGCGCCCGCTCCGATGGCCGTCAAGGTCACAACGGCGTGTTCACGGGAGGAACCGCAACCGAAGTTGGCACCCGCCACAATAATGTCCCCCGCCTTGAAATCTTTGTGAAAATCCATATCAGACGCGCCTTCCATGGCATGTTTGGCTACATCCGGGGGATCGGTCAAGTCAAGGTAGCGACCGGGATAAATCTGATCCGTGTCGATATTGTTTCCGAAAACAAAGGCATTGCCGGTCAGTTGTTTTTTCATGCTCGTCTTCCTCTAAGCCAGATAGGGAGTGGGGTCGGTCAGTTTGCCCGTCAGGGCAGCAGCAGCCACAGAGGCAGGAGAAGCAAGATAGATTTCCGCCTGGCTGCTGCCCATGCGACCGGGGAAGTTGCGGCTGGAAGAGGAAATGCAGGCCTCGCCGGAAGCGAGCATGCCTTCGTGTACGCCGAGACAGGCGGCGCAACCCGGGGTGACGAAGGTGGCGCCGCTTTCGACCAAGGTTTGCATGATGTTCTCTCTCATAGCTTCAAGCAGTACGCCTTTTGAAGCTGGCACGACGATGAACCGGGTATCCTTGGCCACATGTTTTCCTTTCAGAATACGGGCGGCTACGGCCAGATCCTCCAGGCGTCCGCCAGTGCAGGTGCCGAGATAGGCCTGCTGCACGGGCCTTCCCTCGAATTGCGATATGGGTCCTACATTATCCACGCTGTGCGGGGCGGCCAACTGCGGCTCCAGCGTGGACAGGTCGAAACTGTGTTCCGCAAAATAGGTGAAGCCGGGATCCGTCTCATATATGGTGTAATCGGTAACGCCCCTAGCCTTGAGAAAAGCGTAAGTGACCGCGTCCGGCTGTATCCAAGCTGTTTTTGCGCCCATTTCTGTGGTCATGTTGCACAGGGTGAAGCGTTCGGACATGGGTATGGACGCAAGGGCCGGACCGGTGAATTCCACAGCGCGGTAAACGCCGTAATCCGCCTTCAGCGTGCCGATGATGTGCAGAATAACATCCTTGGCGAATACGCCGGGTTTCAGCGTGCCTTCCAGTTGAATGCGGAGCACTTCCGGCACCCGGAACCACAGCTTACCGGTAAGCAGAATGGTCGCCATGTCCGTGGCACCGACTCCGGTGCCGAACGCACCAAGCGCGCCGTGGATAGTAGTGTGCGAATCGGTTATGACAATGAGCTGGCCGGGCCGGGCAAGACCTTTGTCGATGATCGCCTGGTGGCATACGCCCTGGTCAATATCCATCACACCGTCAATGCCCTGGCTGCGGGCAAATTCCCGGAATTGCTTCTGGTTGCCCGCCTGCATGATGGTCGAGGCCGGGGCATAATGGTCCATGAAGATATAGACCCGTTCAGGGAGTCTTACCTGTTCGCCGCCGACCTCGAAAAAGGAACGCACGGTCTGAAGATACAGGTCGTTGATTCCCGCGATATCCACGGTGCAGTTAACGATTTCGCCCGTGCTGACGGAAGTTTTTCCGGCTGTGGCCGCCAGAATTTTTTCCACTGCATGCATACGCTCTGCTCCTTATGGATAACGACGCTGTGCCGAAGACCGTGTTGCTTCGCGTCCAACCTGTCGGTGACTGGCTAAGACCGTGCCCGCGCGCGTGCGCGGGCACGGTTAGTCTGATGGCAATGCCAGAAAAGCCGTATGTTTCCTACTTCAGCTCGTCTAGCATCGCCGAATACTCAACAGTCAGCTTGTCAACAAGCTTGGCGGAAGCGGCGGGGTCAAGGTTTTCAAGCAAAAAACCCATTTCGGTCATCTTTTTGGCGAATTCGGGGTCCGCGTTGACCTTGGCGCAGGCCTTATACAGAATATCGATAATTTCCTTGGGGGTCTTTGGCGGCACGGCCAGCCCACGATAGGCACCTTCCGTTATGTCATAGCCCAGTTCCTTAAAAGTAGGCACGTCGGGCAGAACGGGGAAACGCTCCGCCGTGGCCACAGCCAATACGCGCATGTCGTTCTTATATTGCGTGGCCATCGTGGTATATGTCATCAGGCCAGCGACATGGCCGCCCAGGAAGGCGGGCATGGCATCGCCGGTACCGGTGAAGGGCACGTAAGAGATGTTCACGCCCGCGAGTTTGTTCAGGCGCACCACGCCGATATGGTTGGCTGAACTGCTGCCGCTGCCACCCAGAGTCAGGGCGCCGGGCTTGGCTTTGGCCGCTTCAAGAAAGTCTTTCAAGGTTTTGTACGGACTGTTGACAGGCACAGCCAGAATATTGGGCGTGTTCATGAAAATCATGACCGGCTCAATGTCTTTGGTCCCAAAACCGCTGGCTTTCCGTTGCAGGGGTTGTAAAATGATGTGCGGCAAGTTGAAACCCGCTGTGCTGTACCCATCGGGTTTGGAGCGGATCAAATCGTTCCAGCCCACGGAACCGCCGCCGCCGGTTTTGTAGCTTATCAGCACGGATTGCCCCAGCGCCTTTTCCAACAGCGGCTGTTGGGCGCGGGCGAAAATATCGGATTCCCCGCCCGGGTTAAACGGGATAAGATAGTTGATCGGTTTTTCAGGGAATTTGGCTGCCTGCGCCGTGCCGAGGCAAATAAAACTCATGGACAGAAGGCACAAAAGGATAAAGCTTCGTTTCATGCTCATTGGCGGTCTCCTTGGTTCGATGATTGTAGAGTGAAAATGGTGAAAAACAATCGTGTTCTCCGCAAGAGACACTGCTGCAAGCGGCTCATAAGCGTAGCACCTTCAGCGTGTACAGACAAGGCTCAACACAGCTAGAGCTAGGGCAGACGCATCTAAATTTTGAAAGTTTTGAGCAGGTCCAGATAGTCTGCTTATTTGATATGAAAATTGTATTATGTCAGCGCAATACATTATATGCTACTGCTGTAGACCCCCAAAATAGACCCCTATTTTTTGTGGATGTAGAAAGAGGGGATGAGACTGGAAAAGACAAATTCCAGAAGTGTATACCCGCTATATTTGACTCATACCAACGCTTAATGAGCGAAAACCGCCAAAAATCTTTTCATATGCGTTTTCGTTTGTTATATCCGTGAGCGGAATGTCAGTGCCAGTTATCCTACGCAGCCCCCACCATCGTTTGCCTATGCCCTCAGTGTCAGCAACTTCCGCTGAGTAAACCGCGTCCTTGTTTTCAAACTGAAGGCTGCCGCTGTATAAAGGTTCATAGAAACCAAAATGATCAGCAGGGGAACAGCCTGCCGACCATGACTGTATATCCGCATATTCGTATTTGGCGATATTGACAGTCGGCACATCATAAACGCCCGGTTGAAAAAGATTTATTACAAATGCATAAACAGGCCCATCGAGCCAACCGTTCTCAAGCGAATTATCTTTGACATCTTGAAACAGAAGGATGAAGCTGGAAATGTACCACCCGGACACGTTAGCATCCGATTTATAGCGAAGGAATCTCGGCGTAGCTAATACAAACTCGCCTTTCTCGCCAGCGGCGGATCTGCAATAATCCATCAGCTTGTTTACGTTTTCATATGTCTGCGCCACTACGGCAAACGCATTGTGAATATTGTTACCCAAACTCATAATATTCGTCCTTTTTTACGTTTTTCCCTACAAGAAATGAAAACCCGATTGACGCGGCGGAATAATCGAATTTCCATGTTTCTGCCACATTCACGACAAAGGAAGGTATAATGTTAAAAGTTCTGAATCCTTCAAAGCCTTTTTTATAAAGAAGTTTAATCAGATCATCAACGACAGTCCTCTCGAAACGGCCTGATGTATTCTCAGCTATCTCTTGAAGTGCGTCAAACGCCTTTTGCCACGTTATATAACCGAACTGAACGCTGCTTAAAATTTTTCTTTCTACAACGTCTGAATAAATTTTGTGAGCAACAGCCTCCGGCGCGAGAAGAAGCAAAATTTTTTCCCTGCCGCGGGCTATACGTTCAAGCAGTTCTCCCTCTCTGACAAGCTGATTGCAGCTTTTTTCGTCCTGCTTCCGTATATCGCTGGCCTCGCTGTTATCAATAGTATCGTCCGAAGAAAGCCCGCTTAGATACTTAACCTCTATGATAATTACTGTATTATCAAAGACTAACAGCACATCCGGCTCAGCTTCTGCTTCGCGCTTCCAAAAAAATACGCAGTCGTCGTTAGGCCACGCTTCGGCGTCAAAATTATCAAATGCTGACAGACTAGGATAGACACTGCTTTTCAGAATATGTCTCATTCCCTTGTCAAAGGGCAGATAGCGCAGATTTCCGAAAAAGTTTCCCGTCAATTCATCTTCCGAGCGTTCAGTTAAGTTGCTGTTTGTGCTGCTGACTTTGCCATATATTTCCGCAATCATAACACCACCTATGAGGTTACCCGCTCAATTCCAGCCATTCTCCGTCCGTGGCGGCCCTCAGATTCGGAAAATGTTCTGCCCAAGCATCCCACATCTCACCATGTACCGGTATCAAAATCTTTGGCCGCATGGCCTCTGCAAACTGCTGTAAAACCTCCAGCGAGGCGTGGCCGCTGCTGTGAACATACGCCTTTTGGCAAGGAGCAAAATAATCACGCATGGGGAGAGTGGATTCCTGTTCCAAATAACCATTCCACATAGACCACACCCATGTATCATCTTCCGCTGGCACGACACCTTTCCCTCGGTAGTCAACCACCAAACTGCTGCGAGCCATGATTACCCATTTTTCAGGAGTCGCCGGGAGTTTATCGGCACTCATGGCTGCCTGATGTCGTATGAGGTACTCGATAAGCCCCGGCTCTCCGAGCCGCTTCATCAAGTCCATCATTTTCCTGGTAACCACGGCCCGCATATGCCCGCCTTTCCATTCGGGCTGGGGGATATTTGCAAATTCTTTCAGGCGCATCAATACCAGCATACAATACAAATCAGGCACCAACACCCGTCCGCTTCGTTTACAGGATCGATACAGGGTGACTGTACGATCAATATTTGTGGCTGACCAGCTTACAAAGACGCGCCCCCTACATGCTTTGAACAGGCTGACAAACTGCTCCTCCAGTTCGGCCTCGGTTGAGGTGGTTTTGAATGCTGAAGCCGCAGCAGGCAAGTTCGTGCCTTCCATGATCAGGACATCCACCCGCTTAGGGGGTGTCCGCATTATAGCTTCCGTGAACTTTGCCTTTCTGCCATGAGCGCGAAAATCGCCGGAATACACAATGGTCTTGCCTTCCACGTCAATTTGCAGAGCGTAGGCATCAAAGGCGGAATGATCGATGAGACGCGGTGTAACAGTGAACGGGCCAATAGTTGTTTCTTTCTCGCTTTCCCAATGGATACAGGTCTGGGCGAGGGATTTTCTGTTCATGGCATCGGCAAGATGCAGCAGGCTCTCTGTGGCCTTGCCGCAATACACGGGCCATTCTGCGGGTAATGTTTCCAGCAGGCCACAGTGATCCTTGTGGGCATGGGAAAGGAGAATCCCGGTAACCGGCGTGGTGGTATCCAAGGTCGTAGGAATCGGCGTTAGTTCACCATCCGGTGTATCCAGAGGCCGTCCGGCATCAAGCAACAAACGCTCACCGGAGGAAGCCTTGATTTCAATGCAGTTGCCGCCTATTTCCTGTGCAGCCCTATGTATACAAATGGATACGCCCACTGTTACCCTCAAGCAAAGAAGGAACTCATTACTGGCTGCAATTTCCAGCCTCGTGACTGATAATCGTAGTCTATCCATTCACCACTGACGCGCAGGGTTTCAATATACCGCAGGATGGATTTTTCCGAAACGCCGCATTCCTCAGCTATGCTTTTTGTGGATACCCCAGGCTTGTTCCGTATCGTCTTTAGCACCAGAAGGCATAAGGCAATCCTGGCATGATAACCTGCGTTACGCTTTTTCTTGGCACTTGCCTGTGAAAGCAGCATCTGCACTTTTCCAGCGTTAAAATCGCCATCATCCAAATAAATGATCTTTGCTGTCCTTGGGTCGGCTACTTTTTTTGTGAAGACGACGAGTTCAGAAAGATTCCAACCAACCTCTTTGTAATAATCCAAAATCATTTCCAAATCGCGTGTTGGCATAGCAGTTGGATTTATTACAACGCCAAGTGCCGGGATGGCTATAATATCCGTGGCGCAGAGGGTCGCATCATGAAGCATGGTATTTTCCGGCAAACAGCCCTCAAGAATATCAATTTGCTCTTGGGATAAATCGTAGTAAATGAGATATTGGGTAAATTGCAGAGATTTTTTTGGGGTTTTCTTGTTCATGGCAACTCCTGTTTAAGCGTTTGCCGGATTGTAGCGTACCACAAGGACAGCAGGGTGTCCTTGCGAAAATGCAGGGCAAAATTTTGCCGCAAGTTGCGATTTCCCCCGGTCGAGCGGGGCACTCGCACACGCTTTACGCAAGTAAAGCCTAGTGTGCTATATCTTTGCCTTT
>Ga0123353_10017794_pt1 | contig 10473 bp, 2 predicted proteins | sample TergutLab28metaG_3_FD_92763 | JGI IMG/M metagenome (GOLD analysis project Ga0123353, IMG submission 92763) | Labiotermes labralis P3 segment gut microbial communities from Petit-Saut dam, French Guiana - Lab288 P3 | ecosystem: Host-associated > Arthropoda: Insects > Digestive system > Gut ... | reverse complement strand
TTTTATTCCACATGCGGGCAACATGCCCCGGCCATCTATTCGCTTTTACTTTTTGGACCTAATAAAATTTCGTTGAATGTGCAAAATATGAACCCCCCCCCCCCCCCAAAACCGCCCAATCGCGAGGTCTTGCGAAAAATGTTACAAAATGTTAATTTTTTAAAGATTGGTGAGTTTGAGCCCACCACCCAACCCCCAAGTCGTGTAAATTGCTAAGTAACTGACGCTCTGAAGAACAAGCGTCTTAGGTACTCAAGGTAGCCAAAAAAAATTGCGGTCGATTAATTTTCAAAAGGAAGCAGACAGATCAAACGCCGGTCACTATACGTCACGCAGAATCTCTGTCTCGCAGCAGCACATCCTTGTCTGATCTAATCTTGCCACGAAACAATACGGGGTTTAAACACACTCAGCCCATCATTTTAGTGATCTGGTTACACTCACGCTAACAAACCCGGCAGTCCCTTCTAGATACCTACTTGAGGACTTAGATTAGACCCCTTTAACACTTCCCCTTCCTCTTATACACTGTAGACAGAACCTCTTGAAGTGTTGCGAGATTCCCAAGCATAGCTGGAACATTAGATTAGAATAAGCAGCGACGCCTTTCTTTTCAGCCTGAGAACACTTCAGTTGGTATCGTCATAGTGTTGCTGGTTTGGAATGCTTACACAGTGTGGTTGGGGTGGGAGGGATCATTTAGCTAAGTGGCCTGGAGCCAAAACAGTCGCCCTGTCTCGACCGTAAGTAAGTCAGTAATCAATTAATGTTCTGTGCGATGCTAGTGTTGTTTAACCTTAAACACAGGTCCTGGCTCTCAGCACACTGCGGGCTATTAGCAGAGTTGTGTCAGTGTTTGGAGAATACTTACAATCACGAAAGCAACGAACACACACGATCGCGATGTCCGAACACTTATGCTACACGACAACAACATCAAGTATGCTGTGTCGCAGCTTATTTATACACAAGGTGCTGACAGCCGTGTTTTGCCCGGGGCGGCATCGAATAAAATGTGCAATGCGTAGGAAATTTAAACTTTTCAAAAATATTTCCACTATGAATTCTCAAATCCTTAACAAAAGAAGAAGCTTCGACAGGTCCTCCACACTCTGTTTGCTGACAAGTGACAACTGTAACAATTCTGAACACGAGACTGCTTTAGACTGTGCATGACAAAACATAAGATGATTCTGCGCAGCATTTTCGTGCGTGAATTTTGAGTGGGAGCGCGTGCGCGCGAAATATCTGTCTTGGTTTTCTTTCCATAGTACTGGATCTTATATATTAGCCTCTCTCAACAGAGATAAAGTGTACTGGACAGTATGCTCTTCCTTCTATTGTACCAAAATTGTTAGCAATATTTTTCACATCAATGTCTATGTATCTCTTTTGTGTTAGACACAACTGCAGGCAGTGTGGATCGCTATGTGAACCAGTAGGCATCCTGTATTAAATCTTAACAAAAATTACAATATATCCACAAATTTCAGTGGAACTCTTTCGAAAACCTCGCAAAAACTGAGTTATCTGTTCTCGAGTTATTTCATGTTTACAGATGGGGAAGAAAAAATGGGCGTACTTGGCGGTCCGCAGGGTTGCCAACCGAGGTTCTGATAAAAATGTCAGGCGGTGACGGATGAACAGGTTAAAAAAGCTTTGGTGTGAAACTGTTGATGTTGGATGAAAGCAGAATTATGCCTTTTGAGATAAAACTTGTCCAGAATTCCTCATGCATAGGGACCGTGGTGTGCAGCTTCTTGCGATATCAGACTCGAGAAAACGGTGTCTTAATTATCTGCAATATTTGCCTCAGAGTTACTGACAAGCGACATGTCTGCTGTGAGATTCGAGATACTCGCCAACTACATTTTTATTTGCTGTGATTGGACAACGTTAGGTGACAGAGCCACAATACAGCTTTACTTACGTCAACCATTTCAAATTTGTCCATTCCGTGCATTTGTGATCAATGTAATCGTTTATCATAACAACCAAATACACAATAAGAAAAAACCACTTAAACAGTAAAGACACTACGCCGACGTATTCCGGTGAAAACACGCCATCTTCTGGGAGTGCTGTGTGTCGATATTAAGACCAGCAACAAAAGGTGAAACAACGTTTCATATTTTTACCGGAACATGTCCGAGTAGTGTCTGTGATAATGTACTTTCGGTTGGTAAGTTCAACGAATGCATTATGTAAGCAATGCCAGTAACATTTTTGACCCGTACGTGTCCCATGATTTTGATTTGCATTTACCGAAACATGTCATAGCTTATCAGAACTGAAAGGCGTAGTGTAATGGTGATACATGAGGTGCACAGTGATAAAATTAACCAGCTTCAAATAAAACTGTTTCCTGGGATGTTACAAAATGTACTGCGGCCTCTAGTTGCCAACATTTCAGAGAAGTGCCCTGAAGATGGAGGCAGTAGGATGCTCCAAACATTGGCAACCAGCTAGTAGTTTGCAGTGTCACATGACACAAGACACCAGTACGCATTGTCACCGCTACATACTTATGGCATGGCCAGTGAAATAGACGTTATACTGTGTCAGTAATCCTGCTCAAAATATAGGTAGGTGCACAGAATGACGGGGCAGGCGTAGACAAAATTTATGCTGGTCATGATTGTCAATAAAGGTAAAGCAATGTCTATACAGACCTGGACAGGCACTGAGTATTCCAGGAGTTTGGTGCTCCCAGATTTCATGACAATTAGCACCTGAGGGTGGCAAGGCTGTCAGCCCCTACGCAGCGGCCGATAAACAGGTGACTCAGGAGGACAGGTCAATACTTTGGGGAGTGATAGTATCTGTCACTGTGAGAAAAATTCATATTAACTTAGTCTGAATCTGAATGGTTACCGAGAGAGAACTGTTTGAATCCACAGATACAAAAACGTTGTGAATGGCAGTAAGGAAAGAGAAATTACTGCGAATTTAATTTTAATTCAATATTTAAATGACAAATCTGTTACAGAGAAACGAAAAATTTGGTACAGTTCAAAATAAATGTTCGAAAATCCCACCTTCAACCTCAGTGCACTCTACAACTCGTGTGCGAAGATCGCGTGTTGTTCGTCGGAGTTGATCTTCCCGTTTTTTTATGCGGGCAGCAGCATCCGCAATGCGCGCGAGCAATTCGTCTTGTCTAACCACATTCCTTTTGTAAACTTACCTCATCATCCTATCCCGTAAGCAAAAATCGAACGGATTTAGGTCTGGAGATTCAAAAGGCTATATTTCCACAACCATTCAGAATTAGACACATACTCACATGAACGTCTTTCCTCACAATTACCAGTGCTATAGCCTCCCAAAGTATAGGCAGCATAAGAGCTCTTATACACATAAAAAAGGCTATTGCATACTGTGCAGTTCCTGTTTTCTCCAGCAGAAGATACAAGTCAGTAGTTAGGTCCATGTTCCGGCCGCTTCACACCCGAGAGAGGGAAAAAAACATCTGTTAGGCTCGGTGAACTCCAGAGAAATTCCGGGCACGGTGACCTATGCGGAACCGAACCTCGAGTCTACAGTGCTCGCTGTAAATTCTAAGCCCCTCGAAGTTGCTTCTCGCTCAAAAGTGTTGGGTGATTACTTCTGTAGAAGAACTTGCGAACATCGGATAAATTTTGTTAATCAGGAAGGCGTTTGGAAGTCTAAAACAGTCCTGATGTGGAGGAATGAAAGGCGGTGGCGAACAAATTACATTCACTACAAGCAGACACAGAATTAATGAAAACGTTGATTGAATACGACTCGTGGCAGTGGAACTGAGTGTATCAGAATCACATATGACTGCAGACGGCTACCTGACACTCGCCACATGTACTGGGACGATTGTTCAATTATCGACATTGCTTGCGAAACTCCATACGACAGACAGTGCTGCCACAATCCGGGGCTGCTGGATCGCGTCCCAACTGCCACTATACTCCCGGTAATTACAACCGGCCGGCAACTTCCAGCAATGGAAGAAATCAAAAAGACACTACGCCCAAAATGGTACGGTCTTTATTTTTCCGGAGAAATAACAGCAATAATTCTACACTATTTTAATGACCATGTGATATCATAAGTTCTATAGTTTTGTCAAAGTTTTAAGGCTTTCATTAATGGCCAGCATATACAGCGTAATGAGGCATTTCTACGCAAATTATTTTTGTAGTAAAAAATAAAATTTAATTTTACGTTTCTGAATATGTGGGAAAAACACCAATATTTACCGAATAAAACGGAAAGATTGTTATTGTTACATCACCATCATCATCATCATCACTGTCGAAATTTGTCTCCTTTTGCTGCTTCAATGCATCTTATAGATAAGTAATCCCGTGCAAAATGCATCGAGAAACATTTCCCACGAGTCCCCAGGATACCTCCAGTAGTTCAATATCAGAACATAGCCGTTGGAAATCGCACAGAAAGTTTTTTTTATATGAAGTATTTATGTCTACACATTACACAAGTCCCAGGACACATAATACATTTCCTCAACTCTTCACTTGAAAGCCACTTCATTTTCAGAAACTAATGCTTTTGGTATATTCACCCCACATCCATCTTTGAATGTCCCTTATCTTTTTCTCATCCATATATCCTTGACCTTTTCTCCAGTTTTCCTTTCCCCCTCATTTCGTTTTCATCTTCATCAATAATCATCTTCCCTACCCTTATTCTTACTCTTCCCGTTTAGAAACTTTAGGCTGTTTGTCGGCTAATGTTGTGCCTCAGGCACTACGACAGGCACTAACACAGTTTACATCTCGCATTGTAAACTTCCGACGCACATAACATCCGCGGTACAATCAGGGAAGGCAGGAATAGCCTAGGTACGCATTTAGACATAACATAACTTGAAGTCCCTTCAGGACTGTCTCTCTTTGCGAGTAGCGAGTAATTTAACAAATGGTACGTTCCTTCGAAACGCCAGAACGTGAAATTGCCTGAAACATAGCCTAAATATCCCAGAAGACCCGAACCTCAAATGTCCACAATGTCGAAACCTCAAATGTCGCAGAGCTTCATCAGTTTTCCGTGACAGTGTGAAAAGTGGTTTGTTGTTTTACTGGTATGCAGGGTGTACATCAGGGAGCACAGTCCCACATTCGACACAAACAGCACAGTCAGCGCATCACAGTGGCCACTTAGGGCCGTGTAACAATTCAAATCATTACATGCTGGCTTAGCTGATTAACAGCATACAGACCAATTATAAACGCAGTACAAACAGACAAATGCAACACGAACACTTAAAAAAACACAGCAGCAGAAAACACGACACGCATAACAAGATGAGAAGCATTAAATTTTAGATAAACGACCTCATGTAATTCCGTTAAATTAGGTCTACAGTGCCTTCTTGGTACGTACGTACCGATTCAGCAACCACAGACGGTTGAAGAACGAAACGAGAGTAATATCATATAAACACACAATAATAATAATAATAATAATAATATCACCCAGCAAACGCCATGAAGGCACAGAGGGTGATTAGAGGTACAGCTCTACTCTCTTTTTAAACTCTGCGCTACATGGGGGTGGGCGGTCAAGGCTACGCCACGAACGCTTTACCCCGGAAATGAACTGACACCCACTGTAAAAAGGGTCGGGTGGGACCCAGGGTCAGTCTGGACGGTTGCGGAAAATCTCGCCCTTTCATGGGTTCGATCCCCGGACCGTCCAGCCTGCGCGTCGCCATACCGACTGAGCTATTCCGACCCACAATAAAAACAATAATTCAATTCAATTCTTTATTATTAGTGTGCTGTCACAACAGCCATAAGGCCCATTACAGAAGCAGCACAATTTCTTGTGAAAGAGAAGAAGGAAGGTAAAAAATTAAGCAAATTAACTACAAATATTACACCTAAATTATAACTGTTTTATCTAGTAAAAGTATTAAAATCTAGCAAATCAGTGAGACCGACCTTTCGCTGAATGTACCATTGAAACTGCCGATGGCATTTGGCGCCAAAGCGGATCGAGCGGAAGGAAAGTTGAGACGTTTGATGTCAATATTAAACAAACAAAAGCCTCTGAAATTTCGGTTCTGCACACGTAATATGATAAGCCTGTTTACCGTATGCAACTCCACGTTTAAATTCAAAGCGCTTTTAAAGATATTGAAGCTAAAAGGCGTAGACATATGGTCTTTAGATTCCTACAACAACAAAAAATGTACAAATCCCCCCCAATTCCGCTGTACCCCAGCCGTTATTTCGCGCACGTTGCACGGCAAAATGTTAGTACAATCTTCATACAATAATCAGAGCTTCATACATCACGCGATTACATTTGTAGCTTTCTATAACTAACAGACGAATGACGTCTGGCAATTTATATCACCGCGTACGCCTTTGTAAATGCATGTGAGTGACTTTTGTGTTGGAACATCAGACAAACATTTAATATTTATGTTTTAAATAAACGTGTTGAGACGTGCCTGTGGTAATTGTGTCTGTTGATTGTTATTTGTATGAATGACCTGAGGGGGATCAGATGTTTGGGAGGACCAATTCATGTTGTATAGTTCTTTGATTTAGGGCAATTTCAAAAACACCCACACACCCTATGCACTGTAACTGCTGCATCCTATGTAAAAGTACTATTTGCATAAGGCTATGTTTGTGGTGTCGATTTTAATATATGAGGGAAGACGAGACAAATAAGGATTCAAAATTTTGGCAAGCAGCAGAATAGTTACGTTTCATCCGGCCATATTCCTTATCAGCTCCACAACCCAAACACTTGTGTACTTTGCACAGCTTGTAAGGGTAATGGGACTAAACCAAAGCCCTACGTTAGAACTGGCTGTTAACTGTAACATGACGGGTCTACTGATAATGCACTGAGAGAAGTTCGCTTTGTTCGCTGGAGTGAAAGGGGGTATAAGACAAGGAAGATTTTCTTCAAACTGCAAAGTAAGTCCCTAGACATGAAATGCACAAGTTATGTCCCATGTCTGATGTTTGTGCCTCCATCTGCAGGGTGAATACTCTTCGAAGATGGAGGCAGAACGGTCCCTCGAAAACGTGAGAATTTATCACAGAGCACGGTACAAGAACCACGAAAAATTCACCAGTTAGCATTTTCGGCCCACACTGCGAAAGCAAGACCTTGGTTCTCCGGTAGAGTACTTGCGTTACAAAAGCTTCAAAACTTGCGCAAGGCTACGGACTATCAGAAGGATTCATTACACTGACAGCCAGGCATCTAATGTCATTCCACAATGTCAGTGCTTTTAAAGTCTGGACCATGCACTATTAGTCGAGAGCATAACAACAGACAGCAACAGCTACTGAAAGTTGCCGATGCCAGACTTACATCATCATAGGAACATTCTGCAAATGAAGCAACATTAGACAGCAATAAACAGAATAGCAAAAACGTAGAGAACGCACCCAGCTGGCTTGTGAATTACAATACACATCAAGGAAGACAAACGGACAGCGTTGCTAACTGCTGGGGCTCGGAAAGTGAGCTCTCTGCCTAGGTGCCAAATTTGGCAATGCAGCACTGTACGTCAAGCGACAACTCTCTGTGGTGTCTGCTACAGCCAATCCAAATGTACAGAACGGAGTGCAACGTGCTAATTCAATAAGCGTATGCACTCTTATCTACCGTCCGAGTCATGTAATATTCAGATTACATTCAACCATATTACAGTTGCTAAAACTTTACATCACAAAGACACGTGGATACGTACCGTAGCTCTCACAAACTACTATATTATATAATTTTCACGTTTAGAGATTCTGACCGTTAATGGGCTGATTCAGCCCAAGTCACATGTTTCAAGCGCTGCTTTGTCATTTGCAGCTGTGTGCCTGTTTTATCTTCCGTGCGCCGAGCAAGGCTCACACAAATCCTCGGAAACTCGGTGGGAGTTTGACAAGAGGTACTTTGTTACTAGACAAGTTTTACTTTCTCCCTCTGTGCCTTTCAATACACATGCCAACAGCGCAGTTAACTTCCCTTATTGTGGTAAGGAAGCTTTCTAAACCTCATTTCTACCCAACGGGTTGATGGAGTGGTAATTCCCTGCACTTGCATTCGGGAGATGCCTGCTTCAAGTTTCGACCAGATCATCCGACAATTTGAGTTTTAAATTTTTTTCAGTCACCGCGAGCAAATTCGGAGATAATATCAACATTACCCCACAATCGAGTACCTACAGCTTGCGCGATTTAAAGTTTGCACCGCGATATGAATAAGATCTTCTCTCTTCTGCGATATTACGCAGCGTAGATTGTTACCGACGTTCCGGTCCCATCTTCAAGGGTCAAACAGAGTATTCTTCATGGACCGCTTCACCCTTGAAGATTGGAACGACAGGTTGTCCCGAAACGTCTGTAACTAACTACCAACTTACACTCGGCAACATCTAAGAAGAGCGAAGATTTCACCTTACTTTCAAGTTTTTAATTCAACAACCATCCCACCATTTAATGACATATAATATCAGTTACTAATATTGTCGTCAAATAAACAAGAAAATATTTAACTTCAAATTCCTTTCTCTCATAGCGCGGCGACTAGGCTACGGACTGTAAATCGAGGAATTGTGGTTCTGTTCCCGACAGAGGCAACAGATTTTTTTCCCTTTACACTTGTAAAAGCACCGATCCAAACCGCCCGCTGAGCAAGCACCGGGGGCTCTTTGGGCGAAACGTGAGGATGACCATCTCACATCTATTGCTGAGGTTAAGAATAAGAGCAGCTCCACCCCCTCTCCCTCCTTAAGCCTTCAAGGAGTGCACGCGCGTATCTGTAATCTCTTGTTAAAATCGTATCGCACTCACAGTATACCTCGATGAAGGACTGCAAATGCTGCACTTTGTGACGCAGTACACAGGCCTTAGCCAGGCGTTCTTTACTTATAGAACACTGCAATCTTTCACGGTTCAATCGTACATGCAGTTTTGCAGTTTAATTTACTGCCGTAAGAAAAGTTTCACATTCTGGGCGCCGATTTTCGCAACATTCACAACTCCTAGATAGCCTTTTACAAAGAAATTATACGCCGAATTTGGTAAAGATCGGCCAAACGATTTAGTTACTGACACGAAGCAGCAGACGGACTGACACGGTGTCTACAGAAGGCTTTCGTTTTCCTCTTCGTAACAGCCTCTGGCAATGACAGTGACGTCACTTTTAGAATAAAGTACACGAGAATGTCATTGCGAATTTGAATTATTGACAATACACGCGCCAGCATTTGATTGTGTTTGGGTTTGACGCGGTGAGGTATGGAATGGACGTAAGGTTGTGAGGAATAACATAACAGATCGACAGAAATTTAATTAACGTCCAAAACCATAGTAGGTTCTTGTGTATAACAATCCTGTAGCTTCATACGCTGCGCGTTCTCTCGTACACGCTAGGTGCCTCGTGGTGGGACATGACTGCTATGGCACAAGTGACCATCGGCTGCATTAATGACCACTGCCCTTAAAAACTTGAAATTAATAACAACATATTTATCAAATACTGATTTCAGTACTAATTAAGCATTAATGTTTAAATCTGCCAAGTCACAGCTTCCACTGATATAGACCAAAATGTTTTGACTTGACCCACCACAGACAGCATACGCGTTCTTCAATTCAAGCCCCAACTAACTACAGTCGAGCCCGGTTATAACGACATCCGTTGATGCAACACCTCGTATATAACCTCATATATTCTGTGATACCAATTAATTCCTCACGTTAACCATAAAAACAGCTAGTCCCAGTGACCGTGCAGTCTAAACAGTGGGTCTATGGCCGCTCCCTGGCTGGGACTACGGGTTCGTATCCCGCCGGCGGCATGGATGTCTGTCTGTTGTGAGTGTTTTGTGTTGTCAGGTAGAGGCCTATGCAACGAGTCGATCTCTCGTCCAGAGGAGTCCTATCGGGTGTGGTGTGTCTAAGTGTGGTCGCGAAACCTTGAAACCCCTGGCCCACTAGGATCTTCGAGCAACGAAAAAAATAAGACATTCAATATACGTATAATCGTAACTGAGGCGCCTTCCCAAAACAATCCTTGCCGTGTAAAAGCAAAAACTGGAACATAATGTGTGTATGTGTGTGTTTATCCATAATTATCCAGCATGCAAAGCAGGTGCGCCGTATTATGCTGTCATCTGCGGTCTGTCTGGCTGTACCATATTTTCCCTCACTATTTCTTAAATTGAAAGATTTTCGCAAAAGGATTTACTGAGCAATAAATATGTGTTTTGATTCCCTTTACAGCTTTTGTCTGAAATATTTCTAATTTTCAGAAGAATTCAGCGAGATATTACAAATACACACACACACACACACACACACACACACACACACACATATATATATATATATATATATATGTGTATATGTATATATACACACACAAATATACACATGTCCTCATGTAAAGTACTCGTTATTCTTGCCAGATTTTATATAAAGTTAAATTTTCAAAACGTTTTTCGAA
>Ga0123353_10017792_pt1 | contig 10473 bp, 4 predicted proteins | sample TergutLab28metaG_3_FD_92763 | JGI IMG/M metagenome (GOLD analysis project Ga0123353, IMG submission 92763) | Labiotermes labralis P3 segment gut microbial communities from Petit-Saut dam, French Guiana - Lab288 P3 | ecosystem: Host-associated > Arthropoda: Insects > Digestive system > Gut ... | reverse complement strand
TATCGCGCCGGCGCAATATTCAAATTTGAAATGTGTCAGTCGGCTCCGCGCCACCCTGTATTTACATATATGTACATACATACAATTTAATCCACATGGTTCACAATTTTCCATGTATATATATATATTATCATTACTCTCATTTGTATCTCTTTTTACACTTCCTTAAACCGTTGTCTACGATAATTTTTTCCTTGCATTTACGAGCCATAGAGAGGCACAGAGCTTCAGTCGGTCGAAATATATTGAAATTTCTATTTTCAGACAATAGTTCATACACGGTTTGTCGGAATGTTGGTAACATACGTAGCAACTGAACAAAATGTCCATGGATATAAGCAGCTACATAGTATGACTCTGTATCCATAGGTTAGTCTTAATTACCCTGCATGGAAATCCCACTTTTTGCTGCATTTTACATTCTCATTGACTGTACTGCATTCCTCACATTTATCCCTTGAACGGATCGAATTTCGGAATAATTACATTTAACACAAAACATGTTTTGACTTTATCTAAACCACTGGAACTTTTCTCATTTCAGAAAACATCACTCGACATGGGAGCATACTAAACGTAATCAGTTCGACATTCGAACTGTTTGATATTTTTGTGCGATTTTAGCGGAAATTGAAGTTTCTGGGCTGATTTTAATTGAAATCATTAATGCAATTTAAAAATAATTATAGATAATTAGACGAACCCTACTCCCCAAACAAGTATTTTTATTGAGTTCCCCCAAGAATTCCCCAACTATTCCCACGCGCGTGGGCTGTCGGATGAGTGGGTCATGCTAATATGATTAAGGAGCCAATAGTACGTGATAATTGATAGAAGTGACAAACAAACCCTGAATAAGAAGAATGTATAAAATTAGAGCCGAAGAACTCAAACTGAATGTCAGGAAGAGTGAAAACTCTACGTACGTTTACACTGACGCATTATGTTTATGACATTCAGCTACAAGAAAAATCGTAAAATGTAAAAACTAATTTTTCTTCTACTGAACAGAAACAGAGTGGTATTGTGCTGGCATTTAAGTGCAGAAAAACTGTGTGAACGGACGACAAAGGAGGAACAATTTAAAATAAAGATAGGCATGGTACTGTTAACGTAAGATTGGTGCGCGTTCGCGTAAATTTTATTGCCATGGAAAATAAAAAATTGTTACATATTCTGAATGTAGGCTTGTAGCCTTGTTTATCCAGAATGCAAAGCGCTTGTGCCATATTGTCATCTGCTGCCTGTCTGGAGTTACCATATTTTTTTACATTATCTCATAATTACACAATTTTCGGAAGAAGGTTGCGAACATAAAATAAGTGTGTTGATTTTCTATACAAATTTTACCTGAAATATTTCTTATTCTTAGAAGATTTCAGAGAGATATTGTTATCAACGTACATAGGCCTTCGTGCAAAGTACCCGTTAATCTTGTATGGTTTTAATGAAACTTGAACATTCTAGATGGGTTTTCGAAATATACTTCAATATCGCCGTGTAAGAAAATTCGTCGAGTGGAAGCCGAGTTGTTTCATGCAGACGGACGGACAGACGGATAGAGGAACCGACAGGTGGATGAACAGAAAACAAAGAGGCAGATATGTTGAAGCTAATATTCGCTTTTTGCAGTTTTGCGAATGCGTCTAATACTAATGTAACAATGATGATTTTAGAACTTCCTGTTTGACAACAGCGTGAAATTAGTGGAATGGTATATAAAAATTCCGTTTATGTATTACGAAGAATTCGCTGAATACCCATTACAAAGGCCAGGCGTTATTGCTACAGGGTACGGGAAAAAATCTTCATTGTTTACACCGAGAATATTTTGAGAGATATAAAACATTGTCTGTGGGAAAAACGCAGAAGTTCTTAATGTTACAGCAGGCGGTTTATATAAAACCCACCGTTTTTAGGTTGTCAGCGGTGACATCAAATCAAATATATGAGCTATGGAAGTGAAATTTGTGCGGAGAGAGATCATATATTATATACAAACCCAAATGTGTAACTAAATTCGATAATCACACACCTGTGTTTCCTGTTGCCTCGCCAGGGAGCTGAAGCTTGTGAAATAATTCCTGCGTCACATTTTCCCAGAAATATTCTGTAACGGTGCTGAGTCATGTTTCTGATTACACATTTTGTTAGAGGGTGTTACCTGGTCATCAATACTCTTACGACTAATTAAATCTTTTGTAGCGATGAAATGTCCTGGCAGGTGTACGCGTAGGAAACAAACCCTGAACTACCGTTTTTTTAAATTACCTTCACGTTTCTAGTCTTGTATTACTCAAAGCAAGTTCAAGGTTCAGTTAAGAAATACAAACCCCCTGGAAGGCCAACTCAGAAAATGTACGAAAAACTGAAATTGAAATTGGTTCGAGCAATTATATAACCCTTATTCAAATTTCTGCCATACGTTTTGCAGATTACAGAGGGGAATGTTTTTCCAACTTCTGCAATACGTGTCTTTATCTCGTCTCTTTCCCTAGGCAACAGAAAGACACATTGTTCTTTAATCGATGCCCTGGCGGACTAGAAATCATCTCGACACAGGTTTTTCTTGGTTTCCTTGTGTCTATAAGCAAATGCTCAGACGGTTCCCAAGATTCCAAGTTGCCACTACATGCTTCTCATGTAGCCCTCCTGACTTAAATCTAGTAGTAACCAATTTCATGTTTTGTTTACACGTAAAATAACCACTGCCACCGAGTAACAACCCAATTGCAGTAAATAAATATTATTATTAATGTGCGTAAGGTCAACATGACCAGTCATTAGAGTAAGGACAAGCCGATTCGCGTAAGATTTCATTCCCTGATTAAATCGGGGCGGGTCATCTCTTCTGTAAATCTGTTTGTAATAACATCCATCCTTTTCTGGTCCGGACGCCATTTTGATATACTGGAGAACGTAGGTCTGCTTGAGGATCAGAATACTCAGCGTGCTTCATCCAGGAGACCAGATTTTAACCATATATACTTGATGTTTCAGTCTTCTACGTATTTCGACAGTACAGACATCGGCTCTCTTCATTTTGTCTTAATCCCTTCTGTGGAAGCCGTCATACCGTAGTGTAGTGTTTCCCAGACTTTTATGTTCGTCGACATTTTGATTTCGAAAAATAACCACGGATCCTGTTAGCTGTCAAAAATTTTAATTTGTATATCAGAACTGATTTCAGATAGGTAACAATACATACCACCAGCAAACGTAACAATGCATTGAGTGATTTGACCTTAATGAAAGTGACTGTCGCTCGTTTCGCAGGTGTATGGAGTACACTTCAATGTGGACGTTACGGGAATATAACCATGGATCCCCTAGCAACTGGTCGTGGATCTCTGGGAATCCGCGTAGCACACTTTGTGAACTACAGCAGAGTCGCTGCAGTAACTAGACTATGGGCCGGAAGTCAGAGAAATCGTGGTTTAACCCCTTATAGACCAAGACTACCCTGAAGTATAGTTAACCGTAAAGCACAGTAAGCAAACTGCCTCTCACATACACAAGACAGGCAACGTAGTTTGGCGTAACATTGAGGCGCTTCTACATTACCATTTTTGCAGTGGAAAAGTTATAACTATTACAAAGTCTGGGTGTGTCTTCGCAGCCTTTATCATCCAGCATGCTAAGCGCATGCGCCGTGTTATATTAGCATTTGTGCCTTCTCCGACTCTATAATATTTTCCCACATTGTCTCAGAAACGGTACGATTTTCAGAAAAAATACATTGAAAATAAAAAGTGTTTTTTTATTTTTTTGCACCTTTGTCTAAAACATTTCTCATTTTAAGAAAAATGTAGCGAGACATTATCGTTAATGTATGTGGGTCTTCGCGTGAAGTACAGGTTATTCTTGTCAGATTTTAATGAGACTTGAATTTTCTTGGCAGATTTTCGAAAAATCTTCAAACACAAAATTTCATGAAAATTCTTCCAGTGGTAGCCCAGTTTTCCCATGCGGACGGAATGACAGACAGACATGACGAAGTTAGTAGTCACTTTTCGCAATTTTACGGAAGCGCATAAAAAACCGGTTAATTTGTGCTATGTATATAAATAGTCTCTGTTTTTTCTGAGTTACAAAAGCAATATGTGTACAGAACGTAGATTATTTTGAGTATGGGAAGTTATGGTATGTGACGCAAACACCGGGACCTAACAAGTGAATTCCCGGCACCAGACAAAAATTTCTTTTATGCAACACGATCATACGGGTCCTGGTTCCCACCCAGTCTCCTACACAAACGGTACCGGGATATCTTTCCTTCGGAGTAAAAGCTTCAGCTTGAGAAGTAGACCTCTTACTTCAGTATAGTCCCGAAAATAGGAATCAGTGTACTTTTGCTTGCACCGCGTACCCTTATGACTTGCACAATACAGCTTTACCTTACCACCTGATCCTAGTGTAAAGATAAAGTGATCCCGTTACAGGCCCGGTGTGACCCAGAGGGTGGGTAGAGGTATAGCTCTACTCTTCCATGACCGCGGCACTAGAATGGGGTGAGTGGTCAGCAGCACGCCCCGGCCGGAATTTAACCCCCGGGAAAGACCCGGTACCCATTTTACATGAGGCTGGGTGGGCCACAGGGCCGGTCTGGACGGGCGGAAAATCTCTTCCCCACTGGGACTCGACCCCGGACCTTTCAGCCCATAGTCAGTCACTATACCAACTGAGCTAGGAAAGTAGTGTATTACCTCGAAATCAAAACAATTCTTCCTCGCTTCTATAAATATGAGTTCTGCAATGGGAAACAATTAGAAGGAAGTCCTTCATCTGTTTAGATGACAAGGGAAATTCTACGTAATATTTTCAGTTTTGCCCATGCGATGTGTTTAAGAGTTCAAATATATATATATATATATATATATTGGCGATTAGTCTATTCTCCTAAGCAAAATTAAAATGTTGTTCTGTAGAGGAGACGGATTTTTCTGTGAGACGGAAATGCCACTTCAGCCATGACAGGAATTAAATTTGTGTAGACGAAATTACAAACCTGAAAATTATGAAGCAGAACCTGTGCAGAAGGTATGGGGGAGACGTTCACAACCAACCGCTTTTTGCTACACCAGTGTCAAGCATCCAATTTACCCACAGCCTGAATATTGCTCTCTAGACTGTGTGTTAATTGAAGCGGCGTATTAATGTACGTTCTGTCGTTATTTTGTAAAATTTATAAGAGCAGCCTTTAGCACTCCTCAGAGTATTTACGTGACAGAAGCCTCGGAATTTTGATATAATAGAAAAGTGTATAATCTGTAAACATAATTAAATCCTGCGGGTGTAATTTCTGTGAAATTTATTTCGGAGGGCTCTATAATGAGAAGGGGCTCTGCTTTTTATTTACGAGACTTAGAAGATAAAAAAATCAATGCTGTTAGAGCTGAATGTCTTACAACTATCGCAAATAATGGAGTCAAGTATTGTATTCCACTGCACTTGGATAAATATTTAGGATTTTTATATGTTTTGTGGTTAGGTTATAATTATTATTAGACCAGATTTTTTTTTAACTGTTACAGCGTTGGCCCTTCTGTTATGAACTACCTTCAGTTGTATTTGAACGTCATTTAATATATGAATGAAATTTCAAATCGAAATTTAGTGACATATTTGCGGTTAATCTGTTAAGAATTAGCCTATCTAAAGTGAACGTCGAGATGTACCAACATTCAGACAGAGAGAGAAGACACGTCATTAAAACTGAGTTATGTAGTGGATCGATCTGGCTCAGGATAGGGACAGGTGGAGGGCACTTGTGGATGCGGTAAAGAAACGTTGGGTTCCAAAAGTGCGGGGAATTTCTTGACTAGCTGAGAACCAGTCAGTTTCTTAAGAAGGTATCTGCTCCATGGGGTAATTAGGTAAGTCAGTACTGTGTGCAAAATATTGTTAAAATTTAGCAAAACTAAATGTATACATTCTTCCGTAGTAACAGAAATTAGATTTATTCTTTTATGTTACCCGCCGTTGATTTATTTTACTGTCGGTATTTACTTTTCTTTCTCCCGACGCTACTCTCGATGCCTGCTTCCACTCGATCCCTATCAATCACCGCGTCCCTTCCTATCACCATCCCTCTGACGACATGCAGTTCCTGCTGCGTCCCTCGGGAGCAGCCATTACTCAGGACAGAATATACCGCCAGAACAGCGACTGAAGGGAGACGGAGGGTGGCGATGTGTTGTGACACTGCGCATTACTTTACCTGAAGTAGCCTCCATGCGCTTTTCTCCTTCACTCTTAAGTTAGTGCATAAACACCCATATGTATAGTGCCTATGTGTTCATACATACATACGTACGTACGTACATACATACGCACATATATACATACACACATACATAAATACATACATACGTACGTACGTACATACATACATACATACACACATACATACATAAATACATACATACACACATACATACATACATATATACACACATACATACATACATACATACACACATACATACATACATACATACATACATACACACATACATACATAAATACATACATACACACATACATACATACATATATACACACATACATACATACATACACACGTACATACATACATACACACATACATACATACATACACACATACATAAATACGTACATACACACATACATACATACATACGTACGTACATACATACATACATACATACATACGTACATAAACACATACATACATACATACATTCCTACATACATACATATATACATACATGCGTACATACACACATACATACTAACAAATTCGTGTAACATTTGTTTACTTTTACACATTTCTTAACTACTTTCTCACAAATTCATGTTATATTTCAGGGTGTGGTACCATGATTGGTAAACAGAAAAATTGCAAGACTGTGTAAGGGAGCAGTTGTGGCCTGACTGAGGTAATCTATCGGAATTTGTCTGACAGCTTGAGGAAAACCACGGTAACCAATGTCTTTTTTTTTAGCGCCCAGACCGATATTGAAATCTGGAACCCCTTGGTCACAACCAATAAAATTAACTGGCCGATCCCGGTGGCCGTACCGTCTGAGTGGTAGGTCTGAGGCCTCTCGATAGCTGTGATATCGGGTTCAAATCCCTCTTAAACCATGGGTATTAGTCTCTTGTGTTTGTTGCATGTTGTGTAGGTAGCGGCCTGTGAGGCTCGTTCACAGGAGCCCTACTGGTGTGTGTGTGTCTAATTATGTGTGATCTATAAACCTAAAAAATTAGGCCGCCTGTGTTAGATTTGGGGTGCAGGACCACAGAAAAAGTATTAATTTTTCAAAAAGGCTGTTCGGATACGAAATTAGTCTAAGAGATATATAAATATCCTGAAATTACATCACTGACAACATGCCGCATCTCCTTTACAAAGACGAACCGTTTAATGGTGTTTACTGAGAATTGTATGAAGTATTATAATGTACTCTGTTTGTAAATTACAGGGTTTTAAAACTTTGGGAAAATGGTACATACGAGTAGTAAGCGCCATGTCGGAAAGGTAGAGAAATGTTTTATCTTCTTTTTCTTTCTTGCAATGTTGTGGATTGTTCTTCTGTCAACAGTGGAGTAATTCCGAAATTAAGTATTTTTTGTACCGTCCTCAGAGTTAGAGTCAGCTTGGAGCAGGAGATTAATTTTTTTCGTAGCGTTTTACCAGGCAATGCTGCAATATTCTAAGTTCATTGTTTCTACTTCCTGCTCTTATAAATTAATTTTTACAACACCGCAAAGAGAACGCCTGCAATATTCTTCCATTAACATTTCAAAACCATAACCACCCTGTTCCAACAGCCCTGCAATTTAAAAGTTACGTATATTGTAACACAATTCGGTCCCTTGAATTTATAATATTAACAGCTGAAGGTGAAAGTGTCCTGTTCTCATTTAATTAAACAGCATGCCAAATTACCGTATGTGAGCTGTGAATGGTCAGCTGCAAGTCCCGACATTTTTAACCCGAGGAAGGGGCCAGGACAAAATAATAGTTTGTAGAGACTGTTTGGACAGCAGTGGGGAAGATAAACATTTCCGGTATCGCCGGGGGTCTTATGCCCGGTTTTCCATTTATCGAGTTTGTAGCCTAAACATTAATACATTGGGTGGCCAGAATTTTGGATTCAGTGATGAACTCTGAAGACAGAAAATCTTTCGTGATCTATAGTAAATAATGTATTAATATTAGGTCAATCAGACAAAAGAAATATAAAATATCATAATAAGAACAGACCTGTAGAAATACAGCCGTTTCATTTTCTATAAATTGTTTTCTTTTTTCGAAATAAAAAATGCGCCACAATTAAAATGTGCTTTCTTCAACCTTGACTCAAGACACTGCATATATTACTGTTGTATCCGTTGCGGACCCGATGAGGAACGTATTTTAGATGTTGTTCCCAGGGAGGACGGAGCTCGTAACTCTGGTTAAGACGGGGAGTCGGGCAGGTCGCACACACTCTCAATAATCCCCAAGTAGAATATATTGGAGTTTTATTGTGCAAGATTATGGAGTAATAGCATTTACAACTAAAATGTATAAGTGACAATTCTCGTCAGTGGACTCTTCATTACCGTTCGCAGACACAGTTCGAGCTACGCAGCAGACTGCTGCCGCAGAACAAAGCAACTATTATTACATGTCTTGCTGCACAAACTGGTCGCGCGATAAACACTTAACGAGTCCAGTTACAAACAAAAGAAATGGAAGGAAATTATATTCCTCCCATGCCTGGTCTTAAGAGAGGCGAAAACTAAGCGTGAGGAAATTTAGCTTATGACTAACATATAATACATGTAAGAATGCTAAAAGAAAACCACAACAAAAAAATCAATGTGTGTCAACAACACAACATTACAATAACATACTGAAAGCGGGTCATAATTAATCAGGCACAAGTGAAGGCAATGTTTTAAATGTTCATCCTTTAGACGGCTTCGGTATCTTAATTTAATTATCTTCAACTGAGAGAAAATTTCTTCGTAGAGGTAGGGTGATCCAAAAAATGCTGTCTGACGAAGAGCTATTGATTGTACTGAGGGTATAAATGACTTTTGATAGAGAAGAAAAAGCGGTCGCAATCGAATGGTATTTCGCAGTCGACTGCTTGGCTACCTCTGCATTGCACAAACAGACTGATGTATAGGTAGAGCAAGGTAAAGCAATCCCATTACAGATCTGTTACAGGCCCATGGTTTTCCAGGAAGTTGAGGCTCCCAGATTACTGGAAAATCAACACATAAAGGTGGTAAGGTTGTCAGCCCTATGCACTGGCCACCTTTACCCCTGGCACATATTTCTGGTACTCATGTCTATTAGAGTCTGAGTCGACCCCAGGGCCATAGTGCACCGGAAGGATTATTTCAAAGAAAAATCCCAATGACCCCCTCGGGAATCGAAACCGCGAAATTCCGGCTTGTAGCGCTGTGCCTCAACCAGCCGTGCCACAATTTGTCATAGCTCATACATGTTTCGATTTATCTTGATCTTCTTCGGGATGTTCCCTAACATCAATAAAGCATATGTAAAACAGGAATATGATATTAAATACATCAAAACTCGTATATAAAATGTTTGAAGATCTAAAATTCATGGTGGCAGTGCAGAACCAGTTAATGAAAAACTGAGGTTTTAATTTTTTTTTACGTTTTGCTGACCGTGCATCTCAGTATATTTATCTCAGTATTTAACCAACTTGATGCATAAAATTTGCTTCACAATAAGTTTTGTTTCATGCCTCTACATGTCTCGAGCACATGTGCTCGAAACATGTAGAGGCATGAAATAAAACTTATTGTGAAATAAATTTTATGCATCAAGTTGGTTAGATACTGAGATAAAATGAGGGTTTAATGCTATAGTCTTTTTAGAATGGTTTATATCATTTGTTGGTTGTTTACTATATGAATTGTTTATTAATGCATAGACATGAAGAACATTTAGGTTTTTAATACCCAACAGGCAAAAATAATTTTAACACTAGGGAATTTGTTGGTTTCGCGCTATGAATTGTTTATTCATGCACGGACATGAATAACTTTAAAATACACATAATTTAAATGTCCGTAACAACTTGACGGCTGTTCGGAGAGAGTAAACAGGAATGTTCTCCCCATGTGATTTTGTACAGGACGTGGCTTTTTTTAATCACTAACGTACCCTGCAAGAAGAACATTACACCATTAAGCAAGATCTTGCAGAGGAAAGAAAGTTTCAAGTACACAGAACGGTAGAAGAGTACTGATGGGAAATTTAGAGCCACATAAGTAAACCTGAAGCGTGTGACATGGCAGTACAAGATGGAGGAAGGGGAAAAGCGTAGAGAAATGACGTGAAATGGAGCAGGAAGGGAAGAAATCACGAGATGGGATGGAAAAGGAAAGGACTTTGGGGGGGGGGGGGGAGGAGGGGTTGGAAGGGGGTTAAATTAACTCCCAAAATTTTTGGGGGGG
>Ga0123353_10017790_pt1 | contig 10474 bp, 8 predicted proteins | sample TergutLab28metaG_3_FD_92763 | JGI IMG/M metagenome (GOLD analysis project Ga0123353, IMG submission 92763) | Labiotermes labralis P3 segment gut microbial communities from Petit-Saut dam, French Guiana - Lab288 P3 | ecosystem: Host-associated > Arthropoda: Insects > Digestive system > Gut ... | reverse complement strand
TGTCGTTTTGGCCCCGGCTTGTAAAACGCACCTCCCGGAAGGTACAGGGGTAGGCGGCCAGGGAGGCCGTGGCGATATCGTAGAGCACGTGGCCGTCGTCGTTGACGCAGTCGCCGATTTCCCCCTGGTGGATGTGCCCGGAAAAGTAGAAGCGCATGCCCGCCCCCGCCAGGGCCTCCCGGGTACGCAGCCAGTCGTCCAGCATGAAGCCGATCAATATCCGCTCCTGCGCCCCGACGTGGGAGGTCAGGTTGTGGTGCCCCATGCCGATGACGGTCTTGCCCCCCCGCACGGCCTGGCGGCACTGGTCCAGCGCCCAGGCCAGCAGGTCCTCGGTGAGCATGCCTGCGGTGTAGTAGCCCTCCTTGGGCAGGCCGTTGTACTTGATGTCGTAGTTGAAGGTATCCAGCGCGATCAGGCGGTAATCCGGCCCCAGGTCCACGGCATAGGACAGCATGCCGGACGTGGTGCCCTCCGGCGGGGTGTAATACGCGGCGTTGGGCAAATCGAAGCCCAGATTTTTATAGATCTCGCGGAACTGCCGCGGCGAGGTCATGTCATCCGGCCTGCGCTTGCCGGTGGAGTAATCGATACCCCTGTCGTTGTTGATGTCGTGGTTGCCGGCCACCACAGCCACCTGCAGGCCGGTTTCCTTCTCGAAGCGCTCCAGGCGCGCGGCCAGGGCCTTGTGCCCCGCCAGCTCGCCGTCCCTGGTCAAATCCCCGGGGATGAGCACGTACTTCATGCCGTTTTGCTTCGCGTGGGCCGCTAAGGCCGCCAGGGCCGAATCCAAAATGCCCTCCGACTGCAAAAAGAGCTTGCCTATGCTCCCCTCGTCCCGCAGGAAGGCCTCGCAGTATCCCCCTGCCTGCGCTTTGGAAAAGTAGTGCAGGTCAGAGATCACGCCGATTTGCAGCGCAGCCTCCCCTGCCGCGAATGCTGCCGGCATGCCGCCCAGCAGCATCGCCCCCGCAAGAAGAATAGCCGTGAGTGCCTTACCCAGCTTTTTACCCATGTACGCATGTCCTCCGAATTTTCATATGACGATATTTTATTAGAAATCTTGGGGAAAGTCAAGACCATTTGTTGGGGAATTCACGTCAATCTAATCTTCCGCGCACGAAAGCGCCCCGCGCTTTGTCGCTCCACGGTACTCCCTCACCGCTGCGGCGGAGCTCCCTGCGGCCCTGCGTGACCGGAGAATTCCATGGCGGCCTTCAGCGCCGCGGCGTATAGATCCTCCCGGCAGGTACGCCGCAGATCCTCCAGGGAGCGGGGCGCCTCCACAGCGGGGTACAGCCCCGCGAAGCCCGCCGACAGCAGGGCGGCCCCCCCCTGCCCCAGGCAGCCGCAGATGCCCAGCACAGGCACGCCATGCGCCTGCGCCCGCCGCAGCACGCCGCAGGGGGCCTTGCCCTGAAGGGTCTGGGCGTCCATGCGCCCCTCGCCGGTGATTGCCAGGCCCGCCCCGGCCAGCAGGGCGTCGAAGCCCGCGCAATCCAGCAGCAGGTCCACGCCCGGGCGCAGCTGGCCGCCCAGGAAGGCCAGCACGCCGAACCCCAGGCCCCCCGCCGCGCCCGCGCCAGGTTCATCCGCCAGCGCCGGCGCGTAAACCGACGCCACATGCCGCAGGCCCCGGTCGAGACGCTCCACCATGGTGGGGTCCGCGCCCTTTTGCGGGGCATATATGTACGCCGCGCCCTCGGGGCCGTACAGGGGCGCCTGCACGTCGCAGGCGGCGGTGACGGGCAGGGCGAAGGAGGTCCGCGGCGGCTCGATTTTCTCGATTTGCGCCAGGGTGCCGCCCACGGGGCAGAAGCTTGCCCCAGCGCTGTCATAGAACCGCCAGCCCAGCGCGTACGCCATGCCGCAGCCCGCGTCGTTGGTGGCGCTGCCGCCCAGGCCCAGAAGGACCCGCGTTGCGCCCGCGCCCCGGGCGGCGAGCATCAATTCGCCCAGGCCACGCGCGGTGGTCTTTTCCGGGTCGAGGCCACGGGGCCTGGCTAGTTCTAACCCCGCGCACGAAGCTGTTTCCAGCACGGCCGTGGCGTCCGGCAGCAGGAGATATTCGGCCCCCACGGGTTCGCCGTAGGGCCCGCTGACCGTGGCCGCGCGCAGTTCCCCGCCGCAGGCCGCGTGCCAGGCCCGGGCCATGCCCTCCCCGCCGTCGGCCAGGGGGAGCGTATGCGCCTCCGCCCCGGGGAAGACAGAAAGAAAGGCCCGCGCGATGATATCGCAGGCCTGCGCCGCCGTGAGCGTACCCTTGAAGGAATCGGGCGCGATAAGAATTTTCATCGCAGATACCCGAAGTGCGTGGGCTCCGCGCCGGCGATGATCGCGCTCATGCTGTTGGAGATGAACTGCCCCAGCACGGGGTTGGGGATCATGGTGGCGGCAAAGGGCGCGGCGTATTCAGCCATGACGCTGATGGAGGGCGCGCTGCGGGGCAGCATGCGCACCTGCCCCCCTTTGAAGGTGAAGGTCAGCCGCCGCTCGGCCACGGAATTCACCGGGCGGATCCACACGTGCAGCCTATCCTGGCCCTCCCAGGCGGCGCAGCAGCTCACGATGAAATCCACGCCGCCCAGGGTAATCTTGCACAGGCGCGCGCGGCCGTCCATGCCGCACAGCACCGTGTTGCGCTCCTCGCCCTCGTTCCAGCTGAACTTCAGGGTGTCCCCCTGGAAGCGGAAGCGCACCTGGTCGATGCCGCCGGCTTTGTCGGCGGACATAAAGAACACCGCCACGGGCATGACGCTCACAGGGAAGCCGAACAGCTTGGGCACCTGCTGCGTGGCGGAAGGGAAGAGCACCGTGCGCCCCTCAAGCCGCTCCTCCATGGCGGCACTGTGCGGGGCGGCGGCCAGCACGGGGTAATCGGGCAGGCCGGGAATCCCCTCCCCGGCCGGCAGCGCCTGGTCGCTTTCGAACAGCTGCGGCAGGTAACGGAACAAGTATTCGAGGGTTTTGCGGGTAAATATCTCGCCGCCGGTGGTCATCACGCAGGCGTCGTATTCCGGGAAGATCAGGCCCATCTGCGAAAACACGCCGTCCGCCCGGTAGGAGCCCGGCACGCAGTTGAGCCAGAAGCAGTAGCCGTAGCCGTTGCTGCTATGCTCGTCGGTGCGGTGGTCGCCATTTTGCTCCTGGAAGCGGCCGGAGGCCTCCACCCACGCGGCGGGGATGACCTGTTTGCCCTCGAATACGCCGCCCTGGGCGTAGCAGGTCATGATCTTCGCGAAGCTTTCGGTGGTCAGGTACAGCCCCCAGCCGCCGGCCTCCACGCCGCGGCCGTCATCCTCCCAGAAGGGGCGCGGGATGCCCAGCGGGCCGAACAGGCGCGGCATGAGGTAGTCCACCACGCACATACCGGTGGCGTTCTTCAAAATCGCGCACAGCAGGTAGGTGCTTTCGCTGCTGTAGTTCCAGCCCTGGCCGGGGGGGTAGCTCCACTTGCCGTCGGCGTAGTCCTTCAGCCAGCGCTTTTTGGCCTTGTCTGCCATGGGGCTGACCAGCTTGCCGGCAGTCATGGTGAGCAGGTGCCGCACCGTGAGCGCCTCCAGGTTCGGGTCCTCCGGCGCGTATTCCCGCATTTCGGGGATATGGTCCAGCACCGGGTCCTCCACGGCCAGCAGGCCCTCCTCCACCGCGAAGCCCACAGCGCAGGAGGTGATCGACTTGCTCACCGAGAACATCACATGGGGGAAGTTCGGCGAATAGGGTTTGCGGAAGGTCTCGTAGGCCACCTTGCCGTGGCGCACCACCATCACCGAGTGCCATTCCAATTCGTTGTCGATGGCGTCCCGCATCATGGCCGCCAGCACCCCTGGGGAAACCCCGACCTCCTGCGGGCATTTCGCCCGCGGCAATTTTTTCTCCGGCATACTATGCTCTCCTTCAATGCAAAAAAATTTTTATTTTTTGTAAACAAATGTTTGACATTTGAGAACAGATATGGTATAATACAAATGTACTCCTACAATATGTACAGAAAGGGTTGGTTCTATGAAACCGCATGGCCTGAACAACACCCAGCGCAAGGTCTACGAATTCCTGCTGGAGCGCACACAGGACGGCGTGCCCCCCTCGGTGCGCGAAATCGGCGAGCGCGTGGGCCTGCGCTCCACGTCCTCGGTGCAGGCGAACCTCGACGCCCTGGAAAAGATGGGCTTCATCACCCGCGACGCCATGCACAAACGCTCCATCCGCATCGCGGGGCAACAGGCCGCGAACGTCTTACAAGTGCCGCTGCTGGGCACCGTCACGGCGGGCGCGCCGATTCTGGCCGTGGAGCAGATCGAAAGCTACCTGCCCTACACGGGCCCGGTTTCCCGGGACAAATCGCTGTTCGCGCTGCGGGTGCGCGGCGAAAGCATGATCAACGCGGGCATCCTCGACGGCGACATCGTCTTCGTGGAAAAGACCCCCGTGGCCCGCAACGGGGACATCGTGGTCGCCCTGCTGGAGGACGAGGCCACCGTGAAAACCTTCTACAAGGAAAACGGCCACTTCCGGCTCCAGCCCGAAAACGACCTGCTGGAGCCCATTTTCTGCGAGGAGGTCATCATCCTGGGCAAGGTGATCTCGTTGCTGCGGTACTATTGACGCACTCTAAGAAATGCTTTCCCTTTTCCTCAAAATCCCTGTATACATTGTAGCTTGCGGCTGCCGGGGAAAGCAGGCAGGTTTTCCCGGCCGCCGTGCAGGCGAACGCCGCCGCGACGGCCTGCTCCATGGTATTCACCAAAATAATATTTTTTTGGCTGCCTCCCTGTTCCAGCAGCCGGGCTATGCTGTGCCCTGTATCGGGCATGCAGATGATGTTGCGCACCGGCCGCGCGGCCAGATTTTCCGCGAATTCCCGGTAGTCAAGGCCCCTATCCAACCCGCCGAGGATGAGCGTATCGACGTCCCCCAGGGCGTCCAGGGAGCACAGCACCCCCCGCGGGATGGTGCAGATGCAGTCATCCACCCAATGGATGCCCCCCGCTTCGCTGACCAGGTCCATGCGGTGCGGGATGCCGCGGAATTCCTCCACCGCCCGGCGGATGCCCCCCCGCGTGCCGCCGAGGCGCAGCGCCGCCGTGGCCGCGAAATAGACGTCGTGCCGGTTGTGGTCGCCGCGCAGGCGCAGGTTCAGGCCCCCCAGCGAGCGCAGGAAGGGGTCGGCCTCCCCCGCCCCGAGGCCCACGGGCACGCGCCCGGCCCGGCAGGCGCTGAGATCCACCATGTCAGCCAGGGGCTGGTCCGCGTTGAAAATGAACACATCCCCGGGCGCCTGGTATCGGCAAATGTGCGCCTTGGCCGCCGCATAGCCCGCGAACCCGCCGCTGTAGTGGTCCAGGTGCTCCTCGTAGAGGTTGGTCCACACCGCCACGTGGGGCGAGGCGAAGGTAAACTCCAGCTGGTGGCTGGAAAGCTCGATCACCGCGATTTCGCCCGCCACCCGGTCAAAGCAATCCAGCACCGGCACGCCCATGTTGCCGATCAGGCGCGCGGGCACGCCGGAGGCGCGCAGCATGCCGTGCAGCAGGGTGGAGGTGGTGGTTTTGCCCTTGCTGCCGGTTACGCCGGCCTTTACGCAGGGGGCGAAGCGCAGGAAAAGGTCCGTCTGGCAGGTGATTTCCAGCCCGGGCGACAGGGGTATGCCCCGCAGGGACACCCCCGGCGACTTCAACAATATGTCGCAGCGATGCAGCGCATCGAGGTAGTTTTCGCCACAGAGCAGGGTCACGGCGGGGTCGTCGAGCGTTATGGGCTCCCGGTCAGCAATCAGCAGCGGGCGGCCCGGGAAAAGCCTGCGCAAAAACGCGTAGCTGGAGCGGCCCTCGCGCCCGAAACCCAGCAGCGCAACGCGTTTTCCGCCCAAAAAATCAAACAGCTGCGCCGACATAGGCATGCATCCTTTCCGCCGCGGGCATGAATTCCGCCGGGATGTTGTGCGCCGGGTTCCACGAGCACAGTAGCTTTTGCGCCCGTTCCGGCCTGCCCGCCAGCAGGTCCAGGGCCGCGCGCGCCTCCTCCACCGTGCCCACGCATTCGAAGGGTTTTTCGTGCGTTGTGCCCAACAGAGCCGCGAATTCACCCGCCAATTCCGGTTTTTCCAGGAGATTTTCGCCAAAAATCGCGGTCATGCGGGCCTCGGGCAGAAAGGGCGCCAGCATCAGGTAGACGAACAGGCACTTGGCGCAGCGGCCGCACCAGGCGTTGCGTTTGCTGCCCGCGTTACAGCTCTTGAAGGCATGGTGATACTGCGGCAACGCGGCGAACTGGCGGGCGATCTGCAGCTCGTGGAAGGGCCGCAGCAGGCTGAAATAGCGGATGGGCAGGCCCAGCCGCCGCGCGAGCCAGACGTTGCAGTCGCGCTCGAATTGGTAGGATTTGGAGTATTGGTGGTTTACGTCGGTGCCGGGGACGCTGGCCTCGTTGGCGCTGGCCTCGTTGGAAAGCACCAGCTCCCCCGCCCCGAGCAGCCAGGCGCAATATAGCCCCAGGAAGGCCACGACGGCCGAAAAGGGTGTGTGCCCGTTGAGAAAGCCCTCGGCGTTGCGCGCCAGCAGGGCGGGGCCGATTGTGCGGTGCGCGCGCAGCAGGCGCCCCGGCGCGAAGCCAGCCGCCGCGAAGGTTTCGGCGCGGGCGGGCTGGTCGTTCACGGTGAAGCCGTAGAGCGGCCGCCCCAGCTCCTTGAGCAGCTGCAGCGTCACACAGGAGTCCTTCCCGCCGCCCACGGGCACCAGGCTCAGGCCCGCAGGGCGGAACGCGCTGTCCGGCAAACGCACGCGCGAAACAGCATCGCATTCCACGGTGACGAAGCTGTCAATATCGGTCTCAATGCCGTTGCGGTAGAAGAACTCGCCCAGCCCGTGGTACCACAGGCGCTTCCACCAGGCGATTTCCTGCGTGTCCAGCGCGCCGCAATGGATCTTCACCACAGGCGGGCAGGCGCACTTCCAGTAGCTGACCAGCTCCACCAGGCCCAGCGCGAACGCAAGGTCCCGGGCAACGGGGCCGTCGCAGGCGTTGCGCAGGGGCAGGCCGTCTGTGTCGATGGTGGTGACGGGGCGGAACCCGCACAGGCCGTCGATGGAAAAATCAAATTGCAGCACAATGCGGCCCGGCGCCTGCATGATGTGGTAATCATGGTAGTGGAAGGTGCCGAACCGCGCGCGCAAATCTTCGAATTGTTTCGTCATTCGCTGGCGGGCGCATCCGGCGTTTCAGGCGGCGCGGGCTGTGTGTAGTCAACAGGCGGCGTGTAATCAACAACGGGCGGCGGCGCTTGCCAGGCCCCCTGCGGGGGCTGCTGGTACGGCTGCTGCCAGGCCTCGGGCTGCTCCGGCGCCTCGGGGATGACGCAGGCCATGACGATATAGGCGATCAGCCCCGGGCCCCAGAAGGACAGCAGCACCCACAGCACGCGCACGATGGTGGGGTCGAGGTTGAGGTACTCCCCCAGGCCGCCGCAGATGCCGGCGATGGTCTTGTTCGTGCGGGAACGGTACAACTTTTTCTCCACGGAAATCTTCCTCCTATTCGATTGCGGCCTTCGCGGCCGTCAGCGTGTTTTGCATGAGCATGGCGCGGGTCATCGGGCCCACGCCGCCGGGCACCGGGGTGATGAAGCTGGCCAGGGGCTCCACGGCGCCGAAATCCACGTCGCCGCGCACCTTGCGGCCCTCCAGGCGGTTCATGCCCACGTCGACGACCACCGCGCCCTGTTTGACCATGTCCGCCGTGATGAGGCCCAGCCTGCCCACCGCCGCCACCAGGACATCCGCCTGCCGGGTGATACCGGTCAGGCCCTTCGTGCGGGAATGGCAGATGGTCACCGTGGCGTGGCGCTGCAGGGCCAGCAGGGCCATGGGCTTGCCCACGATGTTGCTGCGCCCCACCACCACCACGTGCTTGCCAGTGAGGTCGACGCCCGCGTCGTCCAGCAGCGCGACCACGCCGGCGGGGGTGCAGGGCAGGAATCTCGGATCCCCCAGGGTGAGTTTGCCCACGTTTTCCGGGTGGAAGCAGTCCACGTCTTTCGCCGGGGAGACCGCGCGGCACACGGCCTGCTCGTCGTAATCGAAGCCCGACGGCAGGGGCGACTGGCACAGGATGCCGTGCACCGAATCGTCGCGGTTGAGCGCATCGATCAGTTCCAGCAGCTTCGCCTGCCCGGTTTCGGCCGGCAGGGCGTACTCCAGCGAGCGGAAGCCCACCTGCTGGCAGTTCTGCTTTTTGCTGGCCACGTAGATCTGCGAGGCGGGGTCCTCCCCAACGATGACCACCGCCAGGCAGGGCTGTATGGGCAGGGCCTTGGCCTCCCCGGCGATGCGGGCAAAGATTTTTTCGCTTACGGCTTTGCCGTCAAGCAGTATTGCCATCGGCAACACCCTCCTCCTCCGGCCCCTCTTCGGGCGCTTCTTCAATATATTCCTCTTCCACGGGCCCTTCTTCAGCAGGCTCTTCTTCGGGCACCTCTTCCTCGGCGGGCGTTTGGCCGGCAGGCGCGTCTTTCTCCCCCGGGAAATAGTCTATGCCCTCGATGGGCTGGGGGCTTTTGTTATACTTCAGCAGGAAGTAGACCAGCGCGGCCAGGCAGCCCACCACCAGGATGCCCGAAAGCAGCTGCGATACCCGCACGTTGCTGCCGCCTATGTACAGGCTATCCAGACGCAGGCCCTCCACGAAGAAGCGCTCCGCGCCGTAGAGCACGCCGTAGCACAGGATCAGCTGGCCGCTGAACTTGCGCCACTTGCGGCAGATCAGGTACAGGACCCCGAAGCTGGCCAGGCACCACAGAGATTCGTACAGGAACGTGGGGTGGACATAGGCTTTTTCCAGCAGGGTGCCGGCCGTCACGTCGATGCCGCGGTCGGCGAAGCTGGCCTGGCCGCGGATGATGAAATTGGCGGTTTCCTGGCTCCACATGCCCCAGGGCAGGCCCGTATTGGTTCCGAAAGCCTCCTGGTTGGTGAAGTTCCCCCAGCGGCCGACGCCCTGGCCGATGAGGAAGCTCATGGCGCACAGGTCCATCAGATTCAGAAAGTTCAGCTTGCGCACGCGGCATACGAGATACGCCCCGGCAAGGCCGCCGATGAGCCCGCCGTAGATCGCCAGCCCGCCGTTCCAGATGCGGAACACCTCGGCGAAATCGCCCTTGAAGCTGCCCCAGTGGAACAGCACGTAGTAGAGCCTGGCGCCGACCACCCCGCCCACCGTGCCGCCGATGAGCACGTCGATCATCTTGTCGAGATTCATCCTCCATTTGTACGCCATGCGCCCGCCGAACAGAACCGCCAGCAAAAACCCCAGGGCGATGATCACGCCGTACCACTGGATCTGGATATTATCGCCCAACCTGAACGCCGTGCTGGAAATGTTGATGCCTTTCTCGAACGCCTTGAAGAATACCTCAATCTTCATAGCTTAATCCTCCTCTGCCTCCATTGGTTCGATGATTGACAGCGCGAAATACCCCGACCGGAACATTTCGCGCACACGTTCATTCACCTGCTCTAAAGTGATTTCCCGCAGCGCCCGGGCCCGGGCGAACATGTCCCTGCCGCCCAGCCAGGCGTCGCACAGGCTGTTGGCGATGGAATCCACGTCGTTGAGCTCCATCAGCAGGCGGCCGTAGGCCTTTTTGCGGGCGCGCCCGAAGTCCCCGGGGGGCAGCCCCTCCCCGGCGGCGCGCAGCAGGGCCGCGGTGATCTTTTCCGCCGCCAGCGCCGGCTGCTTCGACTCCCCGCCCATGAGGGAGCACGCGTAGTCCTCCGCGGCGAACAGCTCGCCGCCGAAGCCCGCGTTGATCAGGCCCTCCTCCAGCAGCTGCTCGTAGAGGGGCGAGGCCTCGCCCAGCAGGGCGTCCAGCGCCAGCTCCGCCGCCACGGTCTCCTCGACGGTGAGCAGGGGCTTGGTGACCCCCTCCTTGCAGCCCAGCAGGAACGTGGGCACCGAAACCGCCATCTTCCGGCGGATTTCCGTCTGGGCGGGCGGGGCGTTGTCCGCCATGCGGGGGCGCCGCGCCGCGCGGCCTTCGCTGACCTTGAGCAGCCGGTCCGCCACGGCCAGCACCTGCCCCTTCGTGACGTTGCCCGCCACGGTGAGCGCCATGTTGTGCAGGCTGTAGAAATTCCGGTAGCAGCCGTGCAGCAGCTCGGCGGTGATGGTGGCGATGGATTGCTGCGTGCCCGCGATGTCGCAGCGCACGGGGTGGGTAGCGTACAGGATCTGCAACAGGTTCATCATCTCGGCCCAGCCGGGGTGGTCCTGGTACATGCGGATCTCCTGCCCGATGATGCCCTGCTCCTTCTGAACCGTCGCTTCGGTAAAGTAGGGCGACTGCACGAAATCCAGCAGGATCTCGAGGTTCTCGTCGAAGTTGCCCGAGCAGGAAAATTCATAGGCCGTCTTGTAAAAGCTGGTGAAGGCGTTGGCGCTGGCCCCGGTTTTGGCGAAGCGCGCGAAGGCGTCCAGGTCC
>Ga0123353_10017784_pt1 | contig 10475 bp, 7 predicted proteins | sample TergutLab28metaG_3_FD_92763 | JGI IMG/M metagenome (GOLD analysis project Ga0123353, IMG submission 92763) | Labiotermes labralis P3 segment gut microbial communities from Petit-Saut dam, French Guiana - Lab288 P3 | ecosystem: Host-associated > Arthropoda: Insects > Digestive system > Gut ... | reverse complement strand
CGGAAGGTCGCGGGTTCGATTACCGATGGTGTCATTGGAATTTTTCATTGACATAATCCTTCCGGCCGCCCAATGGCCCTGGGGTCGACTCGTCCTCTAATATAAATGAGTATCAGGAAATTTTCTGAGGGGTAAAGGGGGCCGGTGCTGTCAAACTTACCACCTTCATGTGGCGATTGTCTTGAAATCTGGGAGCCTGAAACTCCTGGAACCCTCAGGGCCTGTCCAAGCCTGTGCAGGGATTGAGTTACCTTTTTTTACGTTGGAGAAATATGAGTATCAGTATTTTGTTTCGAGGGAAGCATGAGTAGCGAACATACGTAAAGCTTCGAATTAGGCGTACATGTATTTCTTAATTATGTCGTTTGCAGTTTTCTGTGCTTTGTTGCCATTCTTGACAGTGTATTGCAGGTACAAGACCATAAATGTGACATTACATATACATTAAGCCTTTGTCGTTCAAAAATATTTCAGGTGAGATAAGGCCTACTGTAGGCTACACCTGTTAACGTCGAAAGCCTCGGTCATGTCCCCAGCTATCCTTGCCCAGATTTTTCCTTGTGTTCCCCCTCCCCTCCAGGAAAGAATCGAGATAGTACTTCCAATTAGGCCACGACCTTCGACTTGTATCTGCTTCACAATACGCTGTTTAACAATAGTCCAAATATTCGATACAGTACATTGCACGTTGGGGACCGCGGTAGCACAGTGGTTAAGGTGCTATGCTACAAATCGGAAGGTCGCTGGTTCGATTCCAGATGGTGTCATTGAGACTTTTAATTGACATAATCCTTCCTTTCGCACTATGACCCTGGGGTCGACTCAGCCAGTAACAGAAATGAGTACAAGGAGTATTTCCTGGGGGTAAAGGCGGCCGGTGCGTAAGGCTGACAACCTTACCACCATCTTGTGCCGTTGTAATGAAGTCTGGGAACCTTATCTTTCTGGAACCCTCTGGGCCACTCCAGGCCTGTAACGGGACTGCTTTACCCTTACATTGTACGTTACCGACTGCTTCGTTCCATAAATCATAAATGAATGAGTGAGTGCATAATGCATAAATGGCCATTAATGATGTCTGTATTTGCGCTACATAGGCTACCAGTAATGTGTGCTGTAGGCCGTTTTTGCAAAAATTAATTCGGATTCGATTTGCCTAATTTAAACTATTGGTGACTTTCGAACAGTAATTACTGAATGGAACCAACTTGCCAGCATTCAGTATAATGTTCAAAACAAATTTCACTTGAGCGGTTTTGAGATAAAACTTGTCTGTGAACACACCGACTGACCAGCCTTTTCGTCATGCATTAACTTTTCTCACTTGTCTTTGTAAATAATTCATAAATAAGTAGTATATAATATGAAGGTTGGAGTAAATACGAATGAGTTTTATCTAGAATATTCAGTTGCTCTGTTACGTTACACCGATCAGATGGTAAATAGTTACCGACGTTTCAGCTCAAGCACTCCTAGAGGAGGCCCATCTTGAGCTGCTTATCCTGAAAAGGCACTATGCTCCTTCGAAGCGTTGCGGTAACTGACTGCCCGTCGACGTGGCTTAACACCCCGGAAGAATAGAATTTTCAACACCTTCACTGCGAGTACTTACAAATCTCGAATTTGACTTGTTACGGACGATGCACGAGACCGCCTTGGAAGGCGGAGAATGTCACCGTGTCGGGGCGCCACTGTCACCCCGAAAGCAAAGACTGCATAAGAGATTTATAGTATATAATAAAGTTGTCATGTATTTACAGTCGTGACCCGGAAGGAAATTATGAGAATACTCACGAACGACCTTAAGAAACGGAAGTGGACAGAAAGTGGCATGTAGAAGTGTAGTTTCGCCTACTGTGTCTTTTTAGAAAGTTTTTTTGTCAGCACATTCGATATATTTGATGCAAGACGTAGTACTGCAATTTATATTCCTAGGTGAACTGTTTCTCTTCTGGAGTTTGTGCCGTGCTCCAGTGCTTCTGGCTCTGGTGGCTGGGGAAGCGGCGGATATTATGGAGAATGTCAGTGAAGACGTCATCGTTGGTCGCTGTATCACCGTCCTTAGGGGCATCTTCGGCGATATTGAAGTACCAGAGGTAAGCCAATAATTTTTAAGTATGTTGTTTAACGACGCTGCCACTTTTTAGGTTTACGTAGTGCTGGTGGTGAGAGAATGGGTGTAGAACACTGGGGAAACGGACCTTACTCGGAGAAGGACCTGTTCCAGTGCCACTTTGCCCACCATAAATACCACAGTAACTGGCCTAGGATTTAATCAGGGTCTCCACGGTGTGAGGCCTGCGACTAGCCTCCTGGGTCATTACAAGTTCCTTAAGCCAGCCAGAAACAGGTATCTTCTGTATTTAACAGGAATGGGGAACGAGTGCCACTTGTGACACAATTCGCGCCTACAGATTTCGGTACTGTTGGCTTGTTTTCTTTGTTAGTTACGTAGTTAAAACCGACAATTCTTGTCGGAGATTCATGTTTCCTTTTGCTTTGAAGTCTCCACCGAAGTGCCGACGAGTATAGTGATTCGGAGAAACGCGTTTTGTCAAGCAGGGTGGCTCTGATTTGTATTCGAGATGTTACCACTTAGAATCCCGACTGGGATATCAACTACCCTGACCTATGTGTGCCGTGATTTTCCCGAGTCCGCCCACTCAAATGCGTGGGTAGTAATTATGTCTGTGTATGCAAGAACCATAGAACGCCAGAAATTGTGTTCTCTTGTTCTGCAGACGCCTGTCTTATGCTCGTCCGTCTTAACTAAGTAGGTAGAGGTTAAGTCTCTGTGCACACCAGTATGGGGGACTTCAGGTATAGTTCCAATCATTTTGAATCTCGGAGTGAAATAGAGGTGAGCAGTCAGCTTCACGCCCCGAGGAAAGTGTCGCCTTTGCCCATTTAGTAGGAGACTTTTTGCATTCTAGAGCCAGTCTGGACTCTTTGGAGAAGGGAGTGTGCCAGGAGGTGAACCTCTGATCCTGCAGCCAGTAGCCAGCCGTGTCATTATACTAATTACACTCCCTACGTATAGCATGTGGTATACGTCGTATAATATACTCCTTGTATGTATGGTCTCTCGTGAATGCTCTATACTCATGTACAGTGACGCTGTATAGTGTTAATACAGACAGCATTGCAAAAAACCAAACCGGACCGCAACCCATGAATTTGGACTTCGTACAAATTACAGGAAGTAACTATACAGGGGTCACAAGAAACCCCATGTATCGACCCCAGCCACACATCCCTCGAGCTGTAGTTACTCTTCCCACTGCAAAACATTTCCCTGTATTTCCCTCAAAACCTCGAGAGTCATTCAGTAAACACGATTGTTGCTAGCGGTAACTACGTCAAAACCTTTTCTAGCGACGGGCGCTTTAGGCTGGTTGGTAGGTGGGAATCCTCGAGCGTCATCCCCACTATCCATGGTGTCAGTGTACTGGCAGAATGTTACAGTTATTTTTGAGTTTCATTTCTTTTCTTTTGTCTCTTTGTTTTCTGACCCATTCTTCTTTATATCTTATTTTGTCAGGAGGTCGCGAAGATGCTCTCTACCTATTTCATGGATCGTTGGGCGTAATTCCTTCCCATCTTTATCAGTACTTTTCCTACCACATAAATCAGAATAAGAACCTGTACGGTGTGGTTTTATTTTCCGACTTAGGATAATTTTTCGTCACTCTCCACAGGAGGCCCATGATGTTGGGACCGAAAGCACTTTCCAAGGAAGCCTGATAGTTAATATGTGCACCGTGAGGTTTAACACTTAGGTACACGCGTACATTGTCTGGGTTCTGTCCACGCTGCGTATTAAAGTATTATGTCTGGTAGTTGCTATAAACGGCTTTCATTTCCTAATAGGCCTACAGCAACACCGACTGGCCTTTCTCGTGGCAAGATACTATGTCCTCCAGGTGGTACGAATTGAATCTTTATGCATAATTTAGATTAATTTTCGTCTTCAGTGGCCGCGCCATACTTTATGCCGATTGTCGCCGGCTTCTTACCACGGAGGCCCGGTTTCGATCCCAGGCTAGGCCATATGAGATTGGTGGTGGATAAAGTGGTCGGGACAGGTGTTTCTTCGAATATTTCGGTTTTACCCTGTCCGTACTACCACTCCACAAATCCTCGTTACTCGTCTTCGTCTACACGTTGCTCTTACGGGAGGGAAAAACGGGCGAAGCCTGGAAATCTTACAGAATGCAATGCTGTTTCGGCAGTCGGGGAGCGTTCCATAGAAAAGAACTTCCACTTTTTTAGTCTCCGATTTCCTTGCCATGGCTGAGATGGCTGGTTTCCGGTCTGTCATCCCAGAGGCTTAGTTTCGACCCCGGATTATTTAATTTGAGATTTGTGGTGGACAAGGCGGTATCGTAGTAGATTTATATCCGAGTAGTTCGGGTTCGCCTGTCGTTGTCAGTGCACCAGGGCTACACCCCGTTACTCGTCTTAATACTGTGCAAGTGGGTGAAGCCTGGGGACCTTAATAAAAGCAGTGATTTTGTTATTATATATTAGAAAATGGGAAAGGAAACTACTTTGACGTTGTCTTGTCCTAAGAAGGTTAATTCAAGACCCGTATTAGAAATTTACCTATGAGGAATCCGCTTACAACAAAACCTTGACCTAGTCGAGTTACCTTATTTCGCAACCTCGATATCGCGGAATGGCAGTAGTTCGAGTAGCCAGTTTATGTGCAGCTACATGGTCGGGTTTGTTCGTATTACGCCAGTTTTTGAAATAACCAAATTTATGTCAGCAATTCAAGGATTGTGTTCTCCACACATCGATTTCTGATTTACATATTCCGAGTAGAGTTTTTTGTTTTGTGGTTGTATGCACGAAGTAATGACTTTGCTGCAGCCGAAGGAGGCAGTAGTGACCCGCTGGCGGGCAGATCCTTGGTCCCGTGGTTCGTACTCTTTCATTGCTGTGGGCTCCGACGGAAGTGACTACGACATCCTAGCGGATCCTGTCACCCCAGGCCAGCAGCAGCAGCAGCAGGAGTTCAGATCTCCTTCATCTGCTCCTCAACCAAGGCTCTTCTTCGCTGGTAAGTTCATGTTTCGCTGTGACAACTCATCTGATTTACGCACTTCTACAGTACTGCAAAGCGTTATTTAGGCAAAATTGCAAAGGTATCTTCACGGCAGTCGTATCATGTATATATCATGAACGCTGTGTTTGCGATTTGATATACCTCGTTGGCCTTTATGTTTGTTTAGCTCAGATTGGCCTATATTTCTCACCTATTGAAGCTCAGTGGTTACTATATATATCGCCAGGTTTAACGCTACAAACTTCGCCTTTTTTCCTGTGCACTTATTATGTTTCCTACAATAAACAGGGATTGTGTCCGTCCACAGTATTAACCGACTGGAAGCAAACCAATTCTCTGTCAGGTTGGAACTGGAGTTTTATACAGTGAAACCCATCTTTAACGGAACCTGGATATAACATAATCACAGTCCCAACGTCTTACCTACCTGCAGCGAAAAAACCCCAGTCCTTTGCGGGCTCGTTTTAGCTGGGTTTCATTGTATATAATGTCGATTAATTTAGTTTCCGAATGGTTAAGTTGTCACACAATGTGCACTGAACATCATAAATCCATTTAGTCCAAAATTAAACAATATACGAAGACGAGGAGATTGCTGAAGAAGCGCATGCATGTAACCCCGCCTGCAGTGAAGCAGGCGTTACAAAATCGAAGATTTGTTGCTTGGTGACTTTTCAGATTTTGATGTAAAGGCTGAAACCATATTTAACTAAATCATACATTATGATATGTTGTAAGAAAAGCATGGTCCTGCTGTTGGCATTCTATTCCTGCTTCATCTAGTACAGCCGTCCTGCCATTTAGCACTAGTGGCAGACGAGAAGAGTCGCCAAAGGGACTGACAAACGAGGAGGAAAAGCATGCTGTTCTGTCGCCGTAATAAAACCCGTGATGTCGAATATCTTGAACAATTTACAGGATTTACATCAGAACATAACCTTTCGCACACATTAGCTTCCCAATCTCTATTTTTTTAGGCCGCTGCTTAAATGATTAAACATAAGAATAAAAAATGTGTTTACGCATTTGTCTTGGGCTCCTTCATTTCACTACACCGCTGGAACACGCATGTACAAAAGACCATACAGTAAAAAAGAAAACGAAACCATTTACATTCCTTTTCGACAATACCTCACTTTTCTTTCTTAGATTTACTTCAGTATAACTCTTCGTGATAGCTGCCTGCCCCTTTTTGTACGTAATTTTTCTTGCGTAAGTTAGCCTGTATAAAACGCCGACTGTTTAAAAGTGACGGAAGACAAATACCTTGTCCAGCAAGTTGTTTATTTCATCGTCATTTCATCCTTCTTATTTATTTGCTTGTGAAATGTTAAATGTCTTACGAGTGCCAAGATTACGCCTGTAGTGCCGTCAGACATCCGTAGAGACAAGGACATACTGTCGGTTACATTTGGGGCTCATGTTTGACCCTATGGAGTCTGTATTTGGTCAACGGGTTTTTAACGGAGCATGAAGTGATACGAAATTTTCCGTGAAAATGATACTGTGATTTTATAATTTTCATTTATTGGCAGGCAAGTAATTTGGAACGCGAAGATTCAGTCTGTGGAATTCAAATTTGGGGACATAAAAGTGAAAATAAATATTTCAGTTAAAGTACTGAATGAATCAATGTCTCCCCCCTCCCAAAGTGTAACTATTTGTGTATAATTAACTAACCCTCAGTGCGAGATTTGAGGTTCTCACAGCGGTGCTGCTGAAGTTTCAAGTCTTCCGAGATGTTACACGGTGCCGACTGGTAAACAGTTAATGACGTTCCGAAGGTTCGTACGTTTGTCGTGCATTGCTTGAAGACACGAAGTTTCTTCGAAACGTCGGTAGGTAATTACCAATAGTCACGGCGTAACATCTTAGTAGGCGTGAATCCCGTGTCCATATTTTAGTACAACAGAGATGATGGACAGTCCACATTAAATTCAAGTTCAAAACAACAAAGAATATCACATCTGACATCCTATATAGGCGCTTTCGCCAAGCAGTTGCGAAATGCAACTGTTGGCTTCTGAGGATTTGCAGTGACGTCTGTCGAAGCATTTAATTGTGGTCAAAATCGGACAAAAATAAGACACTCCACATGAAGACCTATATGTATGTATGACTACGGGTACCATTGTTACCATTGTTGTTACCGTCGCTACTATTAGCTTGATTACCATGGCTACCTTGGTTGCACTGTGTCCGCGAACGCGCCGGAAGTGTCTCGTTCTCGAACATTTTCTGACTTACTATTTTTTATCACTGTGGCGCAGCTTCTTGCTAAGGGCAATATTTAACAAATAGATCGCTTTATGCTTGGACTGTAAAACTGTAGACTATGGCTGTCTAGCCACATAACAGCGGTGGACAGAGGTAGATTTGTGCATTGTACTTTTATGGTCTTTTGGAATCGATCGGGCAGACGGAATGGAAGGAAATGGATCGACGTAAGGATTTTACATTCGTATATTGAATGGGCTTTGGCCATTCAGTAACAAGCCACAGGGTACTATAACGTAACATTGAGGCGCGTTCGCGTAACCATTGTTGCCGTGGAAAAGCAATAACTATTACATATTCTGAGTGTGTGTTTTTAGCCTTAGTTGTCCAGCATGCACAGCGCATGCGTCGTGTTGTCATCTGTGGCCTGTCAGGCTCTCCATATTTTTCCACATTATCTTATTAACGGCACGATTTTCGGAAAATAAGTTATTGAACATAAAATGTGTGTTTTGATTTTCTCTTCAACTTATCTCTGAAACATTTCTCGTTCTAAGAGGAACTGAACGAGATATAACCAGAAGTGTGTAATGGTCTTCATGTAAAGGACCTGTCATTCTTGTCATATTTTAGTGAAACTTGAATTTTCTCGACAGATTTTCGAAAAATACTCAGAAATCAAATTTCATGAAAATCCGTCCAGTGGGAGACAAATCGTTCGTTGCGGACTAATGGACGGACCGATAGACAGAACGAATGTGATGGTCGCTTTTCGCAATTTTACGAATGTGTCTAAAACTTATCTAGGCACATTCCCTCGACTTGCAGGTCAGTAGGAACTTTTTCGGTAACCTGTACTATCACCCATTTGGCGGTTGGATGGAGTGTTAGAGGTAGGGTTCGTAGCAGAGTTACCCATAGTTTCGTGATTGCTGAACGGGGTAATGTATCCGGGACGCTGTGGGCTTGTGCTCGGGTGATACCTAGATCAAACCTCGCTTATACTAGTCAGTATTTTGACTGAAGCTTTTTGCTTTATTATTCAGTCCTCCCTCCCCCTCCCCAGAAAAATTCTTGGTAACTGTCTTAAGTCACGGATTGCGCCCTTCAAAATACCTTGTAGTTGCTTCAGTGGTCCCGTTATTCGACGCTATAACTTCACGCTTACTGACAGCGTCGTAAAATAAATGAAAAACGGTGATTATTTTCCCCAACTGCATAAGCCATTTGGTCTTTGTAATGGAAAAACAGACTGGAGGTAGGAAGTCAGTTTGTAAATATCAGATGAAATTGTGCTTTCATTCGTGATACTGCATACACGGGCAGTCAACCCCCGATATAGCGCCACCTTCACCTAACACCCACAAAAGCCTGCGAACAGATTTTCCCAATTTCACGTCACTCAGATTTACAGCCACCGTCAGTACCCGTCATGCATTGCACCAAACAGTTACTGGTGCTACATCGGGGATTGACTGTACTTCCGGACGCAGCGTAATAAGCGTTTGTAAAATAAACTTGTGATGTTGATTTATTTTACGTACCAGTTATGAGAAAATTTCTGTTTTATTCACCCCTTAAAGTACAGTGGTTAGTATAAATATCGGATGTTTTAACATGAGAACACTCAGCGTTTTGCTTACACGGTGTATTTTACATGATTTTCAGAATAAATAGCAGTAATTTTGCTAAGCAGAATTAACCAAATCTTCTTTGTAACGGAGGCACAGTTTTTTTTGCTGTTTTTATCAGCGGAATGTTTGAATTGTTCAGAGGAACTTCAGGCTTGACGCAGAAGGCACGGTTTGATTTTCGCGTCAGTCGGATTGCCGGTGAACCCACAGCCAGCGTATCAGTATTTCCTTTTCCGCACGAAAAGTAGGGCCTTAAACGCTAAGCAGCCGACAGTCAATTTCCTCTCTCAGGATTTTCGTGACCTAACCACTGAGATGTAGGATCTTGCCTCTTTATTTCGAAGTATCGTAGGGAATGGTCTTCAGCCCTATCACTGCTTAGATTTAACGTTTCTTCGGTCCGAACGCGTGTTACCTGTAATTCAGTTCAGTTCAATTCAGTTATTGTTTAATAACCTGCTGAGTAAACAGCCAAGGGGCCATTAACCAAGAGTGAAACGTAAAGCAATCCCTGTACTGGTCTGGACAGGCCCCAAGGGTTCCAGGAGTTTGAGGCCCCCAGATTTCAAGACAGTCGGCACATGAAGGTGATAAGGTTGTCAGCCTTACGCATCGGCCGCCTTTACTCCCCAGGAAATGTACCTAGTTCTCATTTTTGTTAGAGGCTGAGTCAACCCCAGGGTCATAGTGCGGTCGGAAGGATTATGTCAATGAAAAATCTCATTGACCCCATTGGGAATCGAACCCGCGACCTTTCGGCTTGTAGCGCAGTCACACACAAAGAGTAATAAAGTGCAATATAAACACATGTACATAAAATGAGACTCAAACATGAACAACACAAGTGATAGAAAATATAAATCACGTGTTGCTTCATCACTCCGATTACCGTCAACGTAGACCACTGACTGTGAAAGTTTATTAAATTAGCACAGTCTGGTTTGTGGAAGTAACGTAAAGCAATCCCTGTACAGGCCGGGACAGGCCCTTAGAGTTCCTGGGGGTTGAGGCTCCCAGAATATCTAGACAATCAGCACATGAAGACGGTAAGGCCAGGCGGTCTTACCGGCCGTATTTACCCAAGGAGAGATATCCCTGGTACTCATTTATGTTAGAGGCTGAGTCGATCCCAGGTCCATAGTACGGCTTGGAGGATTATGACAATGAAAATTATGGAAGTTACTGGTTTCGAAAAAGGTCTGCGTATTTTCACACCGAATTAGCAGCTCAATAATAATAATAATAATAATAATAAGTTCCTTCACTTCATGTTTTCCTGGCAACATACCAGGAAAACATGAAGTTAAGGAACTCCAGAAAACAGCCATATTGGGCACTGCACACATACTAATGTAATGTACTAATGTAAAAGTACAATAGATTCAACAGTGAAACTAACGATCTAAACACCATGTACGTAACAACAGAATAGCTGCAACACTGTATTCCCTAGGGACATAGTTTGCCTTAGGAGTATGAGTATAAATACCCTGCATAAAGGAGATGGTGATGATGATGATAATGATAATGATAATAATAATAATAATAATAAT
>Ga0123353_10017783_pt1 | contig 10475 bp, 8 predicted proteins | sample TergutLab28metaG_3_FD_92763 | JGI IMG/M metagenome (GOLD analysis project Ga0123353, IMG submission 92763) | Labiotermes labralis P3 segment gut microbial communities from Petit-Saut dam, French Guiana - Lab288 P3 | ecosystem: Host-associated > Arthropoda: Insects > Digestive system > Gut ... | reverse complement strand
TCCAGCGGCCCCTCCGCGCAATGCACGTGGAAACCCGCCTGTGCGCCGCCGCGCGCGCGGCACTTTTCCAAGGTTTCGTCCGACACGGTAAAGCTGGCGTGCAGGCCCATCATGCCCTTGATCATATCGGTGTCGTCTGCGGCGGCGGCCTTGATAAACCGCTCGTTCTCCGCGATCGCCTCCTCGCACTTGGTCGGGCCGTCGCGGTCGGAGACCTCATAACACAGCGAGGTGCGCAGGCCGATCGCTTTTGCCGCGCCCGCGATCTCGTCTAAACTGCCCGGAATGTCCAGATAGCTGGCGTGGTGGTCGAACACGGTCGTCACGCCGTTTTTCACGCAGTCCAGATACACGGCCCAAGCCGACAGCCGGTCGTTTTCCTTCGTCAGCTGACGGTCGATCTTCCACCACATACCCTCGAGAATGTCGTTGAAGTTGCGCGGGTTATAGCCGCGCAGGGACAGCCCGCGCGCGAACGCGCTGTAGATGTGGTCATGTGTATTGACCAGACCGGGCATGATCAAACCGCCCTTCGCGTCTAAAAACTCTGCGTCGGGATAAGCCTTTTGCAGCTCCGCCAGCGGACCGACCTGCTTGATATAACGTCCTTCCACGGCGACCGCGCCGTTTTCCAAAAACTCCGTGCCGTTTCGCGTTAACACGCGCCCGTTTCCGATCAATAACATAATATCAATTTCTCCCCACTAAAATATTACCAATAATATAACACGCAAGCGAGATGTTTTCAAGGAATTTTAAGCGGGTGAAAATATATTCTCGCCAAATGGAAAAAGTGACTGTACAAATGCGGCGGATATGTGTAAAATATATGTATATAAATGATAAATGGGGGAAAAGGTATGCAGCACGTTTTGGGCTATCAATGCACGCTCTGCGGGGCTGAATTTCCCTTCGGTCCGGAATTGCTGACCTGCCCCCTCTGCGGCGAAAAAGGCATTCTCGATATTCGCTACGACTATTCTTATATAGGCAAACACTTCACCCGCGAAAGCCTGCAGGCCAACCGTGATAACAGTATGTGGCGTTACGCGCCGCTTATGCCCGTGCGCGATGTGGGCCAGGCGAGCTTTTTACGCATTGGCTGGACGCCGCTCTACAAGTCCCATCGTCTCGGCGATCAGCTGGGGCTTAAGCAATTATACATCAAGGACGACGGACTCAACCCGACCGCGTCGCTTAAGGACCGCGCCTCGGGCGTGGCGGTGGCCAAGGCTTTGGAGCTGGGTTATGACACGATCGCCTGCTCCTCCACGGGCAACGCGGCATCCTCCTGCGCGGGCAACGCGGCGCGCATGGGGCTCAAGACCGTCATCTTCGTGCCCGAGCGCGCGCCCCAGGGTAAGGTTGCGCAGCTGCTCATCTTCGGCGCGAACGTCATCTCGGTCAAGGGCGACTATCGCCAGACCTTTGAGCTGTCCAAGGCCGCCATTGAAAAATGGGGGTTCTATAACCGCAACGCGGGCATCAATCCGGTCATGGTCGAGGGCAAGAAAACCGTGGCGCTGGAGATCGCGGAACAATTAAACTGGCAGCCGACCGACTGGGTCGCGCTCTCGGTGGGCGACGGCTGCACCTTCGGCGGCGTATATCAGGGGTTCTATGATTTGCTGCAATTGGGCTTTATCGACCGCATTCCCAAGATCCTGGGCGTGCAGTCCTTTGGCTGCGCCCCCTTTGTGGAGGCGGTGCGCGAGGGCAGGGCGCTGCGGCCCACGCAGGAGAACACGCTGGCGGACAGTATCGCGGTGGGCGTGCCGCGCAATCCGGTCAAGGCGCTGCGCGCGGTGGAAAAAAGCGGCGGGCATTGGCTCGCGGTGACGGACGAGGATATCCTGGCCGCCATGCGGCTGGTCGGGTCCACGGAGGGCGTATTCAGCGAACCGGCGGGCGCAACGGGTCTGGCGGGCGTCGTGCGCGCGGTCGAGCAGGGTATCATCAAACCGAACGAAAGTGTCACTGCCATCTCCACGGGCAGCGGCCTCAAAGACGTAACCAACGCCCTGCGCGCGGCAGGCAAACCATTCTTGTGTGAGCCGGATATCAAAGCTCTGGAAGCAAGCGGAAGAATATCGTAAATGTACAATGTACGATGTACAATGTACAATGAAGGATAAAACAGCAAGGCTGTTTTTATAGATAACATAACAAACCAAATTAAAAAAATGGAGGAAAAAGCAATGAAGAAACTACTGGCAATCACACTGGCGTTGGTGCTGATCGTAGCATTGGCGGCTTGCGCCAAGGAAAAGGACAACGGCGGGGACGTGACGACCGATGACTTCAAAGTCGGTATCATCCTCATCGGCGACGAGAACGAGGGCTACACCTACTCGCACATCGAGGGCATTCGCCTCGCGGTTGCGGCGCTGGGACTCTCCGAAAGTCAGCTCATCTTGAAGTATGACATTCCCGAAGACGAAAAGTGCTACGACACGGCGGTCGACCTGGCCGAGCAGGGCTGCAAGGTCATCTTCGCCAACAGCTTTGGTCATGAGTCCTATCTGATCCAGGCGAGCAAAGAGTATCCCGACATCCAGTTCGTGCACGCGACCGGCCAGAGCGCCGCGCGCGAGAACCTGCCCAACTTCAGCAACCACTTCACCCGTATCTTTGAGGCGCGTTACGTCTCCGGCGTGGTCGCGGGCATGAAACTCAAGGAACTCATGGACGACGGCCTGGTCGACGATCCCCATGTCGGTTACGTCGGCGCCTATCCCTATGCCGAAGTGGTCTCGGGCTACACCGCCTTCTTCCTGGGCGTCCGCTCCATCGTGCCGGAGGCCTACATGGACGTCATCTACACGAACTCCTGGTTTGATATGACCGCCGAGGCCGAGGCCGCCAACACCCTCATGGCGCGCGGCTGCGTCATCCTCAGCCAGCACGCCGACTCCACCGGCGCCCCGGGCGCGGTCGAAGACGCCAACAAGGGCGGCAAGCCCGTTTACATCGTCGGCTACAACGTCAGTATGTTAAACGTCGCGCCCAACGCCGCGCTCACCTCCCCGACGAATGTGTGGGAAGTCAACTATGAGACCATCATCGACCTCGTCATGAAGGGCGAGCCGGTACCCAAGGACATCGCCACCGGTTATGCCGAGGGCGGCGTCGCGATCACCGCGCTGGGCAACTCCGTTGCCGAGGGCACGGCGGCCAGGGTCGAGGAGATCATCGCCGCCATCAAGAGCGGCGCGCTGCACGTGTTCGCCACCAACACCTGGACGGTCGGCGGCGAGGAGCTCGAAAGCTATGACCAGAGCTGGGGCTTTGAGGGCACCGAGCTGATCTGGGACGGCCGGTTCAACGAGTCCTATGTCATCTCCGCGTCCCTGTTCGATATCCGTATCGACGGCATCACAGAACTCTAACAACTTCGGAAGGGAGAAACGCGTCTGCGTTTCTCCCTTCCTTTTTTTTTAGGAAAGGAACCTGCCATGACAAATGAAATTCGCATGGTAAATATCCGCAAAACTTTCGGCGAAGTCGTCGCCAACGACAAGGTCTGCCTTACGATCAACCCGGGGGAGATCCTCTCCCTGCTTGGGGAGAACGGCTCGGGCAAGACCACGCTGATGAATATGCTCTCCGGCATCTATCAGCCGGACGGCGGGCATATTTTCGTCGGCGGCCGTGAAGTGGTGATCCGCTCGCCCCGCGACGCGTTCGCGCTGGGCATCGGCATGATCCACCAGCACTTCAAGCTGGTGGACGTTTTAACCGCCGCCGAAAACATTATCCTGGGCCTCAACGAGGGCGCGCTCACCGACTTAAAGGCCGTGGGCGTGCGCGTGAAGGCGATCTGCGACCGCTACGGTTTTGTCGTGGAACCGGACAAAAAAGTTTATGAGATGTCCGTGTCGGAGAAACAGACGCTGGAAATCGTCAAGCTGCTCTACCGCGGCGCGGAAATTCTCATTCTGGACGAGCCGACCGCCGTCTTGACCCCGCAGGAGACGGATATGCTCTTTGCCGTCATGCGCAACATGAAGGAGGACGGCAAGGCGATCATCATCATCACGCACAAACTGCACGAGGTCATGGACATCTCGGACCGCGTGGCCGTGCTGCGCAAGGGGCTCTTCATCGGCGAGGTGCCCACCTGTGAGACCGACCCGCAAAAACTCACCGACATGATGGTGGGTCGGGCCGTTTCACTCAATATCGACCGGCCCGAGCCCAAGGAGCGGCGCGAGTGTCTCTCCATGAAAAACGTGACCGTCGTGGACAGCGACGGTGTGAAGAAGTTAAACGATGTGAGTTTCACGGCTTACGGCGGCGAGATCCTGGGCATCGCGGGGATCTCCGGCAGCGGGCAGAAAGAACTGCTCGAAACGGTCGCGGGCCTCTGCCGCGTGTGCCCGGGCGGCGTGATCGCCTACACCGCGCAGGACGGGGCGGAACGTGACGACCTGGTCGGCAAAAGCCCCGTGGAGATCCGCAACCTCGGCGTGCGGCTTGCCTTTGTGCCGGAGGACCGCCTGGGCATGGGCTTGGTCGGCAGCATGGGCATTCCCGACAATATGATGCTGCGCAGTTATAAAGAGGGGCACTCGCCCTTCACCAACCGCAAAAAGCCGAAGGAGCTGGGCGCTGCCGTTGTGCGCGATCTCGAGGTGGTCACGCCCGGGCTGACCACGCCCGTGCGCAAACTCTCCGGCGGCAATGTGCAGAAGGTGCTCGTGGGCAGGGAACTGGCCGCGTCGCCCTCACTGCTTATGACAGCCTACGCCGTGCGCGGTTTGGACATCAACACCTCGTATACGATCTACCGCCTGCTCAACGAGCAAAAGGGACGCGGCGCGGCGGTGATCTACGTCGGCGAGGATTTAGACGTATTGCTCGAACTCTGCGACCGCATTCTCGTGCTCTGCGCGGGTCAGATCAGCGGCATTGTCGACGGCAGAAATACAACAAAGGAAGAGGTCGGGCTGATGATGACGCACCTTTCCGCCGCTGAAGAGGGGGTGGATTCATGAAACAAAAGCTGAAAGAACACAAAGAACCCTTTGTCCGAATCGCCAAACGGGTCAAAATCGAATGGTGGAAGGCCTGGGGCATTCGCGGCATCGCGCTGGTCGGCGCGCTGCTCGTCTGCGCCGCCATCATCTACGCCGTGGTGGCGTTAAACCCGCTGCAGGTCTACAAGGCCATGTTCGAGGGCGCGTTCGGCACGAACAAGCGGCTCTGGGTCACGATCCGTGACATGATGATGCTGCTCTGTATCGGCGTCGGGCTCGCGCCCGCGTTTAAGATGCGGTTCTGGAACATCGGCGCGGAGGGCCAGATCCTGGCGGGCGCAATCGCGTCGGCGGCCTGCATGATCTATCTGGGCACGCTGCCCGGTATTCTGCTGCTGCTTGTCATGTTCCTGTGCAGCGCGGTCGCGGGCGGGCTCTGGGGCCTGTTCCCCGGCGTGTTCAAAGCCAAGTGGAACACGAACGAAACGCTGTTCACCCTGATGATGAACTACATCGCCCTGCAGCTTGTCGCGTTTTTCGTCGCGCTTTGGGAGAACCCGCGCGGCTCGAACAAGGTCGGTATCATCAACCCCAACACGCGCGCGGGCTGGTTCCCGCCCCTGTTCGGTCAGGACTACGCGCTCAACGTGATCCTCGTGCTGGCGCTGGCGGCGATCATGTTCCTCTATCTCAAATACAGCAAACAGGGGTATGAGATCGCGGTCGTCGGCGAAAGCGAAAACACGGCGCGTTACGCGGGTATCCGCGTGCCGAGTGTGGTCATTCGCACGATGACCATCTCCGGCGCGGTCTGCGGCATCGCGGGCTTTTTGGTCGTTTCGGGCGCAAGCCACACGATCTCCATCAGCTCGGCGGGCGGGCGGGGCTTCACCGCCATTATCGTGGCGTGGCTGGCCAAGTTCAATACCTTTGTGATGATCTTAATCGCGGGCCTGCTCGTCTTTTTGGAAAAGGGCGCGATCGAGATCGCCTCCCGCTTTGACCTGAACAACTTCGTCTCACAGATGATCATGGGCATTCTGCTCTTCTTCATCATCGGCTGTGAGTTCTTTATCCAGTACGAGTTGAAATTCCGTGACAAGAAACATAAGGAGGCGCAGGCATGAGTTTAGATTCTCTATTGGCCCTGCTGCAAGCGGCCATCGTGTTCGGCACCGTGATTCTCTTCGGCTCGGTGGGCGAGATCCTGACGGAAAAATCCGGCAACCTCAACCTCGGCGTGCCGGGCATCATGTACCTGGGCGGCATCGCGGGCCTGGTCGGCGCGTTCTTCTATGAGATGAACAACCCCAATCCCGTGCCGATCCTCTGCCTGGTCATCGCGCTGGGCTGCGCAATCGCCGCCGCCGTCGCGGGCGCGGCCATCTTCGGCCTGCTGACGATCACCCTGCGCGCGAACCAAAACGTGGCGGGCCTCACGCTCACCATCTTCAGCGGCGGCGTGGCCAACTTCTTCGGCGGATCCTTAAACCGTCTGGCGGGCGGCGTCGGGCAGATCTCCGTATCGGCCACCAGCGCGGTGTTTCGCGCGAATATTCCCGTCCTGCGCGATATTCCCATCGTGGGAAAGCTGCTGTTCTCCCACGGGTTCATGGTCTATCTCTCGCTGATTTTAGCCTTTGCCGTCAGCTGGTTCCTCAAGCGCACGAGCGTGGGCCTCAACCTGCGCGCCGTCGGCGAAAACCCTGCCACGGCGGACGCGGCGGGCATCAACGTCACCAAGTACAAATACCTGGCCACCTGTATCGGCGGCGGCATCACGGGCCTCGGCGGGCTGTATTACGTCATGGACTACATCAAAGGCACCTGGGCCAACGACTACACGATCGAAAGCCTGGGCTGGCTCGCGGTCGCGCTGGTCATCTTCGCGTCCTGGCGGCCGACGCGCGCAATCTGGGGCGCCTATCTCTTCGGTGTTTTGTTCTGGCTCTATCTCTACATCAACGGCCTCTCGCGCGGCACCAAGGAGCTGTTCAAAATGCTGCCCTATGTGGTCACGATCGGCTGGTTGATCATCGTGTCCCTGCGCCGCAGCCGCGAAAACCAACCCCCCGCCAGTTTAGGCCTCTCCTACTTCCGAGAGGAACGATAATCGGTGCGCCGTAGGGGCGACCTGCGGTCGCCCGTCAAATGACAAGCTCCTCCGAGATTATTCGGAGGAGCTTTTTTCTGGAATCTGGAATCTGCCTACAGCCCGAAATGTTTCACAATAATATCCACAATCTCCGCGCCGATACGTTTTTGCGCCTCGGTCGTGGACGCGCCGATATGCGGCGTGGCGGACACGCGCGGGTGCTGCAAAAGTTCGATATTCTTTGTCGGCTCCTCGGCAAAGACGTCCAAGCCCGCGCCGCCGACTTTGCCGCTTTCTAAAGCTGTCAGCAAGGCGGCCTCGTCGATATTCGCGCCGCGGCTGGTGTTGATGATGATCACGCCGTCCTTCATCTTGGCGATCGTCTCTTCGCTCACCAGCGGCTGGCCGGGCAGCGACGGCACGTGCAGCGAGATGATGTCGGATTGGGCCAGCAGTTCGCCTAAGTCCACATATTTCATGTTCTCGTTTTCCAGCTCCGGCACGGGATAGATGTCCTGCGCCAGCACCTTCATGCCCAGCGCCTGGCACATACGGCCCAGCGACTGCCCGATCCGGCCGTAGCCGATGATACCGACCGTCTTGCCGCCCAGCTCGACGCCCTTGGCGTAGCCCTTTTTCTCCCACTTGCCCTCACGCATGGACCAGCCGGCAGCCGAGATGAACCGCGCCACGGAGAACATATGCCCCAGCGCCAGCTCCGCGACCGCGTCGCTGCTCGCGCGCGGCGTGTTGCGCACGGTCATGCCCTTTGCCTCGGCGTACTTGACGTCGATATTGTCCACGCCCACGCCGCCGCGAATGATGAGCTTGAGCCTGCCCGCGTCCTCGGCCGCGTCGATATGCGGCTCGCGCACCTTGGTCGCCGAGCGCACGACGATGACGTCATACCCGCGAATCGCCTCTTTCAACGCGTCGGGATCGAAAAACTCGCACACGACCTCCGCGCCCTTTGCCTTAAGCGCCTCAATCGCGCCTTTTTCCATTCCGTCTGATGCCAGGATCTTGATCATATTAGTTACCTCTTTCTTTGATGTTTCTTTGTTTCGTTCGAGTGGTCAGTGGTCAGTGGGCAGTGGTCAGATCGCTCACGCGGGTTTTTCTACGGCGTACTGCTCACTGACCACTGACCACTGACCACTCGAAGACAAACCCTACGCGTTTGCCTTCTCAAACTCCCGCAGGAATTCGACGAGCGCCTCGACGCCCTCGGCGGGCATGGCGTTGTAGATCGACGCGCGCAGGCCGCCCACGCTCTTGTGGCCCTTGAGATTGTCAAAGCCCGCAGCCTTGGTCGCCGCGACGACTGCCGCGTCCTTCTCGCTATCGCCCGTCACGAACGGCACGTTCATCAGCGAACGGTCACACTTGTCGACCGTGCCCGCAAACAGCGCGCTGCTGTCCAAAAAGTCATAGAGGATCTTCGCCTTGTCCTCGTTGATCTTCGCCATCGCCTCGAGCCCGCCGATCTTCTTGAGGTACTTGAACACCTTGCCGCAGACGTAGATCGCCCAGCAGTTCGGCGTGTTGTACATCGAGCCGTTGTCCGCGTGGATCGCGTAATCCAGATAGGTCGGCGTCTTGGGGTCGAGATCGCGGTTTAATAAATCCTCACGGATAATCACGATCGCCAGACCCGACGGACCCACGTTCTTTTGCGCGCCCGCGAAGATCATGCCGTAGTCGGACACGTTGCAGGGCCCCGAGAGGAACATGGAGCTCTGGTCGGACACCAGCGGCTTGCCCTTTGTGTTCGGCAGCGCCCAGAACGTGTTGCCGTGGATCGTCTCGTTCTCCACGATGAACACATAGTCAGCGTCGGGGTCGATCGGCAGATCCGAGCAGTCGGGAATATAGCTGTAGTTGCGGTCCTTGCTCGTGGCGACCAGGTTGATCTTGCCGTATTTCTGCGCCTCTTTGTAGGCCTTCTGCGACCAGGCGCCGGTGACGATATAGTCCGCCACGCCGTTTTTTAGCAGGTTCATCGGGATCATGGCGAACTGCAGTGTCGCGCCGCCTTGGATAAACAGCACTTTATAGTTGTCGGGAATGCCCATCAGCTCGCGCAGATCGGCCTCCGCCTCGTCGATGATCGTCTGATACACCTTGGACCTATGCGACATCTCCATGACGCCCGTGCCGCAGCCACGGTAGTTCAAGACCTCATTTGCGATTTCCTCCAGCACGGGCACCGGCATGGTCGCGGGTCCGGCGGAGAAGTTATAAGTACGTCCGTATTCCATTTTTTGTTTGCTCCTTTTTGTTTTTGTGCCATTATATAATGAAGGACCGGATAATGCAAGATATAAACGACAAACCACGAATCAAGAAATGAAAAGTGAACAGGGAAGGACATTTTGCCTCGGCGAAACTTCGATAATTATAGCGCCAGCTTATACCCCACGCCCCAGATGGTTTTGATGCAGCCGTCGTGAGGGCGGAGCTTTTCGCGCAGGGATTTGATATGCGTGTCCACCGTGCGGTCGCCGCCCTCGAAGGAATCGCCCCAGGCCGAGCTCAAAAGGGCCTCGCGGGAGAAGGCGCGGCCGGAGTGGGAGACCAAAAGCAGCAGCAGATTGTACTCGCGCGGGGTGAGCTTGAGCGGCCTGTCGTTCAAATAAACGCTTTGCGCGTGCCGTTCGATCCGAATGGGGCCGGCAGTGAGCCCGGGGCTTTGCGTCCCCGCCATGCCGAAGAGCCTCAGCAGGTTGCGCATGCGCGCCACCAGCTCACGCGGGTAAAAGGGCTTTTGCAAAAAGTCGTTGCCGCCCGCCTCAAACGCCGCCAGCCTGTCTTCCTCCGCGCCGCTCTTGCCGATGAAGATGACGGGGCAGTCTACCTGTTCTTTTGTCACCGCCAGGATCATGGGACCGTCGATGACGGGCAGTTCGCAGGATAAAATCAGAATCTGATAGCTCTGCCGGCGCAATAGCTTGACGGCAGCGATGCCGTCGCGGGCCTCGTCGGTTTGCCACTGCTCGCCCAAGGCGCAGCGCTTGATGATTTCGCAAACTTGCGGGTCGGCTTCCGCCACCAAAATTCGTATCATAGTTGCATTATAACACAAATTGTGATGAAAAACAGGATTTTCATCACAAATTTCTTTCTTTTTGCGGGATTTCATCATAATTTGCTAACAAAAGGTTGTTATAATTAAATTTAGTGTCGGGTGTCAGGGGGTGTCAGGGGGACGGTTCTCTTCACACTCACGTTGGTAGTGCCGAAACCTTTGGGGGTGTCAGGGGGACGGGGTGTCAGGGGTGTCAGGGGGACGGTTCTCTTGACACTCACGCTTTTAGCACAATGCCTCTATTTATCCCTGTAAGTCTGGCAATTTGACGAACGGATAAGCCCTTGTCTTTTACGACAACGCAAATCAGCTC
>Ga0123353_10017782_pt1 | contig 10476 bp, 5 predicted proteins | sample TergutLab28metaG_3_FD_92763 | JGI IMG/M metagenome (GOLD analysis project Ga0123353, IMG submission 92763) | Labiotermes labralis P3 segment gut microbial communities from Petit-Saut dam, French Guiana - Lab288 P3 | ecosystem: Host-associated > Arthropoda: Insects > Digestive system > Gut ... | reverse complement strand
GGTGTCAGAGCACCCATCATCAGGAGTACTAAAAACTGTAACCGCAGCCTCCGGTACAGGTCATAATACTGGTACAGCTACTTCCCTCCAACGTGGCCTGCAGGCCTGCAGGCCACGTTGGAGGGAAGTAGCTGTACCGGAGGCTGCGGTTACGGTTTTTAGTACTCCTGATGATGGGTGCTCTGACACCCGAAAAACTCCAAGCGCCGGCGGAATTCGAACCTGCAATGCCAGAAATCGAACGGCCGCAGCACCACGTCTTTGATGTTGCGGCCACCGGGATCGATAAAAACTTGAGGTACTTGGCAAAATATATCGAATAAGAAATATTGTGTTTTATCTTCTTCTAGATTTTTCAAGCAAAATATTTTCGCTGCGGCAGACATTTAGTGATTCACGCTCGAAGCGAAATCAGTAATGATTTTCTCCTCCATTAAGCGTGATCGACATAAATGTGCAGTTAAATTAACACTAACTGGTTCGACCAGTCTTTCTGGCGTATCAGGTATGAAGTTTTGCGAATATGAGTCCAGGGGTTCTCGAGTTGCTGCGTGCTTACAGACCGACAGACAGATGAGAACCGTCTATTTCATTAGGCACTCAGCGGAAATACCACGGTTTTGAAAAGGCAAAATTGTCCCTATATTCACACAATATATCAGGGCGACTAATTACAGCAAAGTAACGTCCCATGAACTAGGCCTGGAAACTGAATTGCCAGGATCAACACTGTACGTCAGAAATGAATTGAATGTAAGTTATGGTGTGCTTCAGGTCCAGTTTTGTTTTCCTAACCAATCCAAAGCCCTTGCTTTTACAGATAACTTCAGTTTTGATAGTGCAGAATGCTTCTATCCTTCACATCTTGAATAAAGAAGATTATAAGAACATTCCAGAACAACAATGAATGCACTTGTTCCATTTAGTGTGCAAAGAAAATAAATTACATTGCACACAACGTGAAGATTAATAAAGTGTTTATTTCAGAAACTCTTCTCTCTACAAAGGTGAAGAAGAAAGGAACTTCCATGGAGCTGTTAATATATGTAGTCCAGAATAATGGAAGATAATTAAGGAGAGAAGTTATAGCAATTAGGAGAGACAGAACTGCTACATCGCCCTGTATCTCATTTCCATTCCCTCTCTTTGCCATTGTTCCAACATCGTGCTTCCTCTGTACAACTGATGTTACTTGTGCTTCTGTGACGAAATTCAACGTTACATTAAACCATTATCCAAGCTTTGTTCGAATATCTATCCTGTCAGTATCTAAAGCACAAGCGTATTTAATGGAAGTGTTAGGGAACAAAGTCTAGATTTGAAGGAAAATAGTAAGCTCACTGATTTAACTGGATTTTATTCAGAGAATTCCAAGACGGAGACCATTATTCGAAACTCTCTTTAATGCACGTGGACACTGCCATCAAGAACAAACACTCAGCGTTGTGATGTGTGTGGCTTCGTGCATTCAGGAGAGGAAATTCAGAGAAATGTCGCGATTAGGTGATAGCACTCGTTCTTAGCGTGTCAGAGGTTTCGAGTTCACATCTCGCTCCACAAGCAGGATAAACTAAAGATTTTATATGTTTTGTCGGTACTTGATATAACACCTGCGATAGTACTAAGATTAGTTAAGGACAGTTTCCTTTCATGTCATTTCCACCCAATTGTTTTATTATTTGTTTTACAGAATATTCAGCACAGTCCCAATAAATTTCGGACGAGCATTCATTGAATTAATTTCGTAACAGTATTATGTTAAAATGGATCGTAATGTCAAATATTATGCTGTTACTCACATTTAAAGTACACTGTGATATAACGAACGCATTTAAGTGACTTACTGTTTTCATTAGTCTCCTTCTGTTACAATACCCAAAAGAGAAAATTACAAGGTGTGTGAGAGCTTAATTACACATTGATCGTGATGGTAGGCAGGTGTAGACAATGAATGATACAGAGACGAACAACCTTTACGCCAAACTTCTAAGCTCTCCAAGTGATCCTATGAAAGTCAGTGCAATAAAACATCTTTTGAAATTTGACAGCTCAGCAGATATAAGCTGTCTTTATACTTTTTCTATCTACGCGAAATGTGTGTGTTTGGTAGATAATTTTGACCTGCTCAGGGAGGATTAAGAGTTCAGTCTCTATTCCCACAAGTGGTAGCGGCAACTACTTTACTGCTGTTGACACCTTATTAATCAGTACGTATGCAATACGGAAGACAGTGACTTAATAATGCAAATGTTTTTCATAAGTAAGTGTAAATGTTGCTGAAAAATTGGTGCAACATTTGGTAAGCAGCAGAAGAAACAAAGGTCCAGTATATTACACAAAAGCAAGAGCTCGCTTGGGATCTACCAACTGGGAAATATTTGATTTGGTCCTCAGCTGCCAGAGGAGAAAAATCATCATTCCAAATGTAGAGGAATAATTAAATTTCCATATATTTAAAATACTAAAAATCACTTTAAATTTATAATGACTTTTTGGACAGTTATATGCTTCGTAAAATTTTATTTGCATTAAATACTCTTACAAGTAATGAAAAAATTATTACATTTAGGCATATTGTTACTGTTCACGTGACGTAAATTACCTTGTAGATTTATGTATTGATATGTATAAAAATGTAGTTATTTTATTTTCCTGGAAGAAAATATTTCCCTCTAAGAAATTATAGCCTAGACAGCAAAATAAATATTGATCATAACATTAAAAAATGCAGTCAAAATTTGGAAAAAGGTTGTAGGGTTTTCATAAAATCTTTATCGAAGAAATATTAACATTTATATCAAAAGTTTTTAAAAAGTGGCCTCGAGAATTAATAAACGTCAAACCAGTAAACAGTATAATTACACATCTACAATACACAACCCACGAAACCAGTCAAGCAGATTCATATGGTTCTAATTCCAAAAAGCAAATATTTTATGCCTAAAATATAAAAAAACTGAGTTCAGTAAAACAGAACATGAGATATTCACTCTTATGTGTTGTTATGAAGCGTATGTTGGTGTTCGTTTACCAAGATTTCGGGACAGCCTAGTAGTCGAATACCCGGAGTGTAAAGTAATCCATTTACTCTTCTGCGACTGCTCTGACCCATGAAGAGGGGACCAATGTACCTTCCCGAAACTTCGGTAAATAACTACCAACCTACGCTGTGTAAGAACCGAGAAGAGTGGCGACCACATCTACATCCCGACGGAAGCCTGAAATTTACCACAGAGGATAATACAAAACACGTAATTTCTACAGAAAAATTCACAGTTTCTTAATATTACAGAGGATGGTACGTGCGGTAACCTGTATCATCAAGTGCTATTACTTCGGTTCATACGTTCCGATGTAAGTCTAAATTCCTCACATTTTTTCTACTTCTACTGTTTATGAAGTTTTGCTGGCTTCTGCAACGCAGTAAACAGGGGATGAGGGAGATCGTCTGAGCTCACTCCCGAAGCTTTATAACCGATATAGGGTGTAAGTCTTTTATTAAGAGACAAAATTGTACATTTAAAAAAATTTTCTGGGTTGGTTTACGATGGGGGAGAAATTGGAGAGTGTCAGTATTACAGCTTACAGGGGAAGAGAGTTTTATGGGGGGTGTAGCAAGCTAACAATTTCGACTTTGTCAGAAGAAAAGTTGAAAAGAAAAAAAGAAAAGAAGACTGACTTTGAAAACCTTGAGAGCTTCTAGGACTCTTTAAATCGTGTGGGGAAGATTTACAATGTTAGGCATGCTTGGACTCTAAAGAAATTAGTGAGACGCGTGAAGGAGTTCACTGGGGGCGACAACACTGGAAGAATGTTACATAGATAGAAGCCAATGGGGTTAACGTATTCAAAATTCTGATTTTTTGACCTATTAGGGAGCAGCGAAATTTAACACTCGACCAATTGGGTACAGTAAGAAATTTTAAGAAAGGGGTGAACTTAAAATTTGCGAGTTTCGGGGAACCTAACGAAAAGGAGTCTGTTCTGTAACTCGGAAGTGACAAGTCGTCCTCGCGTACCAAAGCTAACAGTGGATACCTTTTCAAGGGCGCGTTCATATCTGTGAATGTTAACATAGGTAGTTAAAATAAACACCATAAATATTGAAAAGTGTTAATAATATCATCGCCCGCCCCTTAGACCACTTAGATTCCTTGAGAAAAAGACATGCCTACAAATTGAATAGCCGGGTGGGTTGTAGCTTTGATAAGTACAAATGCACCAGGACCGTAGCTCAGTCCAGTTCCTGCATGTTCTCTCATAAAGTAACAGACCCACGTACAGTTGTACAGTGGTGCAGGCTTGCATTCAGTTACTTTATACTTTTACTGACTGTTTATAGGAAGAAATTTTTTAACTACTTGAGACGATGCTGACACAACTAGAACGGTGTTAAAAATAAGAAAAGATTGAATTTGGAGAATGTTTGCGGATATTCCGTTTATCTTCAAGTTTGGTAAGAAAAAGCGTAAAGATTGAAATCCACTTAACTGTAATTCTCTGTTTGCAGGTGTTGTGAAGATTCATATCTCTTTGTAAAGGATGAGAAGGACACAGTTTTTTTTTGTCGGGGTCAAGGTACTACAGAGAATATCTTTACCCAAGATGAAGACTGAAAAAAAATGCATAATTATGATATTCGGTACTTGAACTCCTCCCCATAAATTCTTACGGATGTAAAATTAAGGAATATGATATATGTAAATTATGACACAATAGCTACGAGAGAGAAGAGAAAACATAGAGAATATTTCGTAAGAAATTCTGAAGGAAAGAGACCACGAGAAAATTTTTGCCGTAGAGGAGTGTACTGTATTGAAACTTTTTCTAAGGAGATGGGAGGGTAGGGTGTAGACAGTATTTATGTGATGTAGGATAGCGACCATTGAGGGTTTCTATAAAACACGGTAATGGTGGTCGTTTTGGATAAAATTCGGAGAATTTTTCGGTTTAGGAGGAACTATTACTTTCTCAAAACGACTCAGTGTTATGGAGTTAGTTATTTAACCTTTTAAAGCCTAGAGGTAAACATGTCGGCTGTAGTACTGTGAAATTCTACGTGTAACCATATGGTTTATTTAACTATTTCTTATGAATCTCATAAAAAGCATATTATTTCCAAAAGCATGAATTAATCAATGGTGTGTTTAATGGAAATGGACTGCGTTTTCTGAACGTAAGGAACTGGGATTTTTATGTGCTTTAGATCAGTGTCAATCTTTCAAAGGGTTAACGATCTTTGAGTCGTCAGGTAGCATAAGATCGATCATTGTTATCTTTTAAAAATATATTTATGCAAACTTTAGTACAGGGTGCAGGGTGTTCCACTTTCTTCAGCACCACAGACCACACGGACACAATGTCCTAAGCTCACGAGCCAAACATGATCATTTATTTTATCCAGTGTGCTTAGTGAGACGATATAAGTTATAACCACACCCACACTGAAAACTACGAACGCTTTTGTTCCAATAATTTTCGAATAAAATAGGATCAGTTGGATGTTAATGTACAGCAGTATCGTACTCATTGGAAGCATCGTAAGAAAGCACAGTAAGGAAAATATTTCCGTATATTTGTTTTGAATTAAGGGTAATTACTGTAGCTTTTGCACTGAGTTACAAGACGGAAGGTTGCGGGTTCGATTCCCGATGGTGTCATTGGAATTTTTCATTGACATAATCCTTCCTGACGCACTATGGCCCTGAGGTAAACTCAGCCTCTAACAGAAATGAGTACCAGGAATATTTCCTGGGGGTTAAAGTTGGTCTGTGCGTAGGGCTGACAAGTTAACTACCTTCATGTTCTGACTGTTTTGAAATCTGGGAGCCTCAACCTGCTGCAAACTTCAGGGCTTGTCCAAGCCTGAAATGAGATTGCGTTACTTCTATCTGTAGCTTTTAAAATATATTTTGCCTTGGATGGGTACCTGTTTAGTACTTGGATCTTCGTACACATCCCCCTCTATTTTGCAAGAATTAAATTCCAATTATTGGCGTGCAAATGTAATTAGAAACGGTTGCAACTGAGTGTAACAAATAAGAGTTACACTTAAGAAGAAGACGAAAACATATCTTGCGATTCTTGCATATTTATTCTATATATGTTCTGCCTTAAATAGCAGTACGATTAAAAGATGCTATAGTAATTTTTCCCATTCGTTATGTCAAAGTGACTTCGGCTTTCTAACCAAAAGTAAGAACATAAGCTAAAGATCTCCATGGGCTGGATGCAGGTATACTAGACCGAAAGAAATAGGATGTTGGAAATATTTACAGAACATATGCCTTCGGAATTCTAGGTGTTAGTATGGATTATGTACCTGTACTGCCAAATCAAGGATAACGAGAAAATAAAATATTGAGAAAAAGGTACAGAATGTAGATAAGAAGAACAAATTAAGACTAATGTTCGAAGGGCTTGTGTGTATGATAAATTTATGGACATTGTAAATTTAGGCCCAGAATATGAAACTTTGAAGGGATTAACGAATCTTTGGATTCAAGAGAGACAGGTATACAAGCGACTGCCAGATTGTGGAAGAAGAGTCAACTTACCAGCGGCAGTTCATTAGTTAGTATTAGTTAGTTAGATGTTTATTTAATTACTTTTTTTTAATAGCTGGAATAGGATTTTTTTTTAAACTGTATATCAAATTTCAGCTGAAGCGGTTAAATGTTACGAATTCCCACTTTCTTTCATGCAGATATGAAGAGCAAACTGTGTGTTTGCATTTCCTTCTTGATCAGTCAGTGTTTGTTGATCAATACAAGAATGTGAGGAGGGAGGCTGCAGCTGACCACAGAACTGGAAATTGCTGACGTCACGCGAACTTTGTGTCGTTAGTGAGAGAAACCTGGTGCCAACGAAACATCGATTTCCCCAGTTACACTGCACTCTATTAAAATCACTTGTTACAAATCCCCATTTCGTCGCTCAATTCTATTTGTCCCAATTTTAAAAAAAAAGTTCCACAATTATAAGAGGAAGTGTTCACTATCCTGTGTCTTGCTACGGACTTTGTTGTACATTTCACGTAAGTCTCATTGTTTGCTCTGAAAAACGACCACAAGAAATTAAAGTTAAAGGGAGACCTTGAAGGTAGGACACTAGACTCATTACAAATTGTAAAAAGGGTTTCAGTAGTTTGTAGGTTATTTTTAATGGGATAAACTTCATCAGAGAGAGGAAAACGACAAGGAAAAAGCCAAAGAAGATAAACGTGAGAAAAAAAAACAGGGTTTGTTGAAATAATAATATTTAAATGCATCCTGAAGAACAATAGGTGAGACGTGTGAATTACTCTAGATTCAGAGAAGTTTCAATGATGGATTTTTATGGCGAAGGGAATGAACACTTTTATCGTATAAATGACCATCATGTCCGAAAGAACGGAATGAAGGAATAGGCCACTGCTGTAAGGGAAAATTGGGTTAGTAAAACAATTAACCTCTCTTAACAATCACAGTTCCGAAGTTGTTCGTTGTTTTATCAAACATAAACATAATAATAAGTGTGGCTATTAAATAACGGGACTGCGAGGATAGCTAATCGCAAAAATAAGTACTGTCATATACCAGTTGCCCTAGTAACATTCCCCATTGGCGTAGTAGACCATGACCCTTTACTTTTAATAGTGTCATGTAATAATTTTTCTAACTAATTTAACTTGTTTCTATCATGCTTGATAAGAAAGGAATGACAGAACATCTAATTTGTTGTGAAATGTTTGAAGAAAACTGGCACCGAACATTCAATTTGTTATGTCACACCTTCGGAGAAGAAGCAGCATTCCAAAAACACTACCACAAAATTATTTAAGAGGGTTGCTTCGAGGTTTGGGAAAAACACATGGAGAGGTATGTGGGTTCAGGTGGATATTACTTCGAAACTATAGATAACAATAATATCATTACTAAAGCAATTATCGAAACTACATTCAAAATTACGGATTTCTTCATTATACAATTTTCTCCACCACCTTGTTACTTGAAATCCGTCAGGTTTGTAGTGTTTCTAACACAGAATCAGAGATCAGCATAAAATAATTTAAGATCTACAGTAAATAATACAGCACATAGACCAGAAAGTGTGTTCTACGGGTTGCTACTTCATCCGTTTTGTCCTTTTAAGAAGGAATGCAGGTTAACTAGAGATAGCACAAAACTAAAAAATGGGGTTGGCAAAAGAGGATACAAATGGAAACCCGCAGGTTGAACCATCAGTCACGAGCTGAGGCGAAATTTCAGGCGCAAGAAAAGATAGCCCTCGCTTTGCTGCCCACTCCGTCACTGCAAACAGCTTCCATTAGGGGTAAAATCCTGCTAGAAAGCATCTCACTTGTTTTCCACCCTCACTTTCACCTTCTTCGCAAATGTTCAAAGCCTTTAGTAAGTACACACACAAGCATATTTACAGATGTGTCTCTGTGGAAAAGGTTAACGCTTTGTAGAATTCTGGTATGACATTTCCTCAGGGACAGTGGTTATTATGCCTAAACCACTGTGCATACAGAATTCAGGAACTGTAATTCGGACGATATTTCATGTTCCGTAATCACGACACTTGTATGTGAACACTTAGGTAAGAGAAACTGTGTCGTTCTGGTAGCAAATGATTCTAAGTTGTGCAGGTTTAATGACCCATGTGAAGAGAGAATGTAAGACGTTTAGAAAGGGAACGAAAGAGGGAAGCGCGAAAGAAAGAAAGAAAGAAGTGGGAAGTCTAGAACTGGAAATCCATACTTCTACTACTCTTTACAATATATTATTGTGGTGAGCAAATCAAGGTAATTAAAGTTGGCAAGTCATGCAACACGTATGAGAGAGAAGGCAAACGCATAAAAAATTTTGTTGGGGGAAACTGAGGGAGGGAAGTTACTATGAAGACTTAGGCATAGATGGAAGGGTAACATTAAGATAGATTGTAAAGAAATGTGATTGGAGAGCATTAACTGGGTGTATATATCTCAAGTGGCGTGATTTTTTGATTAAGGCACTGAATCTTCTCTTTCCATAATTCGTGGAGGATTTCTGGGCTAATTTAGAAACAATGTTAGTTCTTCGGGAAGACCTCTTATCCGTTGAGTTATGTAGCAAGAACAGGTAATGAGAAATTGAAGTGGCAAATGAAAATATTAAGCTTACACTCTTACTTTGTGGCAAGTGTTATGGAAAAGGGCGACAAATCATGCAGATAAATTGACAAGAAAACAGAAGTTTAGAAATGTTTGCATCAACTCAATTAATTGTAACAGTGATATAATATGGGTTTCGGGAGATTGAAAGCGAAACAGAGGGAGACGAAAGAATGAAACAAAAGTAAAAAAATTACTTAGAAAAAAGAAGTGTAACCTTGTACGATGTGTATTTGAAAAGCACAATATATGGATAGTTATAATATATCCAGCAACATTTACTGCCACGCTCACACTAAATGACTGCTGTAAACTTACAAAAGTCCTTGTTTCCGCTAAGAAGGCGCATTAGGGATCCGAGTTGTAATTCCACTCCTCCTTAACTTCACTCACTAGATGGAAGAGGTTGGTCAGCCTCACGCCTCGGCTGCTTTACGACAGGTAATATACAGCCCAAAATCGCTACTGAACAGGAAGTTAGGCGGGTTCCAGAAACAGTATGAACTTTCTTTTGGAAAGGAACAGAATTACTTTCCCTGCCAGGAAACTAAAACGCAAATCCCCCAGCCCGTAGCCTAGTCTCTATACTGACTATGCAAACCCGGTCCCCATTTCCTATCTGTTAGCAGTAGAAGACAATAACAACATTCCCAACTCACCAGTTACGATGATAAGAACTAGGAGTTGTCAACAAAATGGACGTTAAACTTGATATGAAACATTTCCGTTGCTGAAGCAGCCATGATATCTATCAGAGTTCTCAGGCAAAAGCGACACAAACTTCAGGAACAAATGTATTAAACGGTAAATATTTTCGACCCTTGATTGGGTCATCTTCAGGACATGAAAAAAGAACGTGAACAGATAAGGAAACTAAAAACAGTAAGTTGGAGATCTCCCCATTTTACATTAAAATACATTTAAAATATATGTGTTTGTAAAGTAAATAAAGTAAAATCAATTACAGAAAAGTTTATAACCCAACCCAGCTCATCAGTCGTTTAGCATGTCCTAATCTCAGGGAATCTAAGTGTTCTAAATAGCGGAGCGGTAATTTTATAAATAATTGGACACCATCAATATTCTTTGTATTAATACGCGATTATTAGAGTTTAGAGATGTTTGCATGTATGGAGGCGACTTTGAAAATATATACACTGCTAGCCTCGGTATCACGTCCACAAAATATCACATCGTAGGTAGAAAACAGACTACTCGCTTGCGTTAGGTGTTCAAAATTCCTACAGTTCCAGATTCATCCTCCCTTAAGTATTCTTATTGTTTCCGATTGGCTAAATGTTAAATTTCATTGCTTCCTAGTAGGTCCAAAAGTCAAAATT
>Ga0123353_10017781_pt1 | contig 10476 bp, 4 predicted proteins | sample TergutLab28metaG_3_FD_92763 | JGI IMG/M metagenome (GOLD analysis project Ga0123353, IMG submission 92763) | Labiotermes labralis P3 segment gut microbial communities from Petit-Saut dam, French Guiana - Lab288 P3 | ecosystem: Host-associated > Arthropoda: Insects > Digestive system > Gut ... | reverse complement strand
TGAAATTTGATAAGCTCAAGCCGCTGACCACATACTACATCTTCGCGCGCACAGCGGGAAACAATAACTGCAATGCCGGGGCAGTGAAATGCAGCCTGCCGATAGCGACAAGCGCTGCGCCGTAGGTACCCCCGGAGCCACCGGCACAATAACCGCCGGAATATCATTTATCTATGATCCCTCCTATGCGTAAAAAACATAGGAGGGACATGCATATGGTGATGATACGATATTGTAGAAACATACACTAAAATATCACATTTTTTGACGTTTAAAAATATTTATGGTATTCTAAGATGTTACTTAGAGATAATTGACACAGCAAATTTGAATTATAAATTATGAATTGTTTATAGCTACATCAGTTAATGGAGAACGAATATGAGAATAGTTGATCTCTTTACCGGCGTGGGGGGGCTAACATTTGGGTTTTATTATAATCTTGTGAATGGGCAATTTGTTCGTAACAATGACTGCCACATAGTTTTTGCCAATGAGCTTGATGATAAAGCTGCTACTGCTTTTCAACAGAATTTCCCAGACGTAAATATGATAAAAAAAGACATTAAGAACTTATCAAGAAACGAAATAAAGGCTTTTGTAGGCGATGAAGAAATTGATTTAATTATTGGAGGACCTCCTTGCCAATCATACACTACAATTGGAAAACGAAAATACGATGACAAAGCGAAGCTCTATAATGAGTATATTAGAGTATTATCTATAATTAAACCACGGATGTTTTTGCTTGAGAATGTTAAGGGTATGCTTACCATGCGCAATGAAAATGATGAGTTGATAATTGATGAGTTAATTAGGCGCTTTGCAAAAATTAATAGAAAATTGGGATATAGTGTTAAACATAAAGTTTTAAATGCGGTAGATTATGGCGTTCCACAACATAGAGAAAGAGTCTTCATTGTTGGAATAAGAAAAGGTGTCCAATTGGATTGGGATTTTCCAACAGGCACTTATGGTGACACAATACCAATCGTCACTGTTAAGGACGCTATTTCTGATTTACCAATGGTTAATCCGGGCGAAAGCTCTGACTGTTATACACAACCTGCAATAAATACATATCAAGCACTTATGCGTGGGAAAAACACCCATTTAAAATATCATTTTGCCAGAGTTCATGGGGATAAAATCCAAACAGTGATAAATAATGTTATTCCTGGCGAAGGGCGTGACTATATTAACGGCTTAGTTGATGAGGGATTGTTGGAAGAAAAATATAGATTGACGTCTGGTTATACCAATACATATGGACGACTTGTAGCAGATCATCCGTGTACCACAATAACAAATAATATGTCAGTACCATCAAGTTTGCGTTGTATTCATTACCAATACGATCGTGCGTTAACACCAAGAGAAGGAGCTCGTATTCAATCATTCCCTGATTGGTTTGAATTTAACGGTGTTAAGGAAAATATTACCACACAAATAGGAAACGCTGTGCCACCTTTGCTATCATTGGAGTTAGCAAGAAGCTTTGAAGGACTGCAATAAGGAGCTCCATTATGCAAAATACGCATGAACAAATTTTCTTTAATTTTTCATATTTTGCTTTAAAGTTACTTGGGAAAGGTTTATATTCAAACCCTTGGACTGCGATTTCTGAATTGGTAGCTAACGGTCTTGATGCAAAGGCTACAAATGTAAAAATCTTAATTGATATGTCCAATAAAGAGTCATCAACAATTGAAATATTTGATTGTGGACATGGAATGGGGTATCATGATTTAGCAAATAAATATGTGCTAATTGGAAGAAATAGAAGAGATGATAATGATATTGATGAAATAACAAAGAGAGAACTCATGGGGAGAAAGGGTATAGGAAAGCTAGCTGCTTTGTATTTATCAAATTGTTTTTATTTAATATCGAAAACCGAGGAAGAACACTCTGCGTGGTGTTTGGATATGACGAATATAAATGATTCTGATATCCCGAGTTTAAACAGGATCAATGACAAAAGTATCGATATTAAATCCAATGAAGAGTGGGAAAAACTAAAAACAGGGACTATGATTAAACTGTTAAATGTTGATCTTACAAGCATAGGATTTTATACAATTGAGGGTTTAAAAGCAAGATTAGCAGATTTTTACTTACTTAGAGAGTTAAAGGGCAGAATAGAAATTTCTGTAATAAATTCAAGAAATGAACCAATCGTTTTTAGTCAAGTAGGTAAATCAATCGCATTTAAGAATTTTTATGCTTTTTATAATAATACAAGTATGAATCCGGATTTATCAACCAGTGTTTATATAAGTTCATCCATCAGTTCAGTTAATGAAACCCTCAGACCTGTTCAAATCCTTGATGTATCAGACTTTGCGGGAACGTCAGGAAAACAAAAATTCATGACCGAAAAAGGAGCATTAACAGAAGAAGAGTTAACATATGAAATGAAAGGATGGATTGGTATCCATACTTCTATTCAAAAAAACGATGCCATAAGGAATGATTCCGAATACCTTAGAAACAAAGCATATCATCCGAATCAATTGAGGTTATATGTTAGGAACAAACTCGCAGTTGAGAACTTTCTTGATTACTTAAAAAACACTCAGGTTTTTAATAACTATATAGAAGGTGAAATAAGCTTTGACATTCTTGATAGTGACGTTCTTGGAGATATTGCGACCTCTAACCGACAAGATTTTATTGCAGATGATGAGCGTGTACAAATACTTATTAATATCCTCAGGCCAATTATCAACGCTTTAATCAATTCACGTGTTATTATTGGAAAGAAAATACGAGCTGAGGAAGAAACTATTCGTGAAGAAGAAAAACGAGAGGAAGAAGAAGCGCGTAAAAAGGCAGAAGAAGAGAAAAGAAAGGCTGAAGAAGCGCGTAAAAAAGCAGAAAAGGAAAAAACAGAGGCCGAAACTGCGCGTAGGCAAGCAGAAAAGGAAAGCGAAGATTCGAAAAAGAAGGCAAATAGATACCATGAGCAAAATAAAGTGCTTTTCAGCACTATAAATGAAGATCAGGAAAGCTTTGCTGCTAAAGTCCATCTTGCGAAAACAAATGCATTAGCAATAAAGAATAGCATCTCAACTCTTGCTCAGAAAATAAAAATTAACGATTTCATGGAATTAGAATCCATTGCTATCTCGTCAGATCGAATCTTAAGCTCATTAAAGTATAGTGCATTGGCGAAATTTAATATTGAAGATGAGTATATTACTGAAGATATTTTTATTTTTATTGAACAGTTAATAAAATCAGTATTAGCCCGGCAGTACAGTGAAATCAGGTTTAACGTCAGTAAAGCAGATACATTCTCGATGCGCTTTTCTCCACAGAATATTGCTTTGGTTTTTGATAATTTAGTATCAAACTCAAAAAAGAGTAACTCTACTATAGTAAATATAGATTTGTCTAAAGAGGATACATATGCGAAATTTGTTTTTTCTGATAATGGTGATGGATTTCCTAATAATGTTGATAACCAAGAGTTATTTGAATTTGCACTAAGTTATACAGGAGGAACGGGTATTGGTTTATATAACGTTAGCCGAGTGGTAAAAAAGATGCGCGGTTCAGTTATTGCAGAAAGCAACATTACTAAAGGAGCAAGGTTTACAATAAAAGTAAAATAATAATTTAGTTTGGATTATGAAGGAATGAATATAGGATACAAAATATTATGGATTGAAGACTCAGAAACATATTATGAATCAACTGTTGGTATTATAAAAGACCTTGTTCGTCGTAATAATATGATACCTGAGATAAAGTATTATGAACATTATCAAGAATTTCAAGAAACAGAACTCGATAAGTTTGATCACAATATATTTAACCTTTACGATCAGCTAATAATTGATTATGCACTTTCGGGTGAAGGTAAAACTGGGGATACAATAATTCGTGATTTACGGAAAAAAAGGATTTTTACCGATATTATTTTTTACTCCAGTAACTTTGAGATAATGCAAACAGAGTTAAGAAATGAGAGTCAATTAGATGGGGTCTTTTTTGCTGATCGTAACGACTTAACAATGGCTGTTGATAATGTCATCAAAAAAAACTTAAAACGTGAGTATAATATTGCAAATATTCGTGGTCTGATTATGGATAGTACCTCAGATTTCGATTATGTCTGCCGTATTACTACCCTTACGATGTTCAACAAACTCTCTCCAGACAGCCAAGAAATGGTAGTGCAAAAGGCAAGAGAGTATATGTCTGCCGCACAAGATAGATTAACGGGTAACTTTTCAGCAATAAGTAAAAAAGCTGGATATGGACTTATTGAAAAGGCAATTAACTCTGTTGATTATGTTATGGAGAATAACAATAGATATAAGTTGATGTCTATAATCCTAAAAGAGTTTGACTTTAATATTGGTTCAGGGGAAGAGTTTTCTGAAGAGTATCGGTCTAAGATTATCACTCCTAGAAATGAGTTGGCTCATAACAAACTCTTTTACGGTGAATGCAAAAAAAAGATACAAATTGCTAAAAAACGCCAAGCTCTTGTTTGTAATAAAGATTGTGAAAACTGTACAGGCAAGTATGATATTGATTCATGTGAAAAGCTTAGAAAACTATTGTTTGAATATTACCAGATATTTTCTTCTATCAACGATGAAGTTATGCGTTTAGTAAGTTTGGACTCCAGTGAAGGAAACACCGATTAGATTAAGTATAATCCTTTGCAAATCAAAGCTTTATAGCCACCGCAAACCCGTATGGCAGCACCGTTAAGGGATTCGCCTTTGGAACCGAATGCTCCACCAAATTATGTGAAACCTTGCAAATATTATGTTTGTCAGGTTTCATTTATTATGATGGCGGATATTTACCAATTACAACAACTACCTGACAACAAACAACGACCTGACCCGCTTGAAATCAGAAAGAATTTATGATATAATACGCGCGAAGCTCCTTGAAGCTCTTTTATATTTTATATGCCTATTACTCCGTAAAAACAACAAACGCCTGTGTCACAACGTACCCGGCCATATACTAACAAAGTAAACTGGTCTGGAGGACAATAATGAAAAACACATTGATCAATATAAAAATAAAAAGATTTCTGGCTGTGCTGCTCACGGTAGTTATGCTGGTTGGAATAACACCGGTGCCGGCGCTTGCGGAACAAGATGTGTTATCAGTTGAGCAGGAGATTTCATTAGGTGGCGGTCAGGGTAATCATGAAGACCTTGAAGAGCCTGATGTCCCCGATGGCTTTAATGTCCCCGATGACCTTGATTATTCGGCGGATCTCGAAGCCACCGAAGCCCCCGCAGACCCCGAAGCTCCCGCAAATCCTGTAGATCAAAGTGTTCCTGAGGATCCTGAGGCCCCCGAAGACCCCAAAGCCCCCGCAGACCCCAAAGCCCCTAAAGACTCCGCAGATCCTGAAAATCAAAGAGATCCGGGGATTCCCGGCGATCCGGATGATCTGCTGGAAACAATACTGACCCTGATGGAAGCTGGCGCTGACATCAGCGGCGGCGATAATAACGGCGGCGATAACAACGGCGGCGATAACAACGGCGCGAATGAACTGCCGGACTTTGGCGACGCGGATTTTGCCGAGGATCAAATAATCATTGTATTCGAAAACGCCGTTGTAAATGTGTTCTCCGGAACCCGCGCATCGGAAGACCTTATGCAGGAGACACTGGAGGAAGGGCTTGCCGAGCTTCCGGGCGAGTTGGACGATGTGATACAACTTGATGGGGGCGCCGAGATCATTGCCACAGTCGAACTCCCCGACGATATAACTGTCGAGGAAGCCATCCTGGAGTATGAGCAAAACCCGCTGGTCAAATATGCGCAGCCGAACTTTATATATTATCTGCAAGACGACCGTGTCAGCATTGATCATGATCCCAGGGCGTTAATTGAAGATACCGTTGCTTTCAATTTAAATAATATATCCTTTCCGCTATCGACCGCCTGGCGGCCAAACGATCAACTTATTGGGAGCCAGATGGCCCTTGGTTCCGCATCCCATCTTGACAGGATCAGAACATTTGAAGCGTGGGAATTACTTCATCCGCTTATAAGAAGCAAGGTCAAAGTAGCTGTGATCGACACACAGATCCAATTTAACCATCCGGACCTGACCGGTCGGATCCGGACTGACCTCGCAGTCAATATTCAATCTAATACCTTGAGTAATGAAAGTTTATGGCGTAATTTGACACCCCATGATTACCATGGCACCCATGTGGCGGGACTGATCGGCGCGACCTCGAACAATGGTATAGGCAGTGCCGGGGTTGCCGCCGGGCGTACGAATAATATAGTAGAAATCATACCTATAAATGTGTTTGAGTGGAACGCTTCGACAGGCAAATATGATACCGCTTACACATCCTCTTCGGTCCGGGCCCTCGATTATGCGGTGCGGCCCGGTGTAGGCGCGCAGGTCATTAACATGAGCCTTGGAGGGGCGAGTGATGATTCGGCTTTAGGTGAAGCCGTTACCCGTGCGCACAACGCAGGGGCAGTGGTTGTTGCATCAGCCGGCAACACCGGCAACACAAGCTCGGTGTATCCGTCAGATTATGCAAATACCATCAGCGTTATCAACGTTGTACATACTACAAATGGCTACCCGGGCAATCCCATTGATTGGCTGCCGAAAGGTTGGGTGGACTGGAGAACAGGTATTAACCCCCGCAGTAACACTTCAAGCTATGGACCGCATAAGAACATATCCGCTCCCGGCTCATTTATTTGGAGTACAGTTCCAACCGATCTGCCGGCTGATAAGTATTCGCTTAGATCGGGACTTAATCCATACCACCCGAGCTATGACCTCGCCAACGGCACTTCCATGGCCTCGCCCGTCCTGGCGGGAGTAGCCGCACTGGTGCTTTTTGCCAACCCGAAGCTCACCCCGGCCCAGGTGGCGGACATACTCTACCTGACCGCTACCGATGTACATGATCCGGGTAGGGACGATCAAACGGGGCACGGTGTCGTCAATGCGGAAGAGGCAGTAAAAATAGCGCTGGAGACCGGCATTGCACTGGACAAAAGCGGCACAGCCATATTCACGCCAAGGGCATTCGGTTATGCGGCACAGACGCCTCAGACGGTGACAGTGACAAACACGGGCAACCAGGCGACCGGGGCGTTGTCTGTAGCGCTCTCAGGGACAAACGCAGGCAGCTTTACGCTGTCAGGGCTCTCGATACCGAGCATAGCGTCCGGTGGTACCGCGACGTTCACCGTAGTACCAAATACTGGGCTGGCGATAGGTACATATACAGCGATGGTGACTGTGAGCGGGACCGGAACAGTCAAAGTAGGCGAAAAGGAGTTGGAGCTACCGTTCTATGTAAGCTTCAACGTGAGCTTTACGGTAAACAGAATTGCCGGCGCGGCAATCAGCGCGGCGCCTGTTGTGAGCGGGAAGCCGACACACAACAGTATGACGGTGGCTGCAGCGGCAATCAGCGGCACAAACCCGGGCGGCCAAACAGTAGAATACGCAATAACGACGTCGACGTCATCGACGCTGCCGACAGGGCTGAAATGGCAGGCGGGTACGACGTTTACCGGCCTCGCCCACACGACGACATACCGTGTCTGGGCGCGCACAGCGCAAAAAAACAACTATAGCGCCGGCACGGCAGTGCGGAGCGCGGCGATAGCGACACAGGCGGGGACCTTTATCATAGCGCTTGACAAGAGCGGGACGCGCCAGTTCCCGGGCGCGGCGTATGGCTACGGAGCGCAAAAAGCGGAGACAGCCACAGTGACAAGCACAGGCAACCAGGCGAGCGGGGCATTGTCTGTGGCGCTCTCAGGGAAAAACGCGGGCAGCTTTACGCTCTCAAGGACCTCGATATCAAGCATAGCGTCCGGCAAAACCGCAACATTTACCGTAGTACCGAAAAAGGGCCTGCCGGCGGGCACGCATACGGCAACGGTAACCGTGAGCCGCGCGGCGGCAAACGCAAACAGCATAACGGCGCGGAGCTTTACCGTGAAGTTCGTGGTAGCCAAAGGCGCAGGCACGGCAGTGGACAGGGCGCCCGCGGCGAGCGCAGCCAACCGCACAACGACAAGCATAAAAGTAAACGACAACGTAATGCCCAAAGCGCCGAACCCCGGGGGGCAGGCATTGCAATTCGCGATAACGACATCGAACTCGACAACGGCGCCGTCAAGCCTGAAATGGCAAAAAAGTCGTGCATTCACAGGGCTCAAGCCGCTTACGACATATTACATCTGGGCGCGCTCGGCGGCAAACAATAACTGCAACGCGGGCACAGCGAGGCGCAGCGCGGCGATAGCGACGCTGGCGCCTGATTTCGGAATAGCCCTCAGCAGGACGGGGCTGCAAACATTCGCACCCAAGGCGTTCAATTACGCAGGCCAGCCGGCTGCGCTGTCGGTGACAGTCAACAACATAGGGAAAAAAGCCTCCGGCGGGCTGACGGTCACACTGAGCGGTACGCAAGGAAGCAGGTTCACGCTGTCAAAAGAAACGCTGCCGGGCATGGCCCCGGGCGGCAAAGGCAGCTTTACGGTGAGACCGGACGCCGGTCTTGGCATAGGGGTGTATAACGCAACAGTGACTGTGAAGGGAACAAACGCTGATACGGGAAAAGAGTTCAAAGAAAGCTTCACAGTGAGGTTCACGGTAGTCAAGGCGGCGGGTGCGGCAGTCAGCAGGGCGCCGGCAGCGGGCGCAGCCAACCGCAGGCCGACGGGCATAACGGTAAACGACAACGTACTGCCCAAAGCGCCAAACCCCGGGAAGCAAACACTGCAATTCGCGATAACAACATCGAGCTCAACGACGATGCCGACAGGGCTGAAATGGCAAAGCGGGCGTGCATTCAACGGGCTAAAGCCGCTGACGAAATATTACATCTGGGCGCGCACGGCGCCGAACAGCAACTACGACGCGGGTGCGGCGCGCCGCAGCGCGGCGATAGCGACGCTTGCGCCCGCGCACTGCGTGACGCTGAACAGGACAGGGACGCACACATTTGCGGCGGCGGCATACAACTACGGGACGAGGACGGCGCTGTCAGTAAAAGTGAGGAACATAGGGAGCGAGAAAAAAGCCACAGGTGCGCTCAAAGTTGAGATCATCGGCACAAACGGGACAAACCCGAAGAGCTTCGTATTATCCGCAGGGTCACTGACAAGCATAGCGCCGAGCGCCACAAAAAACTTCACCGTGAAGCCGGCACAAGGGCTGCCGGTGAGGGTAAACGCGAAAACCGGTGCGATAATGCCATACACGGCCACAATAAGGGTACGCGGCAATAACGGGATCCTGGCTGAGTTCAACGTAAGCTTCAGGGTGAACAAGTAAGCCGGGATAGTTACTTATAGCACTTATGTTTAATATAAAAAGTTCTTTCGGACAGGAAACCTGCGGAAGAACTTTTTTTAGTTCGCAATGAGGGGAAACCGGGTACAAAATATCATCAACGAACCGCTGAATATTGTTAAGTTTTTGCACTTTTTGTCGATAATTATGTATAGGTAACCACATCAAAATATATCCAAATACATCCGCCTTTACGATAAATTTCCGGGGAGATCAAAAATGATAAAAACGCTGCGCCAACTGCTGACTTTCGTTTTGGTTCTGACTATTGTGTTTTCCTGTGTGTCCACGGCGTTCGCGGGGTATGTTGCTGTTCCGGTCACCGATATAAATAATGTGCCGTCCCAGACAGTTGCCGGGACGGCTTTGGCGCTTTCCGGTACTGTCGCCCCGTCTAACGCGACCTTCCGCGCCATCTCCTGGAGCGTGAAGGACCCGGGCACGACAGGCGCGAAGATCGATGGCAAAACACTAACGGCAACTACAGCGGGAACAGTAATTATAACGGCAGCCGTGCGCGAAGTACCGCCCGGAACTGATATAGCATCACTTGCGGCGGGCGATGGTCACACACTTGCCATAAAGACAGACGGAAGCCTCTGGGCGTGGGGGCATAATATTCACGGACAATTGGGCGACGGTACGAACACAAACAAAAATACGCCCGTGCGCATCGGGACGGAAAACGATTGGGCTGTAGTTTCTGCGGGCGACGACCACACACTTGGTGTAAAGACTGACGGCAGCCTTTGGTCCTGGGGACATTTTGCATTCGGTAAGCTTGGACAAGGTACGGTAGACGGCATATTCATAAGCCATGATACACCGACCCGTATTGGGACGGATAACAACTGGGCTGCCGTCTCGGCGGGCGGTATTCATTCACTGGCTGTAAAGACAGACGGGAGCCTCTGGGCCTGGGGCAGTAACTCGAGCGGCAGGCTTGGCATCACCGGCGTGGGTAATGCCATCGGCACGCCGGAACGCGTCGGGACTGATAATGATTGGGCTGCTGTCTCGGCGGGTGCTACTCACACAGTAGCACTAAAGACGAATGGAAGCCTCTGGGCATGGGGCAGCAATGAAAACGGCCAGCTTGGCGACGGTACATATGATAACCGCACAACACCCGTCCG
>Ga0123353_10017780_pt1 | contig 10476 bp, 5 predicted proteins | sample TergutLab28metaG_3_FD_92763 | JGI IMG/M metagenome (GOLD analysis project Ga0123353, IMG submission 92763) | Labiotermes labralis P3 segment gut microbial communities from Petit-Saut dam, French Guiana - Lab288 P3 | ecosystem: Host-associated > Arthropoda: Insects > Digestive system > Gut ... | reverse complement strand
TTTGACATTATAGATGATGGTAGTCACGCCTAATGCTGCTCGATTTTGTTGGATCCACTCTACAATTTGCGTGGTCTTGGCAATAACTGCTGGATCTCTATGATTAGCAATCATCATGTCTATAGCGTGATCTGGGTGGCAGCCAGTAGCACTATAATAGGTAATCATACTGGAGAAGGCGCCAGGGAAACAATTTTGCATGATTTCCACAACCCTTCTTGCCTCTGGCGACCATTGACCACTACTCGCTGCGCCAGATGTGCCGCCCGAAACCAGACCTTCAAAATTTGGACAGGATACGGGCATTGATTGGTCGACGCATATGTCGCCAGCGCCGGATATAGCCCAACCGCTGTATTGCTCATATATTCTTTGGGCGGAGCTAAAACGGACCGGTTTAGCAGCCATGGCGGCGGAGAGGGACATACCAAGACTAGTGCCACCGGGTCGCTCAACATGAGTGAGGAAGATCCAAGTGGCAGCCTCGACAGAGGTTTGGTCGAATATCTTACTGTAGGTACTGTTGCCGCGCAACTCATCCCATAGGAATTGAATTGATAGGGCGTATAGAGCATTAGCAACTTCGTCGCCAACGAGGGCGATGAACCTGTCGGCGTCGCCTATACTATAAGTATTTGGTTGGTAAAAATAGTCGTATAAATTTAGACCAGGATCGTTGGCTTTAATGTATTCGAGGAAGTTAATTCGGCGACCAAACGACCACTGAATAAGGCCTATGCCATATGCTATGCCAGGGTTGCCGAGAAGGTTGAAGCCTCCGTTGTTCCAAAAGCGGCCCTTAGCTGAGATTTCATGTCGGACTGGGTTAAAGCCACTCTCGTGTGCCATATTGCCCATGATGCCAGCTGCTTGTTCGGGCGTGAAGCCGACGGATATGAGGCCGCTCCAGATTTTTTCTTCGGCAGTGTTGCCAGAAATGTTAAGGTTGCCGCCAAATAAAGAGAGGCAGGCGTAGGGGTCGTAGAAGATGATGCCGCTGTTCCTATAGAGAGAGCGTTCTTCGGGGGAGAGGGCGGAGGTGACAGACGGGAGGAGGGTTAAGACGGTAAAGATTGCGCAGAGTAGTTTGAGGAGATGTTTTTTCATGCGGTGGTTCCCTGCTGCCTAGGGTCTATCAAGCTTGGAGTGGTGATAGGGATGATTTTTTCGATGAGAAAATCCGTGAGGGGGGTGATGGAGCGTTTGAGCTTGAAGCCAGAGGGTGTAGAAACTGAGGCGATGGTAGGGCCGTGAGACGAGAGGTCGGCGGCTTGGTAGGCGATGTAGTTTTTGACGGCAGCGTAATCTTCAGGGAGCATGCCAGCGGTGGCGGCGATGCGGTCGTCGTGAGTATTTAGGGGGTGTTTAGCGTTGTATGCTTGGACTACTTCTATGGCGTTGTTGCCTTTCCCGCCGGAACGGTTGATGTTGATGCGCTGATAAGTCATGTAGGCTTGGTAGTAGCGGCCTTGTTCGTTCCAGAAGTTGGGAGTAATGGTGTCAGTGGTGTGGCGGTCGGTGGCGACACAATTGCGGCCGTCAGCCCAGGTAAGTGCCTCTTCCATCAACTCCATTCCCTCTGCCTCACTACCTTTGGGTCTGAGGAATTCGTAAAAACCGAGCGTGAGTAAGGACATTAGCTTTCTAATAAGAGACTGGAACCAGCCGACGTCTTCTTCGCCCTCGCTTTCTTCGATAAAGTCTTTGGCGATATTGGCGTCAATGATGCCGAAGAGGGCAATGCGATTCGAGCAATATTTAATATATTTTGCGAGATTGGACTTTGGATTGATAATACGATTGTTTTGTTCGTTGAGGCCCTCAAATCCTGTCTGATCACCTACTCCTGGGCTGACATAGAATTTGTGAGTAGCTATGTAGTCCTCGACGGCTTTAGCGGACATGGGGGCGATCTCGGGGTCGAAGAGGGCGACATCAGTGATGGTATAGGGTAGACAGAAGGCATCGCCGACAGCACCGATTTCGTGTAAAAACTTACATCTATCGTCCTCGTCAGTACCTCTAGTATTTGCCATCAGGGTGTCTGTTTGGAGAGCGGAGGCGGTGGGGAGGAGGGAGTTGATGGAATTTCCGACGATATTGCTGATGGAGGTGAAGATATTGCTATTAGTTAAGCTAGCGACGTAGGGGGAGACTCTGCCGACTATGCTGCCGAGGAAGGTGTTTGGAGAATAAACATCGAAGGGGCTGCGCTGCTCGCGGTCGAGCTCAGCCTCCCGTGCGATAGTTCGGCGGCGCTGCTCGACGAATTGTTTTAGCTTCGCTTCGTCGGCGGGAGAGCCGCCGGATAGGCGATGGTTTTGCGAGAGATAATTGTGGGAGCCGAGGGCGATGCAGTCGCCGACGTTTTCGTTGGTGGCGAGATTGCCGTCGGCATCGGTGGTGCAGGGGTTGAACACTAGGGCATAAGCGGCGTAGCGGACGGCCTGGTCGATAATGCCATGACGACCTGCGAGTGATCCCATGAAGAGGTCATTGGCGTCGAAATTATTGTGGGTTTTGCCGCTTCTGCCGGTGAGAAGTGAAACGAGACCGTATAGCGTATTGCGAACATAACTGTAGGCAGTACAGGTGGCAACTAACTCGGTGCTGAGGACGAAGCCCTTTAAGATGCCCTCCACAGAGAGTGTCTCGACACTTAGATTGTTTTGGTCAACGGCGGAATTAGTATTTAGCCAAGAGAGACCTTGGGAGTTGAGGGCGGGGCGGTTGGTGGTGGAGGTAGAGATAAAGCTATCCAATCCAAACACTTCACCTCCCCCCGCTTCCATATAGGTGTAGGTGCCGGTCTCGGAGAGCTGTTTGCCGAGCTGGTGGATGCCGGCCTCGGAGCCAAGACCAGCGCGAGTTTTGTCGACGGCTTCTAGGGCCTGGGCGGCGAAAGTAGAGGCTTGGTTGAGGCGGCTAGCAGCAACAATGACGGAAAAATAGGAAAGGCCGTAGAGCTGAGCGCAAGTTTCGACGACGGGGTTATACATAGACACGCCATCGCCTGCAAATCCACCACTTGAGCGTCTCGCAATGGTCATAAAGGATTTTGCCATTTCGGGGAGGTAGGCCTGGATTACTCCGGAGGCGTCATCAATTTTGTCGCCGACTTTGGTGGAAGTTGTGGTGTCGTAGTTGGCCCATTCGGGGCAGGTGTAATCGTATATGTATTCCTCCCACAGCCCATTGTTGCCTAATCTCCACCTATAATTTGGGTCGCAAAGATCTTCTATGCCAGCGGGGCGTTCTGCCTCTTTAAAGTTGCAGCCTCCTCCTTTTTCGACGAGGGTAGCTGTGATGTAGTCAGCGAAGGTATCGGTAATTTCTATTTTACGTGCGATGCCCTTATCAAAGGGCTCACATTCGTAAAGGAGGAGGAGGTGTTCGTTGCTGGCGTGAGTCAAGGTGTTCTTTTCGTTGACTTTGCTGATGACTTCGTAATAATTTTCTCGGGATTCTAGTTGATCGGTGACGTCTTCGTAGAAACCCTGGAAGGTGTTGCGGGTGAGATCGAGTTTTTGCATGAGTTCTCTAACCATATCGTCGAACCAGCCGGAGAAAGTGCCAGTCCAAGCTAGGGAACCCTGAGAAATGGCTCTGAAAAATTCGTTGTTGAAATGGTAATAATAGTTGAAGTTGTCTGGGCCGATCCAATGCACGTAGCCATCTCTATCGGTCCATTTGAATGCTCCACTGTAGGCGTAGGGGTTGGAGGTTGAAGGGGTGCCAGTGTCGGCAAGGACGGCACCTTCGAGGAGCTTGCTTTTGAAATAGGCCTCGGCGGATGGGTCGGGAGGATTTCCAATCAGGGCGAGTTGGGTGGGGACGCAACCCTGGGTGTTGTGGCCACTGTAATATTCGATGCTCCCGTAGGGGGTTTCAAAGAGTTCATCACAGGCTTCTTGGGATATGCCGTCGTAGCCGATACTTTCGAGGGTGGCGTCGGTGAGGTCGGCATTGCCATCAATCATGGCGATGTAGGACTGTTCGGCGGCTTCTTTAATGCCGGCATTGCTATCGAATTTGCTGACGATATTCGCAAGGAGATGGAAAGGCATAATCAGGGGGACGGCTAAGAAGGCAATGGGGATGAGGATGAGGAGGAGAGCGCCGAGGATGGGGGCGGCTTTTTTGAGGCCGCTACTTGCTACGCCTTGCTCCTCCTCACCTTTGCCTTTGACATTGCTGGCGAAGTTGACGGCGCCCTTGATAGCTGCGATGTCGGCCTTGACATCGGCTCCGCCGCTGGCGACGGCTTTGCTGGCAGCAGCAGCGGTAGTAGCGGTTTGTTCGGCAGTGGCAGCAGTGTTGGCGGCTTTGTCGCGGAGGGAAGGTTGTTGGGGGGTGTCGATTTCTTGGGCTTGGGCACCTCTAAGGGTAGAATAGTCGGGCTCGTTCTCGTAGCCAATTTTGTTTTTAGGAGTGTCCTCACCGTCCATAGATAGTTAAATTATAACTTAAATGGATTGCCGGGACAAGCCCGGCAATGACGGGAGAGGAGATTGCTTCGTCCCCCGGATCGAGTCCGGGGTCCTCGCAATGACAGGGGGGCGTCGGGCGATGACGGGCTGGGCTATTTTTTGTCTGAGGGGTTGGTGGTGATGAGGGATTCTTCGGTTTCGCTGGCGATGACTTGGATGTGGACGTGGGAGGGGCCGGCGAAGAAGAGGCCTTGGCCGACGGGGAAGTTGGCGAGACGTTTTTTCTCTTCGTTGGTGAGCTTGAAGACGTCGCTCAAGATGTCGACGGCGGAAGCGGACTGCTTGAGTAGTAATTGCATGGATGAGTTTGCGACAATGGCGCGGCCCATTTTGCTGCTCATAAAGTCCTCGACGTCTTGGGTGATGGTGGTGAGACCGAGGTAGTATTTGCGGGCGCGTTTGGCGAGGGAGAAAAGGAAATTGGCGGAATCGTCATATTTCATGAGCTGCCAGGCCTCGTCGACGAGGAGCAGCCGGCGTTTTTTCTGAGCGCGGACGGTGTTCCAGATGTGACTCAAAACAATATACATAGCGACGGGGCGGAGCTCGTCTTCAAGGTCGCGGATGTTGAATACGACCATTTGGTTGTTGATATCGATGTTGCTTTGCTGGGAGAAGATGCCGGCGAAAGTACCGGTGGTGTATTTTCTGAGCCGTTGGGCTAGCCCTGGGCCGGTGCCTTCCATATGGGCGAGGGTGTCGTAGAGGTGGATGATGGTGGGGGGGATGGATTGGTGGGTGAGGGGGTCGCTGGTGATGCCGGCGCGAGCGTAGGTGTCGATGAGGGCTTGGTCGAGATCGGCTTCTTCGGTAGGGGTGAGGGCGGGCTGTGTGACAGCTCCGGCGGCGGCTTGGGATGCTCCGCCGAGCATGAGGCGAAGGAGTCCGTGGAGGGTGATGAGATTAGCGCGGAGGGCATCTTCGGCGTCTTCGGTGTCGATGACTTTGGGTAGATCGAAGGGGTTGATACGGACATCGGAGTTGAGACTGAGACGGATATAGGCACCGCCAACGGCGTCGGCGAGTTTTTGGTATTCGTTTTCGGGGTCGATAATTAGGACTTCAGTGCCAATCATCATGGAACGGAGGGCTTCGAGTTTGACGGTGAAGGATTTGCCGGCACCGGACTTGGCGAAGACGACCATGTTGGCGTTTTCCAAACTGAAGCGGTCGAAGATGACTAGGCCGTTGTTGTGCATGTTGATACCGTATAATATACCTTTTTCTTGGGTGAGGTCGGCGGAGGTGAAGGGGAAGGAGGTGCTGATGGCGCCGGTGTTCATATTGCGGCGAATTTGGAGTTGGTCGGTGCACATGGGTATGGTGCTGTTCAGACCCTGCTCTTGCTGGCTGGTGGCGACTTTGCTGAAGACCATTTGTTGCCCGAGGACGGTTTCGATTTTGTGTTGGACGAAGTTGAGCTCATCCAATGAGTCGGCGTAGATAGTGATGTAGAGACCGAAGCGGAAGAACTTCTCTGCTCCGAGCTGGAGCTGATCGCGGAGCTCTTCGGCGTCTTGGATGGCGGCTTCGAGCTCGGGGTCGCGGATTTTGCCCTTTTCGTTATTGATATTAATGCTGGCTTCGAGTTGAGTGACTTTTTTGCGTAAGTTTTTCATGACGATGGTGGTATCGACGGGGTAAATCATCATAGAAATGTCGACGACTTCGTCCATGTTGATGATGCTACTAATCCAGCCGGTGTAGAGGACGCGAGGGTAGCCGTAGCAATACATGGTGCGGCCGTATTTGGTGCCGAGGCGGAAATAGGCGGAGTGGAGCTCGATACTGCTCGGGCTGATGAGGTCGCGAAGAGTGGTAATACCAGCCTCAAAGACTTGTTGGGTTTGCTCGTCTTCTTGGAGTTGGGATTGAGCGGCGATTTCTGCTGCGGTGGGGGCTTTAGCCATTTGCGGTGTCTCCTTGGGGTTGTGGTTGTTCTCCTGGCTTGCCTTTTTTGGAATAGAGGGTGGCGAGTTTGGTGAAGTCTACGAGGGGTTCGCGGACGGCGGTATCGGGGTTGTAGAAGTTGTAGTAGAGTTCGCCGAGCTGGCGGGTGTTGAGGCGGATGGCATGGATGCCGATTTGGAAGAGGCCGGAGACGATGGTTTCGGCGCGGTTGTTCATCTCGGTGACGGCTTTTTCGTAGGTCGGGCGGTCGATGCGGGTTATTTCGGGGGTTTTGCTTTTAAAGAGGCCTTTGCCGAAAGTTTTGACTTGATTGACTACCTTCTCGGCGTCGGGGGAGGAGTAGTAAGGGATGACGATAAAGAAGGATTTGTCCATGATGTTGGCTTCTTGGGAGAGGATATCGATGAAATTAATATAATCGTCCATAAGGACGCCAAGGAGCATGTTGTCGTTCCCTTTTCTGATATTTTGTAGGCGTTCAATGTAGGGGCCGATGTCGATGCGTTGGCTGCGAACGAGGATTTGGGTGGTGAAGCCGAGAGAGTTTAAGAAATTTTGGTAAGAGTATTCGACACCTTCGCGTTCGGTCTCGGACATGAGGTCGAAGTTGATGGATTTGGCGGCGACAACGGCGCGGAAGGAGCCGTCTTTCATAATGACGAGATCGTCGCGGAGCTCACTGATTAAGAGAGTGGATTGGGTGCTGCTGGGCGGTTCGTCGTTGACGGGAGGGGGAGGGGGGGTGGTGGCTCCAGAAGCAGTGGGTGCAGGAGGTGTAGCTCCGGTAGGGGGCAAGGGAGCGGCTGGTGGTGGGGTGGGGGGGTTTGGGGTTTGTTGGGGGTCCATATAATATATATTAGCATAAAGACTAGCGTATTTGGCGACATTTGGATTTTTTCTGCGTATTAATGGAGTGAGATGTAGACTTCGTTTTCTTTTTCGTTGGCGATGCGGTTGGCTTCTTTGGCGATGGTGGCAACGGTGAGCTCGGAATCTTCGGCGAGATTTGCGAGGTTTTGGGGGGGTGGAGGTGGGGCTTCTGGGGGAGGTGTTGGTGATGTTGGTAGTTTTGGTGTGGGGGTGCTCAGGGCTCCAAAGTTTTCGATAGCGGCACGCATTTTTTCGACGGCTTCGGTACGTTGTTCGGCGGTTTCGGTGTCGATTTGTTCGTCGATGCGTTTGGGTGGGACGGTAGTGAACATATCGTCGATAGCGTTGGCTTCGGCGACAAACTCTTCCCGAATGGCGCTGGTCGGACTTTTGATAGAGCGGCCTTCGGTGTCGGCGATTTCGGCGAGGAAGGAGAGTCGGCGACTGACCTCTTCTCCCGTGATGGATTTTGTGAGTTGTTTTTCGACGACTTTGGGGGCGGTGATTAGGATAGTGGATTCGCGTTGGCCGGCGTGCCAGAGGCGTTTTTTGGGTTTCAAAAAGAAGCTGACGATAGCGGCGAGGTAGGTTTCCATGGGCTGATCTTTTCTAAGCGGTAGGGCGAGGACGCCGAAGATGATGACGATGGGGAGAGGGATGAGGCCAAGGAGGGGAAAGACTTGAAAAAGAGCCCAAGCGGCAGCGATAAAACCGGCGGTAACCATGAGGTAGACGAATTGGCGGAACGAAAAGGGACCGAGGAGCTTGTCGTCGGCTTCGACATCTTGGGGGACCTTATACTGAGCCATACTGCCAGTATAGCATATAGGTTTAGGTTCAAAATATTTTAGGGGTAAAAACTTGGGTGACCCCAGGGTAACCATCCCTGGGGTTGTTGCCCACCCAATAAATAATCATATATTCTACTCGAGGCGAGCAATCGCCTCATCGTAGGCTGTTTGAGCGGCGCGACGTTCGGCGTCGTAAGGACGCCTGAGAGCGACTTCGGCGCGGACTTTCGCGGTGAGCGCAGTCTGACGCGCTGCCTCTAAAGAACGGAGATGCGCCTGGTCGGCTGTGCGTTGCCGCGTAATTTGGTCGTTTTGAGTTCGCTCTTCTTGGGCATGGGCCCTTTTCTTAGCGTTGAGGTCTGTTTGCGCTGTTTGCATAGCGGTTTCGGCGTCATTCTTGATTGTCGCGGCTCTTTCGATGGTCTTGTCGTGTTTGTCTAAATCTACTTGGGATGTGTTTTTCGGGAATCTTTTCGCGTCCAAGTTCTTGAAGGCGTTGTCGGCTTTTTGGAAAGCTGTCGTTTTGGCGTCAAGGTTTTCCTGGGCGATTTCGATATCAGTGTTCAGGGGGGCGAGAGCATTGCTTTTGTTCTGTTCAGACTGGCTTTCGTGATCGGCTATTTCAGTCTGAAACGAGGCCAAAGCATCCTCTGCATCTTCAATGGCTTCGATGAGCGTGCGGAGATCCTCAGATTCCCTGTCGTCGATATCGGCGATAGCGTCGTTGAGCCTCTTTTTGAGGTGGATTTTTTTGGCTGCCTCATCGGCTTTTTTGCCCTTTTTGGTCTTCTCTTTTTCTGCGGCAATTAGTTCCGGTAGAGCTTTCCAAAGAAGAAAGATGGGGACTACTATCATCAATAAAATTTCGAGTACCCAGACTGTCGGATGACTTGTCGTAAGCAAGGCGATGATGCCGGCGAGAATCGTTCCGAGGGCGATTTTGCTAGCCATTGCGTTGTCTGCAAAGATGAAGCGGGCGACGAGGCAGACAATTGGCACGCCGATGATTGCGACGTATTTTGCATAACTGGGGAGGAACGCGAAGAATATCATTAGCGCTGTCGAGACGGCGATAATGATGTTTTGGGTTTTCTTGTCCACTAGGGGTCAACTCCTTTCAAAAGTTGTGTAGAGTGTAGAATATATGATTTCGAGACGTTGGTTGTTACGCCTAAAATATTCTGAGTTCAAGTTTTTAGAGTACTCAAAAACAAGCACGAAGGTTGTTCGCTGGGTTCAGTATAGCACAGATTTGCGGAAAAGTCAATAATTAGTTGGAGAGGTATTTCTTGAGGAGCCTAATCCATTGTTCGTGGATTTGTTCTTCGTTGAAACCGCCGGCGCCATACCAGTTTTCTAATTCAAACAGGGCACCTTCGAGGTTGGTGTTATAGCCTAAAGCAGATTTGAGTTCGGGAATGATATCGTCTGGTTCGTTGCGACCGCCCATAAGGATTTCGTTGGTGTGGTAGCGTAAGTCTGGGTCTTTGCTGTAGATGGCATTGAGGATTTGGTCATCGTCCACAATAACAGTTTTGTCCCGCATCTCACGAGCGGTGAGATAGAAGTTTGAGCTTTGAGAAAATGCGTCGGTTTCCATTGTGAGCTCTGAGGTGCCGTGCCAGTACTTCTCGAGAGTTTGTGCCATAACCTTGAGCTTGTCGGAGGTGCCGGGTTTTTGGTTGTCAGAAGTGTTAGAAGAGGCGCGCTGCATAAGGGCGACGCTTTTCTCGGCGAAGGGATAGAGGAATTTCTCTTTAATCTTGACCATTTTTTGTTCGTAAGTGGCTTCGTCGGGGTTGATGCTACGAGTTTTGCGTTTGCCGGTTCTTGGGTCTAGGACGTGGTTTCCGTTAGCGTCAAAGAGATACTCAAGCCCCTCGAGGGACTCGCCGTTGACATTCTTTCTATCCATGACTTGCTCTTCGGGGAAGAGGCGGGCCCAATTTTTGGGGTCGAGAACGGCGTTTAGAACGTCAAGGACTATGGGGTCTTGGGTGTTGTAGTTGCCGGCTTTGCCAGTCTTGATGATGTTGTCGAGCATTTCGATAATCATTTGGGCGGGGTTTGTAATATGGCGGCTGCTCAGAGAAGCAACGGCTTGAGCACCGAAGCCGGCGGATTTTTCTTTGTAGCGAGCGGCGTTTAAGGCACGGCCGATAGTGGTGCTGTAAGGGGCGAGACCGATGCCGTTATTCTCTTCTGGGTAGAGGCCAGAAAGGATACCGTAGAGGAAGTTGATGTTGTCGTTGATGGGGATGTCGTATTCGGAGAGGATTTCTTTCATCATTGGGACGTCGTTTTCGTAGATGCGTTGGACGAATTTGCCTTGCTGGTCTTTCATATCGTAGTAGCGGACATCTTTGCCGTCGATGCTTTCGGATTTGGTGTAGCGGACGAGGCGAGATGGGTCT
>Ga0123353_10017778_pt1 | contig 10476 bp, 3 predicted proteins | sample TergutLab28metaG_3_FD_92763 | JGI IMG/M metagenome (GOLD analysis project Ga0123353, IMG submission 92763) | Labiotermes labralis P3 segment gut microbial communities from Petit-Saut dam, French Guiana - Lab288 P3 | ecosystem: Host-associated > Arthropoda: Insects > Digestive system > Gut ... | reverse complement strand
GAAATAACAGTGCAGAAACAATCCACAACTGCTCAGTACACACAAGAACCTCTTGAAATTCTCCTCAGTAAAGAAATGCTTCTTGACAGAAGCCATGCCATAGGAATAACAATCTTGTGCCTGTCTGCAAGGTTAGATGAAACATTACACTTTGTACTCTACATTTACAACTGCAATGGCAAAGACTAGAAGACAGAATACATTTCTCAAGAATTCGGTGGGCTTCTTTCCCCCAAATTAATTAGAACAGCAGTCCTCCTTTAATTTATATTGTCTTGAATTATACAGAGTGTTCCTAAGAAATTGAAATGTCTTATGGAATTGGCAAAGCTACCATAACTGTTGTGATATTAATTCCTAATGAAACCATTCAACGGGGATTTCAAGTTGATTTGCAGAACCCAGTTCTTTTCACTACATTACCCTTTACTAACAATGCTCTGCATTACTGCAATGTGTGCAGTCCAGCAGGTTGAGTGTTGCAGCATTTCAACAATAATAATAATACTGTTTACCCCGAGATAAAACTGAGGCCCTCCTCAGTGTTCAAATCTTGCCACCACTGGGAGAAAACACTCTAATCCCAGATAGTAAGGTGTTTAGTCATGACTGAAAGTTGGTACTGTTCATCACTTCAAATTAAAAAACCTAAAATGTTCTGAAGGCTGGATGGGCCTCCAACTGCAAGCATCAGAATGTGCTTGTCTCAATCCCTGTGCCTGTGATGATAATTTTGGTCAATGACCATAACCATACACCATTTTCAGACAAAGTTTAATTAAATAAATGATGTTCAACAATTATGCTTGTCAATGAGACATCTTATTTTGCTCTTGTAAATGAATAATGACAGAGTAAATTACCACAGCCTGTAATATCATAAGAAAATGCACACAATGAATACACAATGCAAACTTACGTATTTATCATGACCTTCTGTTTTGAGAAGGGTTTATTACACATACAGTAATACTTCTGTAGTATACAAACTAAGATTCTGCAGTAGCATATTTACTTCCAACACTTCATAATATTTTGATTGCATAAAATACATTCATCTTCAGCCCTGTGCTCTCAGGGTACTGTTATAATACTGAGGCCATGTATCGGACAGGTAAGGCAGTTACAGCTCAGTGCCTTGCAAAGCATTGCAGAAAACATGCTGCAATTGGAACATAATGTCAACAAGACCTTATAAACAGATTTTGCAGGCAAGTATTCTTTTACATCAGGTATGTGGGGGTGAGATACACACAGCCCCCTCAGGATTACTACAGATTAAGCAGTAAAACCAGCAATAAGCACCAACAGCTCTGTTCACTTGCTGACTCTTACCTTAAAGGATATACAAAGTTAGCACAGAAGTTTGGTTACAATTAAAAAAGGCTGGGCTTACACAAGCATTATGCCATGAAGGCATATAAATTGGAGGTATAAGCTCCACACATTCTTAGCCTTGGCACCATATGAAAGTGAGAAGTCAACTGCCACCAGTATCCAAAACATAGAAGGCTGGGTTGGCCCCAGAGTTGGTCTGATGTTTTTGAGCACAGATAAAATTTCTTGTCCTGCCACAAATTTAACCCTGATTCCTCAGTCATCCAACCCATATCCTAGTCACTATAATGATGGAAATATCCCAGTTCCTACTTTTTTACAATAATTTCATTGCAGTCCCCTATACATTATGTTCCCACGAGGTAACACAATTATATGCCCCATTTATTGTTTGTATATGTGAATTGATATAAAGGAAATATTGAATGTCCAATAACATTTTCCCCGCATTTTAATTCCACTACATGCTACAGCCTAAAGAACAAAAATGAGGCTAATTGCATCAAAACATTCAAGCAAACGTGTTAAATAACAAAACAATATGAAATCTGAAGCTCTTATGTCACTGAAAATACAGGGTGGATTTTTCTGGAATGTGGAACATATAGTCTGTTACAAGGTTACCAAGATTCTGAAGCAACAGACTGCCACTATCTTCTCCTACCCTGAAGACACAGACAGCACTTTACTCTAAAATGTTAACCTTGTACCAGACTACATGGTTATCACATCCCAGCAAACAACAGTCTTGATAAAACTTCATGTATCTACTATGAATAAAGTTACTTGTTACTCGTATTATATGTTTGTACAAATAGGGTCATTACTTTATCTGACAACTATCCGTTGCCACTTCCTGTGAGCTTGTTTCATACTTAGGTTAGTCTTGACTTCATTTTTACATACAGCATGTAAAACAACTCGTACTGTGCAGTCTGTCCTTTACTTCTACAGCGAGACTAGTCATGAAGTATACATGTAAAGGTCTTAACATTAACAAACTAATCATCACTATCACAACACCACCATTACACATCATGAAAGCCTGCAACTAAACTGTATTCTAAAGCAGTTTAATCCAACTGCCATCTTTACAGTGTATTTCTCAGACACAGTCTAAATACTGGTCACCCATACAATCTCCATTGCATGTTGAGGTTAAGAATATGTGAAGCTACACCATCATGGCATGTACACAGGCAACTACATAAATTTCTGGAACATGGAAAGGGATTAAAATCAAAACAGAATGTGTGCATTATAGGGTAATTAAAAACTAAATACAAAACAAAATGAATGATGAATACTGTCTGAATATGCTTTGTAGTTGTGCGTTTGCCCACTGTTACTGAGTGGGACAATTATGCCAAACCACATTTCATGCAAGAGAGAGCACCACAACATTTTGCATTCCCACTCATGTGAGGCTTGACAACCATTCTCCTGGTCAGTGGATATAGCATAAAGGACCAACAGAATGTGTCCTGTGTGATTTCTGTGTGTGGGGTTAGGCAACAATGGAAGTCTACTGATCCAGAACAATACTTCATGAATTGGAGCAACAAATCCAAGAAATATCTACTGATGTTCTTGTTGACTTCTTAAAAAAAAAGCATTATAAGAGTCTGTGCTTTCCATGGTGTAGAAGTGTGTGCAACATGCTGAAGCCTATGGTGACATCTGACATTAAATGGCAGTGTATGGGCTGTAACATGGTGCAAGAATAGTAGCAATAAAGCATTCCATTTAGGAAATGGAGCCACTTAGTATTACACATTTACTTTCCAACTGCAATGTACTTTGAGGTAGTCAATTTTCAAAACATGCACCAGTTTCAAGTGAATCAAAGTACACCATACTAGTGCATTTGTCTATATTAAACACAGTTGAAAAGTTGAAAGTGTATGAGGGTAATGATAAAAGTAACTGCAATATCACACAGTAATTGATTTTAAATTCCCCCAACTATAACCTGATTGATAATTTGAAGAATAGTATATACTGGATTGCACTGGCAATGATAACAAGGAATGTTACTCAGAGTAACATGTAATGGTGACTGTTATGAACACAGTATGAAAACTTTCAGTTCCATAAAGCTGCAGGTACATTCTGAGCACCTAAAAATTTCTGAAGAATAAAATCTGCATCAGGTACTTAGTTAAGAAAGAGACAGGTAATTGAAACCAATCGCAGACCTACTCCATGAAGCATACAGAAAATGAATACATTAATTACTGCAATGTCTAAGCCCAAATTCAAGCTGCCACATGACAGAACTGGCTGGGGTTCAGAAGACCCAATTGGGGCACAGTACAATGAAGACTTAGTTCCTATGGCACGTTACAAAATCTGATAGAAGCTGTGAAAAGAACTACACAAGGAACAAAGGTGACACCTACAAAGCTGGTGGCAGATTTAATCTTGAATTCAGAGGAATTAAGAAAAGAATTTCCTGAGCACATCTAATGGAAAAAAAGAAGAGACTTCAATAATATTAAAACAGATACAAAGATGGACAAACAGAAAGAATGATAAAAGGCCCCCAAGATACCTAGAGTACTCTTAGACATAATATGGGAGGTGTTTCAGCTGTGGATGTGATACAACATCAAATGAGATGCCGATCAAGAAAAGTGACAGGAACTTGGAAGGCCTAGTACAGCTGGTAACTGTGGGAACCCTCAATCGGGAGAAATGGTGACCAAACCGAGAATGGAACAAATTCAGTGTTGTCACTATACCAGTATGTTCAATGGATATAATCGAACAAAGACTGGAATAAGGTACAGGCTTTGGAAACGTACCAGACTTCTTATAATTCATAGTCTCAATACTTATGTGGCATGAAGGCAGTACTAGCTAGGTAAGTGTCTTGGAGTCAGTACAAAAATGTGACACCTGAGTTTACATTTCAGTGGACTGATAATCAAGATTCTGCCTATTTGAAATCAAATCAATGAAAGCATATTGTAGCCTCAGTCTAGAACTAGAACCCATGCATTAATGGGTTCTCAATGTATTGATATATATGCTGTAATATAAAAACTACAGTACATGGTTACATCTGGAATGACAAATTGGTGAAGGCAAGAAAATTCAACAACTGCACATACTCATTGCTCTAGGTGCCTTTGCCCAGTTTCATATTGCAGCAGTGCTCTCTGCAGTGCATCATAACAACCACACACTGCCAGAGGTGGAAGATTGAACACACAGTTATAGTACAGTCATGATTACATATATTACCATACAGTAAAGCTTTACATATGAGAAACAAAATAAAACTTTTCCAAACTTTCATTTGAAAATTAGCTTCAATATAGTGAAAAATATCAAAGGATAAAATGCAAATGTAATCTATCCATTTTTCAGAACCAGCTCAATATTTGTCACTTAGGGAAAAAATTTCAAAGTAAACCTCATGGTATGTAACCACAAACATCAATGACGGCCAATCTGAGCAATACCCAACTTGCAGTTATGATGACAGACTCCCCTCCCACACACCATCCCAAATTATCCTGAACATCAATACGTCGCACAGTGATTTACTTGTAACAATTTCAACAGCTTGATAAGAACTCCAAGGACTTATGGGGACCATAAGGGAGCCACAACAAAACCACCCTATTTGTGCAACATACTTGTGAACATGATAAAATGCTCTATAATGAGCCAAACAATAATTCTGTACTGCATAAGAGAGGGCAAGAAATTCTCTTGAATGACCAAGCTGAAAAATATTACTCTTGTGTAGGTGAGTTTCAGAACACTACACTAAACAGCTAAGATTTAAACAACTTTGGGTAAAATGTCACAACAATCACTAAATACTTCTGCATTTGTTTAGTCAGTTTGAATAAGTGGATACCTACAGCAATTCTACATGTACTCTGTCAGGAAAAAGGAGAAAACACATTCAATCATACAGAATTTTAGAATTAGCTGAATACTGCCCTAAGAAGTCTATAAGTGTCATCAGTTCACGAATACTTGCAGGTGAATCTATTGGCTTTACAATTAGATCCTGCTCTATGAAAGACAAGGCAGAATTCTCCAGTCTACGTCATAAGGTCAAAACACAGCACTAATTGGAGCTCAGTCATAGATTCATACCAAGCTGAAACTTCTACTACCCTCCAGAATAGAAGGGCATTTGTGTATACATATATACATAAGCTACAAAGTTAATGCAAGGGGTGTCAAACATAGTCCAAGGGCCAATTGTAGCCCATACCCTGAACTACACATCTCTTAAATTTCCAGCCTGGCCTACACACGGACTGATGGGAATGGATTAGCCACACACTGTGACGTGAGACAGGCTTGCCTCCAGTTAAAATTCTTATAATACAAACATATTTACCTTATTCTAAAATATAATCTTCCATTTCTTCACATTAAAATTACAGTTAAGTAAAAATACCTCACATTTATATATCACACTTATTCAAAGGAATACCACACTCGGTGTGTAACCTCTGCGTTTGTGGTTCTTTATATCACATGTCACCACACCAAGTCCTGAGCACATCTGCCACTTTCAAGAACATAAAGTCATAAAATGCAAACACCACATATAGAAAGTGTGAACACAGTGGCAGAGGTGCCAACTTCTGCATACTTTTGTTTTAAGAACACAGTTCAGTATTTAGGTTCAGTACTGGTAGGCCTTCTATTACTAGACTTTTTATTAAATACTAAGGCATTCACATTGTAACGAACTTAACATTTATTTTCACTTTGCTCTAGCATGTGCTGCATCTGTATATATCACTTTTCTGTCAGTTTGGATTGTTTCTCTGCAATTCACAATGTTCATTTTACTACATATCCAAACACAATATTATTTTTTTCAATTATTATGTTATTTTTTTATAATACCATTATCTGATATAAGACCAATCACATCAAACACATATATTACATTTCATCACACACAGCCCATAAAATGTGCTGGCGAACTGTATTTAATTTCTACATTCTAGTACAGCAAGGGATGCAAGTTTTGTGCAACACATTTTTAAGGACCAACCATCTTCCTCACCTGTTACATAATACTTAATTGGAATTTCTGTGTTTCATACTAGCACCACTAACTGAATTTATAAATCAGAATCCTGGCTGCAAAAATGTCAGCATCTGAAAAGACCGAAAAAGGCCACTTGGGCAAAATGACACATCTCTGTTAATTGCAGAGAATATGTAGAAACAAATAGGGTGTGAGGATGATTATAATTAATGAGTCTGAAAGAACGTGGTAATGTTGAACCCCTTAACAAAAGTTACCTGGACTTCTCATACAGGGCCTGGGAGAAATCATTAACTAAGACAGAAATATTTGCCATTTAATAATAATAATAATATTTATTTACTGCAATTGGGTTGTTACCCGGTGGCACATCATTGCAGATATGAAGAAGCAAAAATGGTATTATCTGCAGCACAAAATACTCAGCTACGGTACATGCACTACTTCCAGAAATGTTGACAAATCCTGCAAGCAGCCAGTGTCATCTCAAGACGTTTCTAAACATGTATTAAAGGCCATGTCAAAAGGCACATTCCTGCTTTCACTTTAATTGCCAGCTAACTGAATTGCTCTTCTAAGATTCAACAAACATTCTCATCCCACACATCCTCTCAAAATATCATACACCACTTCCTTTAATTTCCATGTTGTCATCTTACTATTATTTCTAACATGTTTACATGTCATTCCAGGAATAGGAATCACATGAGGTATAGCACAATATTATTCACGCACCAAATGTTGCAAAATTGTACGTTTAGGCCTTCTTTTTCACCGCACCACAGATGCTCCTGAATGCCTGTATAAAGATCTGAAAGACACAGATGTTGGCACCCCACTACTTCACAGAATTATGGGCCTGACTCACGACTGCTACCTGAGAAACTAAAATGGTAATAAGTTTTTGAATGAAGATATGTGAATAGTCACTTCATATCCCCTGTTGCTCCACAATCCTCATTATTAAAACCATAAAAAGTTTGACACCCCTGCTACCCAGTCTTGGAACATGACCTGTACTGTCAAGAGTCGGAAGATGAGTGTAGGTACTCTGCTTAACAATATAGATATGATAGGTTTCAATAATACTACATGAGCTAGTCTATCTCTCAGTGGAGTGACATGTTATATAACTATGACTATCATAAGGTTTAGATACAGTAGTGAAATTTCAAAGATGAAAACATGTGCTGTCTGGAAGTCCACACTGCACACCAAATGTTATGGGTACTGCAAATCATTATCAGCAGCAACACAAGGCAAATGAAATGCCTACTTTAAGCCATTGCCATTTTCCTTCTAGCAAAAATTTAACGTAATCTGGAATAAACTTCATCATCAATATTCTGTAAGCAATTAACATACCATCATAGTACATGAACATTTGGTATACAGTCATCCCACAACTTACATAGTTCCTCACATCATTTGCCCCCAGACAAAATACATCAAGCAAAGTGAGCAAATTCATATGTATGACAGTGAAAGATGTCTTTGAGCTGTTGATCCACCATGATCAAGACCTCACACTCAAACATTCTCTTGAAATTTGGAAGCAAAGTGCCATAGAAAAAGCTGGAGAGCCGATGAACCTTAGCCTCAGCCTAAGGAAACAACCATGACGGTTTCAAAGTTGATAGTGGGGCGTGGATTCACTGAAGCTGGCATCAAGGTGCTTTAAGACACTGATTCAAAGGGCAGTGAGCAGCCCTGTAACAACTACATGAGGAATTATGAGGATGTTTGCTTGCTATCAGGAGATTACGAAGGATGAAAAGAGGTCATGGCCTTGGCGGAATTCAGTGTTTGACTTAAAGCCAGCTTCAAGTAGGAAGTATCACCACCTGCACTGCTGGCCATTGGAGATGATGATCTAGATAACCTGATGACATTTCAATAGGAAGTGCCTCGTCCTAAAACTGTCACGTGTTTGTCATTTAATAGATTTTGTACATTTTTCAAAATACGAATATTTCTTTTTTCATGGCTAAAAAATATTGTCAGGAACCACCTTCCTCATTTTAACACAGAGTTTATGGCAAAATTAATCTCAGCTTAATTCAACTCAACTAATGTTGCTGGGCTCAGAACCACCTACAATGTAACTCCTGGAGATTACTGTGTTATTAACTGCAGTTACACATTCAGTATATGATTTATAACCAAAATATTAAAGATCAACACTACTTATTTTCTTTAATGCTTTCCACTCATATTTGTTTTATATGTATAATCCATACAGCTCATTCCTACAGCTCAGATTAAAGACAGATGCTTGTAAAAGGTGACCATTAATAACTACATTCTGCTTGCCTATAGCAAACAGCAGATCCTGTACACAGTTCTCTTGATACAGAAATGATGATAGACCTTGCCATTTACATAAGAACAGCCTCACAGTTCATGGAATACAGGTAAGATTTTAGTGGAACACAGATTCTCTGACAGTCAGGTGGCAAAAGTTAATATCATCTATACAGTTCAGATAGCAACCAATCAAAACTCAGTTGTTGGACATTTTACATAATGGATGACTGCTACTTTTAACTACTAATGACCATTATTCTAATTCAACATCTTCAGCTTCTGCTATATCTCCCTTTACTACTGGAACACCTACAAACTGTATCTTATACATATTAACAAAGATCCATTAGCAGAACCTTTGCAAGAGTTAAAAACCTTCTTATAATGCAAGAGCCAATGTTATCAGGGTATTCAATATGTCCCGCCAATCTCAACCTCCTCGATTTGTTCACTTGACTAATACTTTGTGATGAGTGCAAATCATGAGCTCCTCACTATACACATACAATTTTCTCTATCATCCTGTTACTTTTTCCTTCTTAGGTTCAAATATCTTCCTTGGCAACCTGTTGTCAAGCACCTTTAGCCCATGCTTCTCCCTTAATATGAGAGACCAAGTTTCACACCCATAACACACAACAGGCAGCATTATGGTTCTGTATTATATTTTCATCTTTATATTCTTAGGAAGAAAACAGGAACACAAGAGGATTCTTGACCATAGGGTAGCAGGCATTCCCCGAATTTAATTTGCTCTTAATTTCAACAAGTATGCAATTTTCATTTGTTGGTGCCATTCCCAGACATTTGAACTTTGCCAAACTTTCAAAGGATTTATTAGTTATTTTTTTGTTGTGACTGTGTCCTGCAGTTTGTTGATAACACATGAATATATACTTCCTTTCTCAGCATTTCCTCCTAAACCAAGCTCCTCACTAGTGAATGAATAACTTCTGTGCTTTTCTTCACAGTATGTATGTTTTGCCCAGTAAATTGAAATCATTAGCATTGGGCAAATGTTGATCTGTCCCACCCGATTTCAATCCACCTTGGTTTGCTTGGACCATCTGCAAGTCACATTCTAAAAGCATAAAACAGGATTGCCAACATTTATGCACACAAGTTTATCACCCAAACCAATGTGTTTCATTAAAATGGTCATTTTTAGTTGTGTAAAAAATGCATTTCTTGTATTTGAAAATACACTGAAGTTTCTAGATGGTAAAAGCTGTGCATATAGCAATCACAACCCACAGCATAAAAAAGATAAAAAGATTACCACCACTGACCACAACAAAAAGTAAACCAATCATTACTAACCCCAAATAAAAATGACATTACCACACACACAAAAATACCATGCATCAAGTTGACAGCCTTCAGAGCTGTTCATGTTCACCAGTGGCACTGCTGTATATAAAGAAATTTAGTGTATGTTTGAGAACACTATAACCAGAAACCTCCTAACACAATCCATCAACAAACTGCAGGACATGATTAGGTCTATAAAGCTTTCAAATGAGTCACATCCAGTATGCTCCATAACTCTGAGAGGAAAATGAAGTTGATGTCTGCTACATAATTTGTGGCACTCAGAGCAAGCCCCTGTAAACTTTAAATTCTGTGCCACTTGTTTCCTCTTCATGTAACAAATAATGCACATACAAAGTTGTAAAGCTACTGTATAATCACCTTTTGCATACATAACAGCTAATGCTGTATGTTACTACTTGATATATATTTAAAACATAACATTTGGTGCAGATGAGTGAGACATGGACTTCCTTCATACAGTT
>Ga0123353_10017777_pt1 | contig 10476 bp, 3 predicted proteins | sample TergutLab28metaG_3_FD_92763 | JGI IMG/M metagenome (GOLD analysis project Ga0123353, IMG submission 92763) | Labiotermes labralis P3 segment gut microbial communities from Petit-Saut dam, French Guiana - Lab288 P3 | ecosystem: Host-associated > Arthropoda: Insects > Digestive system > Gut ... | reverse complement strand
TGCTGATCTTGGACGAACCCACCAGCGGCATGGACCCGATCGGAACGCGGCAGTTCAAGGATTTGATTCAGACGCTGGCGCTTCGCGGAAAGACGATCGTGCTGTCGAGCCACCTGCTGGGCGACGTCGAGGACGTGTGCGACCAGGTGTGCATTCTCTACGGTGGGCGTCGGCGGGCGCAGGGGCGCGTCGACGATCTGCTGGCCAAGCCCGACGCCGTGGAATTGACCATCGACCAGGTGGACGAGGCGACGCTGGAGCAGATCGCGGCGGTGTTGGCCAAGAAGGGCAAGACGGTGCGCGGCATCAAACCGCCGCGCGACCGGCTTGAGGATTTGTTCCTGCGGATCGTTCGCGAGGCGCAGGCGCAGAAGGTGGTCACCGGCGGTGCGGTGGCCGACGGTGCGGTGGCGGCGTTTTTGCGCGGCGGTGAGGGATCGCGGGTGATTGACGATCTGGTTCAGTCGGCCCAGTCTGAGACGGTTGTTCCGGAATCTCCGCTCACGGTGTCGGCGGCGCCGGTAACGGAGGCCGTGGAGCGGGACGTGCTGCGGCAGTTGGAATCCGCGGGCGAGGCGCCGATGGGTTCGCGTGGGCGAGACGCCCGCGACACGCGGAAGGGTGCCCGCGACACGACGCCGGCCGCGCCGGCGCCGCAAAAGGAGGCCGACCGGTCCGTGATTGATTCGCTGCTCCAACGCGACCAGGAGACGGGGCAATGACCAGCGTCTGGGCCGTCACGAGAACGACATTCCTCCAGAGCCTGCGCTCCCGCGTGGGGCTGGCGGCGATGGTGTTGCTGGCCTTGCTTCTGCTGGCCGGTCCGATGATGGTCAACAACACCGCCAGTCCGCTGGCCGACCGAATCCGCACCTTCCTGGCCTACAGCGTCGGCATGACGGGCGTGCTGCTGGCCATTATTACCATCTTCCTGTCCACCACGTTCCTGTGCGCCGACGTGCAGCGCAAGCAGATTCTCATGCTGGCCGTCAAACCGCTTCCGCGGTGGCAGTACATCCTCGGGCGGTGGCTGGGCGTGACCCTGCTGAACGTGGTGCTGGTGACGATGGCCGGGGCGGGCATTTACGCGGGGGCGCAGTACCTCCGCAGCCTGCCGGACCTCGGGGCCACCGACCGTCGGGCCATCGAAACCGAAGTGTTCACCGCCCGACGGAAAATCGCGCCCGATTTCTCCAAGGACGACGAGGAGGTCACCCGGGCCGTCGTCGACCGTATCGAGGACCTGCGCAAGGGCGGAACCCTCGAGGAGATGATCCAGGGGTTTCTTCCGCAGGTCGGCGGGGACCGCGACAAGGCGCTGATTCGGATCGCCGAGGACCTTGAGCAGCAGGCCCGCACCCGGCTGCAATCCATTCCGCCGGGACGATACGGGCGGGCGTATATTTTCCGCGACGTCCGTGTGGACGGCATGACCCGCACCGCGTCCGGAACGGTGGAGGCTGTCGACGCGGAGAATTTCCTGATGGTCCTGGAGATTCCCCTCTGGCTGGCGGCTGAGCTGATGCCGGGACGCCCCGTGGACGTCAACGGCGCCCTGTCGCGCGTGCTGGCCTTCCAGGACAACCGGCTGCTGGTGGAGGTCACGAAGGACCCGTTTTTCGCCAACGGACTGTCCGGGTTGAAAAAGGACGATTCCGTGGAGATCACGCTCGAACCGGTGATGGAACTGAGCTACAAACTCAGCACCGGCGCGACGATTCCCAGCGGCGCGACGGTCAGGAGCAGTTGGCTCGTCGAACCCGAGGATTTCGAGAACAGCCGGCGGGTTCTGAACCCGGTGATACAGGATGACGTCCCCAGCCGCCAGGTGCGCGTGATCGCGTCGGGGCGGTGCGTGGACGACGCCGGTTCGGTGGTCGCGACGTTTTTCAACGCCAACATGCCCGGAAACGGGATCGTCACGTCCATTTCCATCGCGCCCGGAGACGTCTCGCTGCTGTACGCGGTGGGGGCGTTCGGACCGAACGTGGCCGCGGCGATGGTGACGATCCTGGTGCAGTTGATGTTCATCGCGGCCCTGGGCGTGTTGACGGCGACGTTCCTGTCGTTCCCGGTGGCGGTGCTGACCTCGGGTGTGCTGATCCTGTTCACGCTGATGATGGGGTACGTCTCCGACGCGGTGAAGTTCATGCCGGCTGAGGGCGTGAATCTGGTGATTCACGGCGTGGTGGGTCTGCTTTCGCTGGTGTTGCCCAACCTCAGCGCGCTGTCCCCGACCGAGGCCATCGCGTCCGGCGTGGAGGTGGCGACCTTCTCCGAACCCTGGCGGCTGATGGCGATGCGCCCGAATCTCGGAACGTTCTGGGGGGCGCTGGCGTCCCTCCAGGCGCCGCTGGCGACCCTGATCGTGCTGGTCATCGCCTGCGTGACGTTCACACGGAAGGAACTGGCGAGAGTACAGGTGTAACGACAGCCAGTAGCCAATAGGGTTTGCGATGCGTTTGGGTAAAAGTGAACATCACAGTAGAGAGAGTGGTCCCGAGGCTTCGCGAACGGAACGATTGGTGGCGCATGGAACATAACGGCGATGCCATGAACATGACTGTTCGAGTCTGCGAAGCCTCAAGACCACTCTCTCGAACGTGGTGTGCGATTTTACCGTCGAGCGACGAAAACCCTGTTGGCTACTGGCTATTGGCTACTGGCTGTCGCCGCCTGCGGACTGAATGGGAGTGCCGATGTCCATAACCCCAACCAAATTTCGACAGTTACTCTTCTTCGCGGCGGCGATTGTTCTGCTGGCGTGCGGTTTCGGCATGCAGGGGACGCTCAACGACGTGCAGGAGGCGTACGAGTTGGTGCTTCCCGACAACGTCGTGCAGGAGAACCACCCCGAGCTGGTGCTGTTCGAGACCATGCCCGGCGGACTGCGGGCCATCGCCGTCAACTACCTCTGGATTCGCACCGAGGAACTTAAGCAGGACGGAAAATACCACGAGAGTCGCCAACTGGCCGAGATGATCTGCAAGCTCATGCCCCGCCAGGCGGGCGTGTGGGGGTATCACGCCTGGAACAACGCGTTCAACATTTCCGTCGGAACGCACACCGAGGACGAGCGCTGGGAGTGGGTCACCAGCGGCGTGCGGCTGTTGCGGGACGAGGGCATTCCGCGCAACCCGCGGGCCCTGGACCTCTACAAGGAACTGGGGTGGATTTTCTGGATGAAGATGGGCGGGCAGCTCGACGACATGCACAAGACCTACAAGAGCCGCTGGGCGGGCGAAATGCAGTATCTGCTCGGCGCGCCGCCGCTGGGCGAAACCTCCGTCGTCCTCGAGGCCTTCACGCCGATCACCCAGGCGACGCTCATCCGCCCCGAGCAGGACAAGCTCATTCAACCGGGCTCGTCGCTCGTGCAGGCCGGGCCCCTCAAGGCCCTGCTGGCCGACCCCCAGGTGGCGGCGATGCTCACGGCGCTTTCCGACGCGGGGATCGACAAGCTCGTCACCAACACCGGACGCACCGAGGAGGACTGGAAGGCCGAATTGGCCATGCGGAGCCCCAACGTCCGCCCGCTGTCGTTTTTCTCGGCCTATTACCGCTTCAGCCTGGACGACGCGATTCAGTCGGTCCGCCTCCAGCGTCCGGCCCCGCGGACCGAGCGCGACGCGAAAATCTTCACCGTGATTAACGACCCCGCGCACGCGGACGCCCGGACGAAAACCCTCGCCTTCCTGCGGGCGCAAATCCTCTGGAACGCCTACAAGCTCGATCCCAACTGGATGCTCGAAATGATGGAGCTCTACGGGCCCCTGGACTGGCGGAGCGTCCAGGCGCACGCGCTGTACTGGATGACGTACGGCCTGCATGTGTGCACCGAACTGAGCCTGGACAAAATCGCCACCGAGGTGGCCGCCTCCGAGGAGTACCGCACCCGCAAGGATGAGGAGCGGACCGGGCTGGTGAAAATCAACGCCGACCGCGTGCTGTTCAATTCGCTCAAGGACCTCACCTGGTACGGACGCGTGACGCTGCTGGAGGATCAGCAGTGGGTCCCGAGCGCGTCGGGCGAACCCGGAACGGAAGTGCTCGAACCCGGTCCGATCCGCCCCGAGTCGCCCGTGGTGCTGTACATGGCCGACGCGCGGTTCATCGAACCGCTGAACAAACTCACCGACCGCACGATCCGCGAGGTGATCGCGATAGAAAATCGGCCGTATGAACGGAACCTGTTCAAGGCCGGTCACATGAACTACCTCGTCTCGGCCATGCGGCTGTTGTATATGCTCGACCGTCCGAGGCAGGCGCAGGCGCTCTTCGACGAGATGAAGGAGAACTACAAACTCGCCGGGGACAAGGACTGGGACAAGGACCTCGACACGCTGCTGACGGAACGGTTGATCCAGGACGGCGGGAGACCGATCACGTCCGAGGGAACCGCGCAGATCACGGCCGGTCTGGTGACGTCGCTGACACTGATGGCGATCACCGACGACAAGGCCAGCCAGGAGCGGGCGGCGTACTTCCTCAACTGGGCCCGCACCGTGCACGCGGCCACCAACGCCGACACGACCGACCGCATCCGGCTGGCGCGGTTCGATTTCTTTACGCAGGTCGTCGCCCGCAACCTGCTGATCTCGCCCGAGGTGTACGGGCTGAGCATTGATCTTCAGGATCGCGCCAAACTCTGGCGGAGCATGCCTGAGGTCTGGCGCTGCTTCATCTACGGCAGCCTGATCGTCCCGCTGGGGTTCCAGTGCGAACAGCAGGGTATTCCCTTCGACACCACCTTCCCCGAACCGCCCGGCATGCGGGAGTTCCAGCGCTATATGGAACAGGAACAGGACCGCGTGCGGGTACCGCCACCGCCGCCGGGGTGACGCGGGGCGGTGACGTTGAACGTTCCGGTTACGGGAAGCGTTTCAAAATCCGAAATCCGAAGCACGAAATCCGAAACAAACTCCAAAGCGGAAAATCCCAAATCCCAAACGGCGACGCCACGCGTCCAGGCGTATGGCGTCGCCGTTTGGAATTTGCCGTTTGAAATGTTGGAATTTGTTTCGGATTTCGGGTTTCGGATTTCGAAGTTTGAGCGTTTCCTTTGGCAAGACATTCAGGCACTCCCCTCCGTGTTTCCGCGTCATTCCGCCGGTTCGGTGGTGGGCTCGCCGTTTCGCAGGAGTCCCAGGGTGTTCAGGGCGTCCCAGAGGCGTTTGTCGTTGCGCGGGTCGGGTTTTCCCAGGCCGACCGGTGGATGGATTCGGATGCTCGCGGCCGGCTGGTACTGGTTGGGGTCCGGTGTCGCGCCGACGTGGATGACCGGCGTGTCCGGCACGAGCGAGGCGAGGATGGAGGTCATTACGCCCGCGTACAGCCGCTGACCGTTCGCGACGACCATGAACGTGTCCTCGTCCCCGACACCGCGCCGTTTCAGGATGCGGTCGGCGACGGCCTGATTCACCAGGTGGATCGTGTGCGTCTCCCAGTCATACTCCACGATGTCGTCCTCGTCGATCAGCGGTTCGTCCGCCAGAACGAACGCCCCCAGTTCCACTTCGCTCAGGCGGGTAATCGGCGCGTCGTCAGGCCATTCCGCGACGAGATAGATCTCGACGCTTCCCGTCCTTTCCGGCACGAGCACGACGACCGGCTGTGTGCCAGGACCGACGCGATATCCCGTTGACAAGGCCGTGGGGTCCCAGACCCAGCCCGTCGGCTGCGTGGCGGCGACAGCGGGTCGCCCGCCGCCGCCCGGTGGCGTGGTGGGACGGCTGGCCGGTCGCGTGGCGGGATCGTCGGGTTTGTTTTCGTTTTCGTTCGCGTTTTCGTTTTCGAAAATGTTCTTCGCCAGTCCCGCGTTGCCCATGTTCGGCCAGGTGTCGGCGGCCTGTTTTTTTCGCAGCGTTTCGGGCAGTTGGGACAGGAAATCCGGTGGCGCGCCGTCCCAATCGTTGTCGGTGGTGGGGGATCGCGTTTCCACCCACGCGCCGGCCGGCATGTCGTTGACGTAGTAGAGCCGCACCGTTTGCGTGTCGGGATCGAAGACCCAGAGGCGGTCCTGGGTGTCCCAGGCCATGAACCATCCGGGACGCGTCGTGAGGGTGCCGCCGATTTCGCCTCTGGCCCGCGGGTCGTCGCTGATGAACCGGTATCCGATCCCGTCGCTCGAGGAGCGGATGATGACCCGTCGCGCTCCGCCGGGCGAGGCGTAGTTTCCGGGCCGGCTGATGACCGGCGCGTTTTTTTGCTCGGCGGTTTTGAGGATCGTCAGGACCAGTACCACGACGACGGCGAGCACGGCCAGGAACGTGACGGCGAAGAGAATCCCCATCCGCGTCACCGCGCGGCGACGCGCGACGTCTGGGTGTGTGTGCATGGTCGTTGTCCCTGTAGTGAAAACCGTTCGCGACGGTTCACCTCTATTTTTACCACAGAGACACCGAGAACCACAGAGAAGGCGTTAGAAATCGAGGCTTTTTCGAACTTCCAATGTCTACTCTGTGGTTCTCTGTGTCTCTGTGGTAAAAATAGAGGCGCCTCGCCTACTTCAGATCAATCTTCACCACGTCGCCCTGCCAGGTGGCGACCCAGGCGGTGGTTCCGTCTTTGCCCAGGACGATCGCCGTCGGGATCAGGTTGTCGGGCAGTTGCAGCGGCGGTCGTCGGCTGGCGAGGATTTGTCCACCGGCGTCGCCACCGCTGCGCGCCGTTTCGTACACCATCACGCGGCCGTCGAAGAAGGCGGCGACGACGGTTTGGCCGTCGTGACTGGCGGCGGCCATCACGAAACCCGGCGTGTTGGCCTCGACGATCGGTTTGAGGTCGCGGTCGAACACGACGAGTTTTTTCTTCCACGAGGCGGCCAGGAGTTTGTCTCCGGCGGGCACGAGCACATGGGCGCGGTCGAGGTGGGTCCGGGCCAGTTCGACCCCCTTGGCGTCGAGAAGGACCAGGGGCCCGCCCAGGACGTTGGCGTCCTCGTTCTCGCCCTTTTCGCGTTTTCCGGGCTTGGTGGCGACAAGGGCGAAGCGGTCTCCGATGGCCAGTCCGGCCCGCACCGCCCCGGTCAGCGGTGTTTCGGAGGGCGCGGAGGGTTTGGCGTCGGGATCGGTGGTCGGACCGGCGTTTTCCTCGTTGGTGACTTTCCGGTTTTTGTCCGGTTTTCCGACCTCCCACAGCCGGCGGCCGCCCTTGTCGTACGCGGCCAATTGCCCTTGCCAGTTTCCGGTGACCAGCCGGATGTCGCCCTCGCCGACGATGAGGGCTTCGACGTCGCCGCGCGACGGCTGGTGTTCGGCGAGCATGAACTGGAGGTTGCCCTCGCGGTCGAAGACGTAGGTTCTCGGGAACGCGGCGGCCGCGACGTATTGACCGTTCGGGCTGACGGCGACCCCGAGCACGCGGTAGGAGAAGTCGCGTTTCCATAGCACATGCCCGCTGTCGTCGAAGACGGTCAGGCGGCAGTCGTTCCCGCCCACGGCGACGAGACCGCCGCCCGAGGCCATCTTGCGGGCGCCGTCGGTGAGCTTCACCGTCGCCAGAACGGCGGCGGGTTTGGCCGGTCCCGGTATATCCAGCGCCGTCGACCTGAGGGTCGCGAAGTCGGCCTTCTCCACCGCGATGTCCGCCGTCAGCGCCTGTTCCTTGGCCAGGGCTTTGCCCATGGCGGCGGCGAGGAACTGATTGGCGGCCTCGCCCAGACCCGCCTCGTCGAACCCGACGACGAGGGCGGCGTCCTTCCCGTAGTCGAACGGGCTCCAGACGTACTGCACCAGTCCCTGTCCGGGCGCGAGAATGGCCTCGTCGAGCTGCCGCCGCAGCATGCCGCTGGAGGCGAGGTCCTTGAGCAGCTCGTTATCGGCGGGCGTTCCGACGAGGATCACGTCGTGTCCGACGGTGAGGTTCAGCGGAGCGGGGCGGGGCATCATCCAGACACCGGGTTTGGCCTGGAGGGCGTCGGGGATGACGTCCTCCTTGCGGAGGTCTGCCGGAGCGACGACGGGGACCTTCAGGGTGTCGGCAATGAACTTGGCCACGGACGCGGAGGCGCCCTCGCCGCCGGCGACCACGACCAGTCCCTCGCGTTTGACGAAGGCGGGAATGTTCTGGGCGTCGAAGATCGACCCTTGCGGCAGCTTCGTGACGACGGTGGCCCCACCGGCGCGGGCGGCTTTGAGTTCCACTTTTTCTGCCACGCGTTTTCCGGTCAGCAGGTTGGTGAACTCGGCCTGCCAGACGCCCGCGGGGTCGTTAGCGGCCAGTTGGTAGGTCCACGCGCCGCCGTTGCGGTCGTCACCGCGTCCCAGCGGGGCGGAGACGTATTTGCGCCACGCCACGCGCCCGTCGGGGTCGCGCAGTTCCAGGAGTCCCGGAACGACGCCGGTTCCGCTGCCCCGGTTGGGCGCGACGGTCATGACCAGATCGCCCGGCCAGGTGTTGCGGGCCTGGAGCTTGAGCGCCAGTTCCGGCGGTTCGGCGGGGAAGACGCAGAGCACGCTCAGGCTGGCCATGGGCATGTCGAGCACCACGGAGTCGCCCTCCATCGCGAGCTTCTGCCCGCTGAAGAGGTCGTACACGACCTGCCCGCGGGCCTGCGGAAGCGTCACGCGGACGCGGGCGGGAATGCTTTCCTGCATGGTGATCCAGCGTTCGTTTTCGTTGGGGTGACGCGTCACGCCCAGGTCGTTGCTGACGAAGACGTACTGGGCCTTTCCGTGGTCCTGCACGGCGACGAACGTGTGGGCGTTGCTGGCGCGCACCGGGCGGGCGACCAGCGGCGACAGCGCCGCGGCCACCTTATCGAGCGACCGCAGCACGCTGTCCTCGGCGAACGCGTCGCGCCGAAGCTGGAGGCTGGTCATCTGATCGGTCTGCCAGATGCGTTCGAGGGTCATGAAATTCGCGGCGAACTCGCGGAAGTCGGCCTCCATGCGGATGGCGCCGTCGAGTTTGAGCGTGCTGGTCTGATCGAGCACGACCTTTCCGCCACCGGCGATGAAGGTCCGCAGGGCCGTCTTCAGATCGTCGGCGATGTTGTCGCGCGCCCCGGCGATCAGCAGCACCTTATGCTCTTTCAGCAGCCCCGCGCGGAGGTCCTCGTCCACCACGATCGTGGCGGGGAAGTGCAGCCGCCGAACGGCGAAGTACGCGCCGATGACTTCCTGCTCATAGAACCAGTTGGGTCCGACCCGCGCGGCGTTGTCCAGGCTGTGCCAGACCGCCAGCGGTTCGACGCGCTTCTGGAGCGACAGGAAAAAGTTCCCGTATTTCTCGTTGATCCGGTTGATCCGCACCATCTCGGCCAGGCTGAATTCCGCCCAGGGCAGGTTTTCGTCCAGCTCGCCCGCGCCAACGAAATACCCGTGGCCGTCGAGTTTCTCGCTCATGCCCAGCGCCCAGGCCGACCGCCACTGATCCTCCAGGATACTGTAGCACCCGGTGACGACGTAGAGGGGCATGGTCCAGAAGGTGTTCCGGTTGGCCCGGCGGAGATTGACGTCGTAGAGCATCCAGTTGTTACTGGTGGGCCAATGGTCGTAGATGTGCGTGCACTGGAGCGTCTGGAAGGTGTTGGTCGAGGGGTACAGCCCGCTACGGCTGAGGATGTCCCCGAACGTCTGGAGCGTGTACTGGTGGTCGGGAAGGATCGGCGTCATGGCCGCCTTCATCTCCATGTTGAAGTCCTGGAGGACGTTGTTGCGGAAGATTTCAAACGCGGCGTAGAGGGCCGGGTCCTTCTGGAACAGTTCGTCGCGCCGGGTTCCGGGCGCGGGCGGTTCCATTCCGGTCTTGGCCTGGAACGCCTTGCCCATGTGCGCGTTGTATCCGCTGACGTCGGGTTCGTCCATCGGATTCAGTCCGATGCAGTTTGGCCAGTCGCGGACGGCCTGGGAGTGGTACTGCGTCAGTTGCGCCGACATTTCGATCGCGTCCGGGTCGCACCACGACACGCCCCGCCCGATGGGAACGTGCGCCAGGCCCCATCCGTACACCGTCGGGTACTTCAGAAAATCAATGTTGTACCGGACCATCTCCTGCAACTGCGCCTGCGTTCCACTGAGTCTGACGTCGGCGCCTTTGTTCCAGAAATCGTTGGCGTTGTGCAGCGAGTAGTTGAATCCGTACGCCCGCATGTCCGCCGCCCAGTTGTTGGTCGGCAGCATCCAGGGGGGGAAACTGATGTGGTGAATGACGTAATCGGTCGACTGGATGTTGGTGACGATCTCGATGGGGATGGAGCACTCCTGCGGTTTGTCGTCCCCGACGCGGAGGCGGACCAGAAGGGTGCCGGCCCCATCGGCCAGGTGGGCCGTGTTGACGCGGTAGGTGGCGGCGACAAGGGACGTGTTGACGTTGGCCAGGCGGTCGACGCCCAGCCGCGTGCGTCGCGCGTTGTCCCCGGCGGGCTGTTCCAGCCAGAGCTCGATCGACCCGGCCTTGGGCGCGCCGGACTGGTCCAGCGTCGCGCGGACGTGAACGTCGAAGGTCTCGCCCCGCCGGAAGACGCTCCGCCCG
>Ga0123353_10017776_pt1 | contig 10477 bp, 8 predicted proteins | sample TergutLab28metaG_3_FD_92763 | JGI IMG/M metagenome (GOLD analysis project Ga0123353, IMG submission 92763) | Labiotermes labralis P3 segment gut microbial communities from Petit-Saut dam, French Guiana - Lab288 P3 | ecosystem: Host-associated > Arthropoda: Insects > Digestive system > Gut ... | reverse complement strand
AGTATTATGTCGGGTGCCGGTGTTGAGCTTGTGATGATGGACTCCCGTAATTATGTTCTCAAGGAAGTGCTTGCAGGCATTCGCAGTAATTATGATTTCATTTTTGTGGATTGCCCGCCGTCACTGGAAATGCTGACTTTAAACTCGCTTTGCGCAGCTGATACCGTACTTATTCCCGTACAGTGCGAGTACGTTGCGCTTGAAGGCTTAAAAGACCTTATGACAACGATAAGGATGACAAAAAAAGCATATAACCCCGAGCTTGAAATCGAGGGTGTTTTGCTTACAATGTATGATTCGCGTACTAATCTGTCGTCTCAGATATCAACCGAAATAAAAAAGCATTTCAAGGAAAAGACATACAACATCGCAATACCGCGTAGCGTACGCATTGCGGAAGCTCCCAGTCACGGCAAGCCCATCATCGATTATGACCGCGCTTCACGCGGCTCACAGATGTATCAAGAGCTCGCCAAGGAATTTTTAAAGAGAAACAGATTTATAGTAAAGGAGGGTGGCAATCAATGAGTAAAAAAGGCTTGGGAAAAGGTCTCGGCGCATTATTCGGCGACGCTGCGGACGATACAGCTTCACACGATTTTGAATACCTTCCTATTCAGCGTATAGAACCCAACAGGGATCAGCCCCGTACTCTCTTTGAGGAAGAAGGGCTCAACACTCTTGCCGACTCGATGCGCGTACATGGCGTACTTTCACCAATCATGGTGCGAAGAACCGAAGGCGGATTTTATCAGATTATAGCCGGCGAGCGTAGGTGGCGTGCAGCCCGAGAGGCCGGTCTTGATCAGATTCCCGCCAGGATCGTCATCGCCGATGACAAAGAAGCTCTTGAGCTTGCAATGGTTGAAAACCTTCAGCGCGAAGATTTAAGCCCTTTAGATGAAGCTCGCGGTTACAAAGTTCTTATGGAAGACTTTAATATGACACAGGAGGAAGTCGCACATAGGGTGAGCAAATCGCGTCCGGCGGTCGCAAATTCGCTAAGATTGCTTTCCCTGCCGGATGAGTTAAAAGAGCTTGTTTTGCGGAAAGAGCTGTCAGCAGGAAGCGCCAGGGCGTTGCTTGCACTCAAGAATGATGAACGTATGAAGGATGCTGCTAAGCTGGTTGTCGGAAACGATATGAGCGTCCGTGAGGTTGAAGCTCTTGTCCGAAAGCTTAGCCGGGAGAAATCAAGCCGCACCCGGCAGCCTGTGATTGAAGTAAACTATCTGCTCGAAGCGCAAAACCGCCTGACTTCTGCAATGGGAAGACGGGTAACAATTAAGCAAAGCAAAGGTAAGGGTAAAATCGAACTGGAATATTATGATCCGGAGGACTTTGATGTTCTTTTCGATATTTTGCTTGCAGGAGAGATTGAGGAGGCAAAGTAAATGATTGACATTAAACTGATAAGAGAAGCTCCTGATGTGCTTAAGCAGAGTATTTTAAAAAAAGGTGCAGACTGCAGTGCAGAGATCGACCGGATAATCGAGCTTGACACACAGCGCAGAGCACTTATTTCCGAGAGTGAAACAGATAAAGCTTCACAAAATAAAATATCTAAGCAAATACCGCAGATAAAAAAAGATGGTGGCGACGCTTCCGAGATCATTGAGAGCCTTAATGTACTTAAAGAGAGGATACGCGTCGCTGACACCGAATTACGCAAGGTTGAAGACGAGCTTGGCGAGCTATTGCTCGGCTTACCCAACCCTCCCGATGATGATCTGGCTCCCGGCGGAAAAGAGAATAACGAACCTCTGAGGTATTTTGGCGAGCCGCACAAGTTTGATTTTGAGCCAAAGGATCACTTGGAACTATGTGTGGATCTCGGTTTGATCGACTATAATCGCGGCGTAAAGCTTGCGGGAAGCGGGTTTTGGATGTATTGCGGATTTGGCTCGCGTTTGGAATGGGCTTTACTTAACTATTTTATCGATGCACACATCGCTGACGGATATGAGTTCCTGCTCGTACCGCATATGCTAGTGTATGAATGCGGAGTAGCTGCCGGTCAGTTTCCGAAGTATGCCGATGAGGTATATAAAATCGCAAATCCGACAGACGACAGAATCCATTATATGCTGCCAACTGCTGAAGCTGCTATCGCTTCCGTACATCGTGATGAAATATTATCTGAAGCTGATTTACCAAAGAAATACTTTTCATACACGCCTTGTTTCCGCCGCGAAGCGGGTACATACGGTGCCGATGAGCGCGGCATGGTGCGCGGTCATCAATTTAATAAAGTTGAGATGTTTCAGTTCACGACTCCCGAAGGTTCACCCGAGGCTTTCGATGAGCTTGTCGGAAAAGCAGAAGCTCTTGTTTCCGGATTAGGATTTCATTTCAGGACGGTTAAGCTTGCAGCCGGAGATTGTTCAAAACTGATGGCACGTACATATGATATTGAGATTCAAATACCATCAATGAATGGATATAAGGAGGTCTCTTCGGTGTCTAACGCACGCTGTTATCAAGCAAGACGCGGAGCAGCGCGCTACCGTCGCACCGATACCGGCAAGATCGATTTCATGCACACACTAAACGGCTCAGGCCTTGCTACAAGCAGGATCATACCCGCACTTGTAGAACAAAATCAACAAAAAGACGGCAGCATCGTAATACCTGAGGTGCTGCGGAAATATCTTGGCGGGATGGAGCTAATTAAAAAGGCTGACACTATATAACATTATGAATGGAGCAGTATAAGATGGCTAAGAAAGAAAAATCCCGAAAAAAACAAAAGGTTAATAAGATTGGAGCGTTTTTTAACGAATTTAAAACTTTTGCAGTAAAAGGCAATATGATGGACATGGCCGTCGGCATGATCGTCGGCGGTGCTTTTACTGCACTTATAACTTCCATTGTTTCACACATAGCTACGCCATTGATAGGTGTTTTGATCGGCGTTGACTTTTCCGAATGGAGTATAATACTGCCGCGTCTATACGGTAATGCAGAGCCGGGTACATTGGCAATAGGTACATTCTTAAACAGCATCATAAGCTTTATAGTAGTAGCTTTTGTTGTGTTTCTTTTCGTCAAAGCTCTAAATGCCTTCCGTAAAAAAGAGGATGAAGCTGCCCCCGAACCGCCGAAACCCTCTCCGGAAGAGGTTTTACTCACAGAAATCCGTGATTTATTAAAGGAAAAGCAGCAATAAGTCAAAACCCGGCTGTTGTCTTTCTTTTTGAAAGGACTAGCGTTTTATGAAAGAAATCAAGATAGGTAAGAGAGTCATATCTCGTGACTTTCTGCTTTTTTTGATAGCAAGCGCTTTGTTAGGCATAACAATGGCGGTCGAAAACACGTCGATGACTAACAGGCTTTTTGAAGATTTGAATTTCACCACAGAACAACGGACAATGCTTGAAATGCCCCGCGAGCTGCCGGGGCTACTGGTTGTGTTTTTAGTCGGCGGACTGGCGTTTCTGGGCGATGTGCGTACAGCCGCGGTGGCAAACATACTGGGAGGATTGGGGCTTTTTGCTTTTGGTTTAGTCCCGTCCGGTTTCCTGCCGGTACTTGCAACGCTGATGATCTACAACACGGGAACACATATCTATATGCCTATGGCAGGAACGATAAGCATGTCCTTTGCCAAGGATGAAAATGTCGGTCGACGGCTTGGCGAGATACAAAGCGTTAATATGGCTGCGCTTATACTAACGGCAGGTACTCTTTTCCTGCTCTATAGATTCTTGAACATCCCCTTTGTTGTTTCGTTTACAGTTGGAGCAATATCAATGATCCTTGCGGGAATACTGTTCTTTTTTATAGGACCTTTGCAAAAAGCTCCACGAAGGAAGCGATTTGTTTTTAAGAAAAAATATAAGTTTTTCTATATGCTGTGTCTTGTCTACGGTATGCGTAAGCAAATCACTATCACATTTGTTCCATGGCTCATCGTAACCGTCTATAATCAACCGGTCATAACGATAACAATCCTGTTTTTCACCGTTTCGGTAATAAATATTTTCTTCCGCCCGTGGTTGGGAGGCTTCATCGACTGCAAGGGAGAGCGGTTTGTGCTTATGCTTGAAGCGATCATTATAATAGTAGCATGTTTGGGTTTTGCCTTCTCAAAATTGCTGTTCCCCGAGAATGTTGCGCTTTTTGTGATTGCGGGTTGTTATTTGCTGGATAATATGGTTTCCGGTGCCGGTATGGCACGGACAACATACGTAAAAAGGCTCTCGGACGACCCGAGCGAAGTCTCCGCAACGCTGGCACTCGGAATCTCCCTCGACCACATTTTGTCAATGTCAGTCCCAACCTTCGCCGGACTGCTATGGGCAACAAACATGGGCCAAGGTTATATTTACGTATTTAGCGCAGGTTTGGGTATCGCAATTTTAAACCTGTTGATTTCCAACAGAATCCGTTTGCCCAAGGCTGACGCAGTTTTATCGTAATTTATTTTTTGCCCGCCACTCCCTTGGGGATTCACCGGTGACTTTCTTAAATGCGCGGGAAAAGGTGAACAGGTTCGGATAACCGATCATACCGCATATATCACCGATATTATTATTTGTGGTTTTCATAAGCTCGCAAGCTTTGCTCACGCGGTAACGGATAAGAAAGTCCTGTGGGCTGGTTTTTAGCTCGTTCTTAAATATTTTTCCTAAGTAGCTGCGGTTCAAGTTGCAAAACACAGCTATGTCGTCTATTATAATTTTATCTTGATAGTGCCGCTCCATATAGCTTATTGCCTCATTGACATAAAATGCTCGCAAGCTGTCTTCAGGCATTTTCTTTCGAACCTCTGATGATTCGATCAATGCATTAAAAAACAGATAAAAATGCCCTATAAGCTCGATTGAAGATCTATTGTCAGCATTAACTAAACTCAGGACTTTGTCTTTTAGTACATTACCTTCCTCCGGACTGCGGGTTGCATAAATCGGCTGACTTACGGTAAGCCCTGCTTGCGTAATTATTCCTTGGGCTTTCAAGCCGGCAAATCCCACCCAGACATATGTCCATGGGTCGTGCTCATCCGCAATGTACCGGACTCTTTGCCCGGGCCATATCATAAAGCCTTTTCCGCCTTCAATATGGTATATGTTTTCAACACCATCAGCGCTGAAATAAGATACCTTACCTTTTCCGGACAGAGCATAATGAAACAGACAATAATCGCGTACTGTCGGGCCATGTGAATGTAATGGGTTGCATTCCTCATATCCATAGTCGATAATGGATAAATCCACATAGCTGACATCCGGAAAGTTTTTTGTAAATCGTTGTTTGACGTTATTGCTCATTTAGTTATATTGCACTCCTGTCACTTGAAAATCTGCAACTTCTTTGAGAAGATTATATAGCATAATGAGTCTTATGTCAACAACATTTGCCGGAATGCATAAATATGTAATATAATTAACTCATTTTTACTATTCCCTAAATGTAAAAATTTTGTAAAATAGGATAGTAACATGACTGGAGTTAAGCACAAGAAAATTAATGGAGGTATTGAATTTATGAAAAGGGTTTTTGTTACGTCATTAGCGCTGATATTGGCTATGTCACTATTAGCAGCTGCCGTCGCCGGATGCGCAGGAGGCGGCTCAGGCAGTACACGCGACGCTGTTTCCGTACCAGCAGGAGGCTGGGACACACCATTTGGAAGAACAGTTAATATCACCGCTGTAGCACCTATAACATCAGGTTTGTTGTTTGACGGTGACGACAGCATGGACGACAATCCTTGGACAAGAGCGTTCAAAGACCGTCTGAACATCGAGGTCGAGTATCTCTGGACCATGCCGGCAGGAGCCGATTATACAGATAGGCTGAACATGGCAATCGCATCCGGAGATATCCCGGATGTCCTGGATGTCAACTTCATCCAATTCAGACAGCTCTTAGAAGCAGGATTGCTTCTGGATCTCACTGATGCCTACAACAACAATACTTCGGACCGTATCAGAAGCTTTTCCGACAAAAGCCCGGGCACCCTTGACAACGTTACTGTAAACGGAAGAATAATGGGTATCCCCAATTACTATTTCGGCGTTATCGATCAGCCGAGAACTATGTGGCTTAGGAACGACTGGTATCAAGAATGGCTTGGTATGGGCCGCCCCGAAATCGTCACACTGGCGCAATATGAAGATTTCATGCGTTGGACAATGAGTGACAAAGGTGCGGAATATGGTATTGCTATCGAAAACCTTCTTACCTGGTTATTCTACACAGGTCCAATGTTTGGAGTCTATCTGGGTAATCCGGGCGGTGGCTTCGGTGCTGGTTCTCACTTCTGGTATCCAAACGCAGCCGGTAGAATCATACCCGGTGAAGCACATCCCGAATTTATGCTTGCCCTGGAAACTTGGGCGAGATGGTTCCAGGAAGGCTTTATCAGCCCCGATTTCGCGGGAATCGATGAAAACAGAGCCAATGAAGAAATCGTAGCAGGCGTAGTCGGCACACAACCATGGCTTCAGTGGAACGGTTGGAGAAACAGCCCGGCTCTCGTTGAGCTATGGGGTGACGAAGCATATCAAGCTCCGATCCTTTTCCCGGTTGCCCCAGGTGTAACGCTTCTGGGACAAGCAAACTTTGCAAGTGGTACAATCACTGTCGTCCACAAAGATTTCAAGAACCCTGCAGCTCTGATGAAAATGCTGAGTTTCGCCGATGATGTTCTGTTCTGTCTTGATTCCGTACTGACCGAAGAGGAATTCCATGACTTTACAGCCGGACGCCGTGAGTGGGCTCCTGTCCCGTTCCGCATCACAGACCCGCAAACAGACATCCTGCAATATCAGCGTGTTGTCGAAGCTATGGCTACCGGTGACGAAAGCAGATTGTTAACAGCAGGCATGCAGCTTAAATACAGAGAGTCCAGGATGTGGATAGATGATAAGAATCCTACCGGTCTTGGCTCATGGCTGCAAATGGGACGCGTTGAAGGCAGCGCATACAGCGCCAACTGGTCACTGATTGAAAGAGATATGCTGGTAAGGAACAGTCTCTGGGGTCCGCCTCCAGTAGAGTTTGATACCATTGTCAACCCCAGCGATATCATAGTTACAGGGGTTACCGCAATAATCCAGGGTAACAGGCCTGTCAGCGACTGGCCGGCAATCCTTAGTGAGTGGTATGCCGCAGGCGGTCAAGCGATGGAAGATGCCGTGAATAGGCAATTCGGCTAATACTGTGATATAATCTGAATACAGGTAATGATGGGAGGCATCGCAATATATATGTTTTATACCATCATTACCTGTTTCCTTTGAAAGGCGGCGATAACTCATGCCAAAATGGCTAAGAAAAGAATGGCCTTTGCATGTAATGCTGATTCCCGGGCTTATTATTACAGCAATCTTTTCGTACGGTCCGATATACGGGCTTATTATGGCTTTCCAGAACTTCAGCCCCGCGTTTGGGTTTTGGGGTTCTCCGTGGGTAGGCTTGGATAACTTCAGGTGGCTCTTCGCAGAAGCACAATTCCAGAGAGTTCTTTACAACACTTTTTTCATATCCCTAATGAAAATATTCCTAGGGGTTATCGTTCCCGTTTTATTTGCATTGCTCCTAAACGAGATACGGCTATCATCCGTAAAAAGGATTTTTCAAACTATTATATATGTCCCAAACTTTATATCCTGGGTCATATTGGCAGGTATTTTAATGACGATTCTAAGTTCGCGCGGAATTGTCAACACAGCGCTTGGCGTGTTTGGAATAGGGCCCATCGATTTTTTAACCGATCCCAGCAACTTCCCATGGACGATGATATGGACTGATGTATGGCGGCGCTTTGGTTTTGGCACAGTAGTTTATCTGGCGACAATAGTTTCAATAGACCCGGGGTTATACGAGTCGGCTATTATAGACGGCGCCGGCAGATGGAAGCAGACCACAAAGATAACACTGCCACTTATGGCTCCAATTATAATCTTAATGACGGTGCTTGCTCTCGGTAATGTTCTAGAGGCAGGATTCGATCAGATTTATAATCTATATAGTCCGAGTGTATACGCAACAGGCGATATTATCCAGACCTATGTGTTCAGGGTCGGGCTTAGCGGTGCAAACTTCGCAATAGGGGCAGCCGTGGGATTCTTCAATTCGGTTGTGTCACTTGTTCTGATGTTGATAGCATTAGCCATTGCGTATAAAGTAGCAAACTACAAAGTATTTTAGAGAGGGGGTAACATTATGCATTTAATGACAACAGGCCAAAAGATATTCAGGGTTTTTAACTACTTTATTTTATCAGTAGTAAGCCTGACGTGTTTACTCCCGATCATACACATCCTTGCCGTTTCACTAAGCTCGCATCAATATGTTGCAGCCGGCATGGTGACCTTGTATCCAAGAGGATTTTCCCTTGTAGCTTATCAGTTCGCTATGGAAGGCGGAAGGTTTACCCAAGCATTTTTAATTTCGATTCAGAGAGTTGTCATGGGTGTCAGTATCACAATGTTCTTGTTAGTTACCACTGCATACCCTCTTTCCAAAGCCAGGCAGCGTTTTAAGGCCAGACATGTTTATATGGTGTTTTACGTCATAGTCATGATCTTTCAAGGCGGCGTGGTTCCTTTCTATATCCTGATACTGAATCTTGGGATGATGGATTCTATTTGGTCATTGGTTCTGCCGGGATCCGTGCAGGTCTTTTCAATGGTAATCCTCATGAACTTTATACGCAGCTTACCCATAGAGCTAGAAGAAGCTGCTATGATAGATGGTGCAGGCCATTGGAAGACTCTGATTTTAATCTATCTGCCGGTACTCAAGCCAGCACTTGCCGTAGTAGCACTGTTTGCATTTATGCGTCATTGGGACGCATGGTGGGATGGCATGATGTTTATGCGTAGTTCAAGCGGCTGGCCTTTGCAAACGTACCTGCGTTTTATGATCAACAATTTCAGAGACTTGATCAGAGAAGGCGGCGGGCATTATCACCACCTTATAGGCTTATTGAATGAACAGACCGGACGCGCAGCTCAATTATTTATGAGCCTTATACCCACCCTGATTATTTACCCGTTCCTGCAGAAGCACTTTACAAAAGGTTTAGTTATGGGAAGCGTGAAAGGATAAAACAGATAACGCAGTTAAATAAACATTATAGAGCTATTGCGCCAACTTGTGGGCAATAGCTCTTTTTGTCGCGGGGAGAGGGGTGCTGACAACCAAGGTTTCTATGAGGCGAATATTAAATTTTGTTCCGTCGGCGCATCCATGCGCTTATGCGGCGCGCATTGGCATGTTGCCAACACCCCTCTCCCCGCGTCTGTGGATCAACTATAGCGCGAGGTCGATATGGGATAATGTGCCGGCGCCGCCGCATTGTTTGATAAAGAAGCTTGTTGAGCGCATTACTCCGAGCGTTTCGTTACTTTCGTCCTTAAATGAGAACTCTGTCGAAATATCGCCCAGGAATATCGCACCTATACCAAGCTCCTTGAGTGTATATACAATATCGTTGCCATCCTTATCACGCCTCCAAACTACGAGCTTGTCGAAGATCTCGTCGTTTGCGTCTATCCATCCATTTCCGTCTGTATCATATTTACGTAATTCGCTGAATCCGCAGCCGGTAGTCGGTCCGAAAAGTTCACTGCCGTCGTTGATTATACCGTCACCATTACGGTCGATAGCAAGAAATCCGCTGCCACTGGCAAGTATTGCCAATGTATCCAAATTGCCGTCCATTGTAAGGTCGAACTGGAATTTGTCACCTGTTAACGAGGCCGCTGTTCCTCCGTAATTTATTACCAGCGGGTCAACGAGTGTCGTGCCGTTCGTAGAAATGTTCATGAATGATACAAACTCGCGTGACATATGCATATTGATGTCCACGTTGATCGTTTTGCCGTCCGCTGTGTGGATTATACCGTTTGCCTGATATGAGACTGTTTCGGATTCGTATTGAAAGCTTTCAAAGCGTAATCCATCGACTCCTTGTATACGCTGTACAGACTCTGAGTTGAACGCTCCTCCGAAAAAGAAAGAAATATCAAAGTTTCTGCTTTCACGGACGCCTTCAAAGAACTGAGTTGGTCTCTGCATATTAGCAGGAAGCCTGTTTGTCAGCAACTCATATATCAACTGTGACAAATGTGCCCTAAGCTCAAGCGGATTGGATGGTCTCTTATGGTTTCTGGCTCCGGATACGCGAGATGCGCGAGACCCCCTGGTTAGTCTGTCAACGCTGTCTTCCCTTGCATTTTCAAGCATCGACCTGAATCTGTCCCTGTTATTCTGCCTTTGGGTAATTATGTCTTGTTCATGATCTTTTTGCGTTTGACCTTGATTGTTGACATTTTGCCCGTTTCCGTTTTGGTTTTGACCCAGACCAATGTTCCCGTTTCCATTCTGGTTCTGACCTAGTCCGGTGTTTCCTGTTCCGTTTGCGTTTCCGTTCCCGTTTTGATTTTGACCAAGGCCGATATTCCCGTTTCCATTATTGCCGTTTCCGTTATTGCCTTGCCCGTTCTGGTTCTGCCCTTGT
>Ga0123353_10017774_pt1 | contig 10477 bp, 9 predicted proteins | sample TergutLab28metaG_3_FD_92763 | JGI IMG/M metagenome (GOLD analysis project Ga0123353, IMG submission 92763) | Labiotermes labralis P3 segment gut microbial communities from Petit-Saut dam, French Guiana - Lab288 P3 | ecosystem: Host-associated > Arthropoda: Insects > Digestive system > Gut ... | reverse complement strand
GAGCAGGCGCTGGAGATCATGGACATGCTCATCCGGTCCGGGGCGATCGACGTCATCGTCATCGACTCGGTGGCCGCGCTGGTGCCCAAGGCCGAGATCGAAGGGGAGATGGGCGACAGCCACGTCGGGCTCCAGGCCCGGCTCATGTCCCAGGCGCTGCGCAAGATCACCGGTGCGCTCAACCAGTCGGGCACCACGGCGATCTTCATCAACCAGCTGCGCGAGAAGGTGGGTGTGTTCTTCGGCAGCCCCGAGACGACCACCGGCGGCAAGGCGCTGAAGTTCTACTCGTCGGTACGGCTGGACATCCGGCGGATCGAGACCCTCAAAGAGGGCACCGACGCTGTCGGGAACCGTACCCGGATCAAAGTCGTGAAGAACAAGATGGCCCCGCCGTTCAAACAGGCCGAGTTCGACATCCTCTACGGCGAGGGGATCTCCCGCGAGGGCAGCCTCATCGACCTGGGGGTGGAGCACGGTCTCGTCCGCAAGTCTGGGGCCTGGTACACCTACGAAGGCGACCAGCTGGGCCAGGGCAAAGAGAACGCCCGCAAGTTCCTGCGCGACAACCCCGAGCTGGCCGACGAGCTCGACGTCAAGATCAAAGAGCTGTTGGGCGTCGGCACACAGCCGACCGAAGCAGCGGCAGAGACCGCGGTCGAGGGCGACCTAGCCCTCTCCGTGGATTTCTGAGGTGAGCGCTCGTCCGACGAGCGCCCGGCAGACCAGCACACACGGTGCCGTCCGTGGTGGGCCTGACCCCACCACGGACGCCCCGTCGCGTCCTGCGCCTGACCCTGCGCTCGGCCCTGAGCCTGACCCAGAACATGTGGCCCGCACCATCGCGTTGCGCCTGCTCACCGCTGCTCCACGCAGCCGGTCCGAGCTGGCGCAGGCCATGGCCCGCAAAGGCGTGCCCGACGACGTCGCCGAGACCGTCCTGGACCGTTTCGTCGAGGTCGGCCTGCTCGACGACACCGCGTACGCCGAGGCGCTCGTACGCACCCGCCACACCGAACGCGGCCAGACCGGCCAGGCGTTACGTGCCGAGCTGCGCCGTCGCGGCCTCGACGACGACACCGCCGCCAAAGCGTTGTCCCAGGTCACCCCCGATGACGAAGAAGCCACGGCACGCCGTCTCGTCGCCCGAAAGCTCGCCGCCACCGCCACCCTGGACACCCCAGTCCGTGTACGCCGCACCCTGGCCTTCCTGGGCCGCAAAGGCTACCCAGCCGCTCTGGCCCACCGTCTGGTCCGCGAACACCTAGCCACAGAGGGGGTGGACACCCTCCCCGACCCCGACTGACCGGCCCGTACGGTTTCTCGTCCCTCGGTTATGCCTGTTTCTTGTAGTTGATCAGAAACTGGCATATCCTATGGTCATGTGGACGGATGTGCTGGGGCGTGCGGGTATCACGGTGGAGACCGTGGACGCCCACCATGTGCGTCTGGCTGATGGAGCAACCAGCGCAGTGTTCCGGTTGCGGCGTGCGGGTTCAGTCGTGCCGTCCCGAGTCCCGGCTGCGCCGCACGGGCCTGGGTTGTTCGCTGTGCCCCGTGCCAGCATCAAAGCCGTCGACACTCTCGTTGCGGCCGGGTGGAACGTGGTCACCGACACCGGACGGGTCGCCGTGCGTCTCGACAAGCGCTGGATCACCCCTGGACCGCAGCCAGTCGTCGTTTCCCAGCGTGCGACCCAGCGTGGCCCGACTCCGTGGGCGTTGTTCACCGTGCTCCGTCGTCTGCTTGCTGCCCCTTGTGCCACCCAGGCTGACCTGGCGCGGCGCAGCGGGGTGTCACAGCCCAAGGTCAGCCGGGTGCTCACTCGGTTGCGCGCCGACGGCTTGGTCGTCCGCGACGCGCAGACCTGGACGATCGCCGACTGGGACGCTGCAGCCGACTGGTGGTTGGCTCGTTACCCCGGTCCAGGTGGTGTCACCAGTTACTGGACAAGCACCGACCCACCCACCGTCGAGGCTGCCAAGGCGATGGCAGCACTGACCGCGACCGGCCCGTCCAACGCGGTGCTGTCTGGGGACGTCGCCGCCGACGTCTTGGCCCCGTGGCGCCGCCCGTCATCCTCGGTCGTGTACGCCCGCGCTGGCAAGCCCCTGCCTGGCATGGTCCCCGTGAGCACCCCAGACGAAGCCACCCTGACCGTCTGCGCACCAGCCGACCCTGGCCTCTGGCTTCCTTCCCCGTGGCAGGTCAGCACCCACCAGCTCGCCGACCCTCTCCAGGTCCTGCACGACCTCGCTCCCGGCACCGACCAGACCGACGCAGCCGTACGTCTGCGCCACGCCCTGCGCACCACACACCTCCACCGCTGGCAGGAGGCGACCCGGCGGTTGTGACGGGGAAACCTCTGCGTCTCTAAGGTGTGTTCATGCGTGGTGAGACTCGGGTGGTCGGGTCGGCGGCCGACCCTGAGCTGCAGGACTACGTCGGCCTGACCGACGTCGCTTTGCGCACCCGTACTGAGATCCCCGCTGGCTTGTACATGGCGGAGAGCTCGACAGTGCTCGGCCGCGCTCTGTCCGCTGGGCACCGTCCCCGGTCGGTCTTGTGCGCCCCCCGCTGGCTCGACGACGTCCTGACCATGCTCGCCGCCAATGACACCGATGGCACTGTCCCGGTGTACGTCGCCGACGAACCGATGCTCGAGTCCATCACCGGCTTTCACGTGCACCGTGGAGCCCTGGCTGCCATGCACCGCCCGGCTCTTGCCCCCGTCGCCGACATCGTCGCAGGTGCTCGCCGCGTCGTCGTCCTCGAAGACCTTGTCGACCACACGAACGTCGGTGCCGCCTTCCGTGCCTGCGCGGCGCTTGGCGTCGACGCAGTCCTCGTCACCCCGTCGTGCGCCGACCCTCTCTACCGACGCTCGGTCCGTGTTTCCATGGGCACCGTCTTCCAGGTCCCCTGGACCCGCCTGCCCCACTGGCCCCAGGCCCCTGCCACCGAACCCCCCGGAGGCGTCGACCACCTGCGGTCCCTCGGCCTCACTGTCGCCGCCCTGGCCCTCGACGACGATGCCATCTCGCTCGACGACCTCGCCGCTGCCACCCCCGACCGCCTGGCCCTCGTCGTCGGAACCGAAGGCGACGGCCTGCGCCACCGCACCGTAGCCTCCTGCGACCTAGCCGTCCGCATCCCCATGTCCGGCGGCGTCGACTCCCTCAACGTCGCCTCAGCGGTCGCCGTCGCCGCCTGGGCAACCCGCTACCAGGGCTGGTAGTTGATCCAGAGGCTCCCGCCGAAGTTCCTGACCGTACACAGTTTGTCCGTCATGGCAAGGTTGGACATACGCACCAACGCCGTGGCCAAATGATCGGGCTCAGTCCCAGGTCACGTGGACGTGGAGAAGGACTCGGACCAGGTGGTGACCCACTGATATGAATGGGGTTTTGTCAAGTGGGCAGGGTGGAGCCCCCGTCCAGGGCCGTCGCCGGGGACGGGGGCTCCTCTCGTGGTCATGTCCGTGTGCTGGTGCAGCGTGTCGTTGTCGACGCGTGGTCAAGACTGATATCCGCGGGTTGGTTACCGCATGACGGGGTTTCGGCAGGAGCGGGACCTTGGCGAGTCTGTCTTCGGGCGTGCCTGGTGGGGCTGCCCCCAGTGGGGTCGTGGGTCGCTCCTCGCGCTGCGCACGAGCGTGGTACGTGACCACAAGCTTGGTTGTCCAGCACCCTGGCGCTGGTTGCGTGCTCCCGTGGCGCTGCCGCCGGACCGTCCACCGCAGCCGCGGCGCCTGTGGCCGTGGGCCTGGCGCACGCCTGGGGCTGGGCGTGGTGGCAGTGGTCGGGAGCCAGGTTCACGGCAAGGTCGCCAGCGACCAGCACCACCCGGCCAGCTCGCGGGCGACCGCGACGCACCCGGCGCTGGTGTTCTTCCCGCGCCGGTCGAGCTGGACCCAGCGCTGGTGCAGACGCCGGTTGCCAGCGTCGGCGCGCACCCGCACCGCGGCGGGGACCTGGTCCCAGCGTCGGCGCAGGTCCTGGGAGACCACGTAGCGGCGCTTGTGGTGCCAGGCCGCCTCGACCAGCAGCCGCCGCGCGTGGGTGTTGCCGGCCTTGGTGATCTTGCCCTGGCGGCGCGAGGTCCCCGAGGAGTGCTCGGTGGGGACCAGGCCCAAGAACGCGCCGACCGACGACCCGCAGAACCGTGCCCAGTCGCCGACCTCCACCGCCAAGGAGAACCCGGTCAGCACCGCGATCCCGCGCAGGCAGCACAACCTGTCCACGACCACCTGGTACGACGAGGCCGCAGCGACCTCGCCGATGTGCGCGTCCAGGCGGTCGCGGCGGGCCTCGAGCTGCTTGACCAGCTCGAACGACTCGTCGAACGCGACCTGGGTCGCACGCGCACCGAACACGACCTGGCCCATCCACTGCTCGTGGGCCCTGGTCCACGCCTTGGCGCCGTACACGTGCCCGTGGCGCAGCAACAGCTTCGACAACCGGTGCCGGGCAGCCATCAGGTCACCACGGTTGTCCGCGCGCAACCGCACCAGGTCACGGGCCGCCTCCTGCTCGGCCGTGGGGACCACGACCGGCACGACCTCGTCCATCCGCAGCAACCGGGCCAGCAGCCGCGCGTCACGCACGTCGGTCTTGACCCGGTCACCAGCAGGACGCACGATCTTCGACGGCGCCGCGACCACGCACCTGAGCCCCGCACCGTGCAACGCCCGGGCCAGGCCGAACCCCGTGGGCCCAGCCTCGTAGACCACCGCCACCGGGCCCGGGAGCCTGACCAACCACTCCAGCACCGGCCGGTACCCATCACCAGGGACCAGGGCCTGCTCGAACACCTCACCAGTGACCGTGTCGATACCGCAACCACGGATCGACCTTGCATGCACGTCCAGACCAACACTTGTACGCTCGGTGAACACCGGGGCCTCCTACAATGTGGACAGGCCGGACAGGGACATCTGACCGGTAACCCACGACTCTTGCAGCGAGGCCCCGACCAGACCACCCAGGCTCACGCCTGGACCCTCATACCGTCTGTTCTGATCCGCCTGTCCGGGTCGCGACGCTGGCGTAGACCTGGTCGGTACTGGTGGTCTTCAGGGTGGCGCGCAGCTGTGTGAACCAGTCGAGCTGGATGTCGTAGACCCATGGACCGTCCAGCACGCGACGGGCGAACCTGCGCAGCAGCGTGGTGCGGTCGGCGAACCCGACCAGGCGGCACAGCTCGCGGTAGCAGTCTTCGACCACAAGGTTCTTTCGCACCACCGACGAGATTGGCATCCCCAGGACCAGGAACACCATGAGGTCCAGCCGCGTCCACACAGTGCCGTCGGGCTGGTAGAAGCGCCGCCACCCGTGGCCGCCCCCAGGCTCAGGCGTGCGCCACCACTGCTTCTCGAAGGCCAGAACCTCCAACAGCAGGCGGTTGACCTGGTCGAACGGGGCGTGGCGCGACACTACCCACACTGTCGGCGAGGGGATCCACGATCGTTGCCGACCGGTCAGCAGCACCGTGATGCCGAGCTGGCGCAGCAACCAGACGGTCCGTTCTGGCGGCGTCCAGGCGACGAACTGCTCGACCCGTGCGCGCAGAGCCTCCCGGATCGTGCCGAGGAAGGCTGCGGCCTCGTCCGGCCCCGCGTCGTCGGCCACCTGGGCGATCCGGCGGCCATCGATGGTGCAGACCAGCGCACTGTCTGCGGTCCGGTGCCGCACCCGCAGGTTCGGCACGACGAGCGCCAGGTCGCAGCGCAACGGTTGCTGGGCGGTGCGCCGCAGACGCTCGTGGGACGGGACCCGACCGAACTGCACCGGGAGACGCTCGCCGACAAAATCGTCGAACCAGGCCGGTGGCAGTTCGGGGAACGCATCGTCGCAGGCAGCCAAGAGCGCGAGGCCGAGCGTTTCGGGCTGGGGGCTGACGGGCCGGCGGTTCCCGCCTCGTGGTCGACGTCGCAGGTTTCCTGAGCGCCAGACCCGGTTGTGGTACCAACGGGCCTCGAACGCCTGTCGTTGCTGTGCGCGCTGCACGCCATCAGCCTTGCGGCGCCGTGCAGCGCGCGAGGGTCGTGACATGTCGTTCACCAATCAGTCGGGGCGTAGTCCTTGAGGAAGATCCCCGGCGGGCGCTCGGCGTCACGCCACTCGAAGACCGGGTGGGTGATGCGCGCGGCGGCGTCGACCATATCCAGCGGCAGCTCGCGGCGCGGAGCCCGGTGGTCGTCGGGGAACTGGTCAGAAACCCATCCAGGGTCCACGCTGTACACGAAGATCCCCGACTTTCGGTACTCGCCGGCCAGCGTCTTGGTCATCATGTTCAGCGCTGCTTTTCCCATGTTCGTGTGCGGGTGCTTCGGCGACTTCTTCGTGATGGAGAACTTGCCTTCCAGCGACGAGACGTTGATGACGAACCGGTTCGGGTGCTCGCTGGCCTCCAGCAGCGGTTTGAGTGTCGTGGCTAGCAGGTACGGGGCGGTGACGTTGATGAGCTGGGTCTCGAGCAGCTCGCGGACGTCAACCTGGGTGCTGTGCTTGGTCCACGCGTTGCGCCCGTTGCTCGACAACGTCAGCGAAGCCCCGACCACCAGCTCGCCAGGGACTGTCGGGGCCATGACCTCCAACCCCGCCGGCCGGACCGGGCCAGGCAGTTCGGCCGCCTCGAAGGGGGTCGGTGCTGCGGTCAGCGCCCGGCGCGACAGGTCTGCTTCTGCCGCGTACCACCGCTCGGTGGCACCGTCGTCGACGACGGTCTGCGCAGCGTTGTTGACCAGCACGTCCAGGGCAGGAATGGTCTGGTAGACCTGCTCGACGAACACGTCCAGCCGGTCCACGCGCAGCAGGTCCAGCCCGAACAGGTGCAACCGGTGGGCCCAGTCGCCGACGTCGGCCTCGGCGGCGTACGCAGCCCAGGCGGACCGCGGGAACCGGGAGGTGGCCAGCACCGTGGCACCGTTGCGCAATAGCCGGACAGCGGTGTGGTAGCCGATCTTCGTGCGTGCCCCGGTGACCAAGGCGGTGTACCCCGCGAGGTCGACCTGCTGGTCACGGTGCGCGAGGTTCGCCACCGCGCACTGCCCGCACAGCATCGGGTACTGCGCGTAGACCTGGCTGACCGGTCCGCGGCAGACGTAGCATCTGCGCACCGTCACCACCCGAAGAGACGTCGAGATTGGGCCTAGAAAGACGTCGAGCGCGGTTTCCCGCGCTTTCTCCCGCATTGGAGGCGGGCGCTTTTCCTGTCGTCTCCGCAAGGCGGAGGTGCAGTTGATATAAGCTACGACGCTGCGTCGCGAGATCGGCTCGCACCTCCCCAAAGGCTATGGGGTGTTCTGGTTAAACTATTCCGCAGGGCGATGCTACCACCACCAGGGACCCCAGTAGCCGGTGACGCAACATGTTGGCCCCCGAAGGGCCGATGCGTCAGGGCCCGGCTTCCTGACGAGCCTGGCGGCGCAGCGCTTCAGGAGTCAGAAGAACCTTGTTCCACGCCCAGGTGGTCGTGTGCACAGTGGTGCGCCAGTTGGCCCTGCGCTGCTCCTGGATGACGACGCTGGCCTGGACCTGGTGGGCTGCGATACGTGTGAGGCTAGCCCGGTATTCGGTGAACCAGTCGAGGCGGCGCTTGTAGACCCATGGGCACGGGCGCCTTTGCGCGCAGCGAGCAGGTGGGTGGGAAACCGTCGCGGTGCTGCAGTAGGCCGACGGCCCGCTACGCATGTTCGGCAGGACGAAGCTTGCGTGCGCAAGAAGGTCGAAGTCGGCACCATCAACTGGGCGACAGCAGCATGGCCACGTCCTCGGATGTGCCCGTGGCCGGGGGAGTGGCGACGCCCAACGCACAGAGCCGGGTGCCTGACTCATTGGTCGGCGCGCCCAGTCCGCAAGCGCCGATCAAGATCAGTTGCGTCGACGTCTTGGTCGAGGCGCTCGAGTGTGCTGCTGAGGCCGACGAGGGCAGGCGCTCAGATCTGCGACGGTTGGCACTGGTGACAACAGTTCTCTGTTTCTCCTCTGGCACGCGAAATGGTCCGTGAATATTTTTGTGGCGTCGTGAACCGTCCCAGTCGATCGTCTCGGCTCGAGAGTTCCAACGCAATACTGTCGTCCTTCGACCAGGATCTCTGGAGCGGTGTCGACGATTTGGACAAAATGGGCGGCGCCTGGTAGGGTTGTACACATGTTGCAGGGGGCAGAACCCGGATCAGCCGCACGAAACGTCGGCCCAGAATATGATGCGCACCTTGGTCTAGCGCACAACCACCACAGTGTTGCCAGCAGCGCCGACCTCGGGATTGTTGTGGCGGGTCTGGATGGTATGGCCCCGGGTCCGCAATTGGCGGCGGTGCTGGAGCGGGTCGACATGGACCGGGTCAGCGACGCCGACTTGGTGGTGGTGCTCGGCGCGTGCGACCGGATGGCTTCGTGGACGTACGAGATCTCCGCGCGGGCCTCAGCGCAGGTCGCCGACCGGGTGGCACGGACCGCCTGCCGTGCGGGGCGTAAGGACACCGGGTGTGGGCGTTCGTCGGCTGCGGCGCAGGAGGTCGCGTTGGCGTTGGGGTGCTCGCGGGGGTCGGCGGCGAGGTTGGTGTCCCAGGGCCGTGCCCTGGCCGACGCCATCCCTGGTGTGGCCGCTGAGCTGCGTGCTGGGCGGTTGCCGGCCGCTCATGCCAAGGTCTTGGCTGACCGGCTCGGTGACGAGAGCGTGCAGGTGTGCGACGCGGTCCTGGCCGTGGTGTTGCCTGGTGCGTGCGAGCTGACGCCACGGACCTTGGGTGTCGCGGTGGACACTGCGTTGCACGAGGTCGACCCCGACCGGGCGTTGGTCGACCAGCAAGCACGGACCTGGCGGCGTGTGGGCAGTCCGTGCCCGCTGGGCCAAGGCATGGCCTCGTTGACCGCTGTGCTGCCGGTGGTCGACGCCGCCCGGGTCGACAAGACCCTCGAACACGTCGCACGAGCAGCCCACGCCGCCGGTGACCTGCGCACCATCAACGAGCTGCGTGCCGACATCATGGTCGACGTGCTCACCGGCGACGCCCACGCACACACGGTCCAGGACCGTGCCAGCGGCCAGGCGGACACGCCAGCTCCGGCGGTGGTCGCACCACACGACGACGACCTGCGCGACCTTGACGAGCGGTGCCAGTGGCGGTTGCCACCACCTGGTTCGGTCCACGTCAACGTCACGATCTCCGCATCCTCGCTGCTGGGCGTGACCGACGAGCCAGGCCACGTGGTGGGTGCCGGGACCATCGACGCGGTCACCGCCAGGGCCCTGGCCCACGACGGGCCGTGGCGGCGTATCGTCACCGACCCGCTCACCGGCGCCGTCTTGGACGTGGGGCGCACCAGGTACCGACCACCAGCGGCCCTGGCCGCGCACGTAGCCGCCCGGGACCCGCACTGCGTGTGCGCCACATGCACCCAACCGGCCGGGCGCTGCGACCTGGACCACACCACCGAGTGGCGTGACGGCGGGACCACGACCACCTCGAACCTGGCGCCGCTGTGCCGGGCGTCGCACACCCTCAAGACCGACGGGCACCTGCACCTGACCACCACCGCACCAGGTGTGTACCAGTGGACCACCGCGCTGGGCATGCGTTACCAGGTCGACACCACCGGCGGGCTGCCCCGCCGCAGACCAGTACCAACGATCCGCGACGACATACCACCACCCTTCTGACCACCGCAGAAGAAAATCCTGCTTCTACGGTTGGAGGGAGGTCGTGCTCGAATGTGTTTCGACGGTGCTGCTTGGGTCGCACTTGTTCCTTTCCTCGAGCGGCTCGCCGCTGCCGCAGGCCAGTCTTGGGTGATCGATCCGGCGAAGTAGCCGAACATACCTGACCCACTGAACGACCTGCTGACGAAGGAACGACGCCCTCAGGCACGTATGATGCTGGGACGCGACGAGACGCACTGGAGGCGCAGTGGCTGAACCCCGTTTCCCGGTCGTCAGCTTCAGAGGGTACGACCGTGACGCGGTCGACGCGGCCACGGACAGCAACAAAGCCATCATCACACAGCTACAGTCCCAGCTCGCCGAGGTATGCCAACCCCTGAGCGGAGGGCACGATCACCCCGATGACCCACCTGCCTACGGCGCTCCGGCACCCCACACCCCCCACCTGGCCCCGTACGTCAGTGACGCGCCCGACCCGCCACGACCAGCCAGCTCTCGCCCACGTTTCCCGATCGCCGCCTACCGAGGCTACGACCGCGACGCCGTCGACGCGGCCACGGCCCACGACGAAGCCACCATCGCACAGCTACAGTCCCGGCTTGCCCAGGTACGTGCGGCCGTGGCCGGGGTGCACCGGTACGACGACCCACCGAGCCACGGCACGCCGCCGTCCCTTCCCGACCCGCCGTCCATCCACGACGAGCCCACCGGTGCACCTGGTCCTGGACAGTGGGACGAGGTGCGTACCCGCGCTGTGACGATGGCGTTCGACGGCCGGGTCCTCGAGGTCTTCGGCGACCTCGCTGTCAAT
>Ga0123353_10017773_pt1 | contig 10477 bp, 6 predicted proteins | sample TergutLab28metaG_3_FD_92763 | JGI IMG/M metagenome (GOLD analysis project Ga0123353, IMG submission 92763) | Labiotermes labralis P3 segment gut microbial communities from Petit-Saut dam, French Guiana - Lab288 P3 | ecosystem: Host-associated > Arthropoda: Insects > Digestive system > Gut ... | reverse complement strand
CAACACTATACCAAGACTTACGGAGTACAAACAACAGGAATATAGTCTATTCTTGTTGTTTGTACGCCATAATTCTTGGTAGAGTGTTGTAAGTCTTGGTCGCTGTAGCTTGTTTCCTGCCAGGGTGGGGCCAAGGACTTATCAGCAACCGGGTATATTTTCTCGCTTGGGCTCCTCAGCTCTTTATTGTCAAAGACCTTTTACTTTTCTTACAAGAAGAAATGGAATACCGCCTCTACCGAAAGAAACTGGCGATACTGCATTTTTGTGTGTTTTACTTTATACGTTCCTAGACAAGGGGCCTGAAAATAGAAGTTTCTAGGTCCGATGATAAGCAGCATTCTCCGAATGTAATTTCTTTAATTTCTCAAAAAAATATTTGACTTATGACTGCTTTTCCTTCATATACCTTTAAACTTTACCGAATTTTGTAAAAAATCATTGCGCTCACTGCTTTAAATGACATTCCTGTCTCTCTTAAGAAACTATCAGATATTTGTTTTCGCTTATACACTGGCTTCGCCATCACGTACTCTACGGTAATTTTCCCCAAACTTTGTTTTTCCATCTCTCTATTAACACATTGTAAAGGCCAAATAAAAATAATCCGTAAGTGATTGTTTCTTAATTTCAGAAATTAGCTCAATGAGTAAGACATGATTAAGACCAAAGTGCAGGTTTGCAAATTATACTGTCAATTTTGTTTCAACAAATTGTGATAATAGAGCCAAATTCATAAGAATGGTACATTCATCAACAATATTGTGCACTTTGCCTATCATGGGTTCTACTAACACCTCACAGGGATAAAACGTCTTTGTTTGCATAAATATGTAATGAATTTCAAGCTACAATATGATGATAATGAACACAAAATTATTATTCTGTAAACGACCTCTGAAGGTAGCTATTCTGAAATATAAATCAAATTTGTAAGAGTAAAATTACTTCCATCGAGAAGCACAATGGAGGTTTAAACATTCCCGTTTAATGAAAAATTGCCACAAGAAACCCATAGTTAAACTCCTTGGCAGGTTCTATACGTTATGGAAGAATTCTACTCCTGTGGTCTCACAGCGTAGCTAAAGCAGCCGTTAAAACTTCACATGTCAGGACTGCTGCAGTGCATGGTCTAACATACTTTGTCACACAGGAAACCTTGCATAAATCCTTTATTTGTGCTAAAGGACAGTGCACGAGAAAAAAATCCTTCCTTAACAATGGAGACGTCCAAAGGAATCTTCATTTCAATAAAGGGTTTAAGTCCGGTTTTGATACATGATTTTTGCTTTGAGTGAATAAAGTAACCAAGTCTTCCTTTAAAAATTAGATGCTTTGCCGATAACTTCAGTCAGTTATAAAATTAAATACTGTACATTAAAAATAATTTATATTTTCTCAATAATCATATTCGTAGCAGTTTTTCTATTAATTATGGCCCAAGAAAACAAAGAATCTTAATTTAATGTTAACTTCACACTTCATTTCATTACTTTCCTACACAACGTACAGCCTTACAATGAATTTTTGTAAGAATGTGAGATATATATATATATATTATATATATATCTCCCGTGTGTAAGAAAATACAAGCTTCGTTTCATAGATTTATCCTGAGTTTAGGCTGAAGTTTTAATTTTCCATGGTAATGAGCTACTTGACGGAAAAAAAACAAGTTAGTAATGAGGAGATTCTCTCACTCATCCCGCCTAAAATAGCTTGCACTTTTGCTAATAACAGGGTGAAAAATCTTCACGATCGGAGACAAAAAAAATGCACAAACAACCTCAAATAGGAGAACTGTTTTGAATATATTTCAGCAGTGTTGCTGACGATTCAGGTACCACGCTGCTTCATGTCTTGTTAGCAACTAGATTAATGGCTAAATACACTTGAAGTACACTCTTGGACGTAAAGGCTTAACCGTCCACGGTGATCCGTTTTATTTGACATTTCTCCAATGATCTGATATCCCGAAGTGAACAAGCAGATTTTAAAGGAATTACATTTTCAATAAATCGACAGATTATTCCATTCTGTCTTTAAGTAAGGCAAATTGAGTTATAATATATTATTAAGACGCAGTCTTACCTGGAAGGATATATTTTACAGGACTTGGGCGCGGCTGGTTCGTGAGTGATGTTTGCAACCAGAGAGTACTGATGTGAAAGGGACCTTGAGAAATTCCTCGTATTCTAATGTGTCTCAAGACTGAAAAAATTACGCCTACTTCAATACGTTATTTTTATAGAAACTGTTATTAAATTTTATACTTTTGTTAATAACTTTAACTTATAAAATTTTAATTCTTATAAAGCAAGGGGAATCACGCTGACATTCTTTTATTTTTAATTTTATACATTCATGAAACTAAATCAAAACAGAACCTATAATTGAACAAATAAATCTGTAAAGATTTTAGTGATATATCTCTGTCTTGGCTACTGTATTTTCTCTTATACAGTTCGTACGCAATCGCACAAAATATGACTCGTGTGGTTTAGGGATTCAGGTCCGTATTTTTTATTCCTTCACTCACTACATTTAGATGCAAGGTAGAGGGACAGAAACTTCGTGGTGATGGTAGTCTTGTGGTAGCTATGCTAGTTTTACGACGTTTCGCCCATCCATTCAACCTTCCCTCTGACCAACAAGAAGCCTATGTGATACTCAACACGAACACCAACTGTAGACCCACCCAGCCAGTAGTAACCTCTCTGATGCTACAAACCTCTCCCATATTAAGAATAGGGAATTTTTTTTACCAACCTATGCCTTACTTTTGCTTTAAAGTCTACATTTCTGTTTAACATTGGGCCCAATTCGCCTTTAAGCTAAACAGACACATTACCACTTCATTTCCTTTTAGAATCACGTACTCGAACTGATGTCTTGAACAGAAGGAAAAAAAACTCTTCCTTTATTTTAACCACGCTGTCTCAAGTGTGTAAGTTATGTATGATTGAATATAACAACGATGACTTGTAATGTGTGAAGGATAATGCAGTGGGAAGAAACTCTCGTTTATTTAATAACAGCATTCCAGAATTTGTCTACAGGGTATGAGAAAAACTATGATAATTCAGAGTTGATAGAAAAAACACAATAAATTTAATATCGATAACTGTATTTGAAATATTTCTTTATTTCAAACACTAAGTATTTATAGTCATCTCGTGTTTAAATTTATAGAAAGAAATGGAAAAAAGAGAGGCATTGTACGTATAAAAGTAATATCGAGGCACCATCGTTTAACCATCGTTACTGTAGGAAAGCAATAAATAATACATATTCTGAGTATGTGTTTGTAGCCTTTGGAACCCAGCATGAAATATGTAAGAGCTACATATTATTTGCGTGTGTGACCTGTCCGGCTGTACCATATTTTTCTATATTATCTCATGAAAAACACCATTTTTGGAAAAATGTTCTTGCACGTGAAATGTGTGTATTGATTTTATCTACAACGTTGTCTGAAACATATCTTACTCTAAGCACAACTGATTTAGATATTATCATAAATATACATGTCGTCATGTAAGATACCCTTCATTCTTATCATATTTTAATGCAAACTGTTGGCCCTGGGGTCGACTCAGCTTTTAACAGAAATGAGTACCAGGAGCATTTCCTGGGGGTAAAGGCGGCCGGTGCTTAAGACTGACAACCTACCACCATCCTGTGTCGTTGTCACGAAATTTGGGAACCTTAAATTCCTGGAACCCTCTGGGCCTGTCCAGGCCTGTAACGGGATTGCTTTACCTTTACTTTTCTAATGCAAATTGAATTTGCTCCACAGATTGTCAAGAAATACTCAAATATCAAACTGCATGAAAAGAGGTTCAGTTTGAGCTGAGTTGTTCCTTGCGGACGGACGGACGGACAGACATGGCGAAGCTAATAGTCGCTTTTCGCAATTTTGCGAACACCCCTAAAATAGCATCATCTTATACCGCCATGGAAAGCCTGGCAATGCAGTTATGTTGGGCGGGTGTCTTATATTCGATAGGGTGGCTGTAATGGTATATGCCTCTAGTCAATCTTACAACGTATTGTAACTCCCGTCCTACCTACACTGACCTCTAACGAGTTGACGCTCAACTGCATAACTGAGAGTAGAAATCATGCACTGTGTAGGTTTGTGTTCAAGGCCTACAGTTCGAAACCAATTTATAAAATTGAATTATAATAAAGTATTTTATTTTACGAAAATTATCGCAACTTTTACTGTCTACGTTGAAAAATACTTTGGCCTATAACATGTTTTCTCAGCATCTAGGTTACAGAATGAAAAAAAACCCCTATAATTAGCAGGAAAAATCCTTAAGTGGACTATGATTAAGACTAGCTCATTGGACACAAAATGAGACCAAATTCTGTACTCTTAAAATAGCTACATAATCTCCTGAATGTATAATATGAATCCCTATACGTGTTATAAGATGTGTTAAAGTTTTACTCTCAGTTGTCACGCACACAGAATACAGAGCAGTAGACCTCTTAACGAAGAGGGAGGAGAAATGTGCTGTAGAGTTGAGTAGAGCGTGCGGATCTGAGAATGAAGCAACATCATGGCCTGGGGTGGCCCACTCTTACAGTATTGATTGAATTCACGAAAAGCACATGTTAAAATTTTTTACCTTTTTCTGTCTTTACTCATACAACAATTACAAAATTCCAGAACGGATCTTTTTTAAATTTATTCCCATTCACTCTAATTTTATTTAAGATTAGCCAACTTTAAAGACCACCTGACATGAACAAAATCCTGGTTTTCAACCTACACCAATGGACTGGATATATTTAAAATATTCTTCTCTTTCACTCAGTAAAAGCACCACTCTCTTTTACATTTTCATTCCGTGTATTATACTTTAATATCCAAATTTTTAATCAGACCAGCCTCGTGGTCCCGGGTTCGATTCCCGGTTCTACCGTAGAAATTTTCCCTGAAGGGGAGGATTCCCGCCGTGACCATGGTCTGGGTAGGTTAGTAGAATTTATGTTTAAGGGCCCTCCTGGCACTACATCTTCCTATATCACCACTCACATCATCGGGACAACGTAACTGCGCCTCCTGGGCGTCCCAACCTCAGAAATCGGTTACACTCCTGCCATGCCCAGGAGGGATTACCACGAAGTCCCCAAGGGCATGTGGTGGCATTGGATAAAAAAATAAAACATTTTTGATCAAAAGACGCACACTATTGACTTTATGTTAAGAATAATATTTTTAAAAAACTGAACCCCTACATATTTCGTACCTTATTGTCCCATCATCAGGGAGTATATTAATTGTTATTTATAAAATGGCTATTCAACGATATTCGACCTCCTTCATATGTGTAAGAACAGAGGGGTTTCTTCATTGCAGGTTGAATAGGTACAGCGGACAGAACTGTGACACTGAAAGTTGAAATATAAATATATATCGGTAATAATTTTATAAATGAAATATACTAACAGTTTATATATATATATATATATTGTAATACAGTTTTAAGGTCTAAAAGGACGTATTTAATATTTTGGATCTTAAATTAAGCCCGCGTTTTTGCAACTTCGAATTACAGAAGCACTAAGAAGCTACAAATGAATATCTGAGCCTGGAAACATACGTCCACAATCTGCTGCAGTTGTACAAAATTATACAAATTACTGACCAAGAATTATAGTATTATTTCTAAACAATCAAAAGTCACACTTTCAGCCCAATACAGCTAAACTCTTAGACAAATATTCCAAGTTTCTGATTTAATTGTCCATCCTCAGGCTAAAAACAGACCTATATTGCAGGTAAAATGGAACTCATGGTATTATATTATAATTTTCTTAGCTCTTGATGGGATCCCACATCACAATATAACCTTACAATAAAACTTTAATGCAAAAATGTAGTCAGTAGTAAGTAAAATTAATGTAAACATTTTTCTAATAAAATTAATTATAGTGTGTATTTTAGTTGTGATTTAATTCAGGAGTCTTGGAGATCTCAGAAGCCAAAGGATTAAGATTACGTTGAAATATATTAAATGCACTTTCATTAAGAGACTCTAGGCGTTACAAATAGTACTTAGGATATTTTCGCTCTTATGCTATTTGCCGAGGAAGTATAAACCTAATTTTCCTGAAAATAACAAATATAATATATATCAAGTTATAAATAAAGTAAATAAATTTATGAAGGTAATTAATTTTAGTAATAATAAAATAGTATTTATTAATTATTTACATTTTCTGTTTTGGTCTTATGGTCCTATTATGAACTCAGTATGTGTATTTTGACCCTAATTATTTTAACAGCTGTTTTTATATTGACTGTATTTTTAAGAAAATTAAAGAATTCAGAGAAATAAAGTCACTTATATAAGCCTTTCTTTAAATTTTATAAATATTTTAAAATTATGTAGTTTGTCGCGCTTATTAATTACAATGTTATATACTAAATATTCTAAACATGTTTTTTTTTCAATTTTAAATTATGTCGTACAACACATCCACATAAAATATTAAATCCGAAAAATGTAACAATCCTCTAAGAATGCATAGTTGAGCTGGACTGAGACTGTGTTGTTGTTTTCATTGTTTCAAGGAATTACAGGATGAATTAGATTAAACTATTGTTTATAGAGTCTTCCCATTTTCCTATTTATAGTTACTTAAAGAAGACAGGTGAATTTACTTTTCTATATTAGTGTTATGTTATTTTCATAAGTTTAATGCAAAATACCCTTTAGTTAAATGGTTCCTTATGTCATGTGAAATCTAAAGTTTTATCATTTTTAAAGACTGATCATTTTAACAATATAGTGTGTTTGCCCGTGATAGTTTAGGGTTAATTTACTTTATATTTTTTATAGAGAAGTAAATTAGCATATGATATTTGAGTAGGAATTTCTGAAGAATATACTACGTCCTCTAAAGTCTAAATCATTTAAGATACTTAAACTGCCAGTGAACAGTTGGTGTCAACGTACGAATAAGAGCTAACAATAAAATCGTCTACTTTGGCGTTTAACGCATTAGAAAGTGTGAGATACGTTGGTGCATCTGCCCAGACTGGAATCGTCTCCCTTTTTATATAATTGCTATATATATGTCTATACTTTAATACAATTAGTGTTACTGCAGCAAAGACCTAAAAGAAACTTTTATTGAAACGAGTAAATAACATGTCTGAACGTGAAGTAAAATTTTCAGTGGTCCTCTATACAAATATAAATTAACAAAAATTACGCAAATGTCAAAAGTTGTTTTAATTGAGAGAATATGGAAATAATTTGTTGCCATATTTGGCATATATGAAATTATTTGCACCCTTAAACGTTCAGAATTTAGACGAACAAGTGTATGGGAAATACGTATTTTTTATTTACTTTCACAAACACTACAAAAACAGAAAAAAAGTCCATAATATTCTGTAGACAATTTTAGAAGAATATTCGTAGAAAGCAGGTGGTGAATTGATTTAAATCTCTGGAAATAAGTCTTAGTAGCGGAAATGTAGGGAGACTTTCTTGAACGTGGAGCTGGACAATAACATAATGCTTGTTTGATAGATGAATGACTGCAGCCTGCCCAAAAGAAATGTTGTAGCTTCTGCGAACTTGTCAAATACATAGAACCACTTAAGTGTCATTTTAAAAAACAGAAATTGAAGTTAAACATTTGAATAAAGGTAGACCAACTTGATGTCACTTAAGTGACATCAAGTTGGTCTACCTTTATTCAAATATCAAGATGATGCACGGTCCAATACGCATTAGATGCAGGTAAACATATTTACACTAACATTTTTACGCTAACGAACTTCTTAGGCATAATTTTATATATTAAGTATTAAAGTATACAGGTAACAAAACTTGACGCATATTAATTACGTTAAATTGAAGATTAAAGGAAACAGATTCTCGGATCATACAGGCGAAGTACTGAGTGTCATAAGCAGTTCTCTACGCCAGACAGACGACTGTTCTACGTCCGGTTTGTATCATTTCAATTCAAGCGGAATCCTTCCTTCCAGACAACACATCGCCATTGCCCCTCCCAATAGGTCCATTTTCATGAACATGAAGCACTGTCAACCAGACGCGTACGTGAACGTAATGACATATTAGGATTGTTGAAACTGCCTCATACTGATGCTTCCTTAATTACGGGTTAGCCCATTTTTGCAGAATCCCTATAGTTTAGGGGTGAAATTGATATGAGTTGTACTTTTGCAATTATGTAATTCCATGAGAACACAACCAGATGTGAGACAATTCAGATAAATTTTCAATAAATAAATAAACAAATAAACGTATCTTATGTCGCTGTCATCACAACAATATTCATTATACACGATACTCACATCTGAACTACGTCTGTTCGTAAGACATATTTTGGCTTAAATTGATGTGCTAGAAATAATGTTACACGAAGCGCCATTAAACTTTGACTTCTGTATTTATCAAAATATCTCTATTATGGATTTATTAGTTTCAGGCGTCTTAAAAATTCTTTGTTCCTCTTATGAAGCAGTATTTTTGTTGTGTACTAATATACGCTGCATTGTTTTCGTAAATATATAAATTTCCATTTAGAACAAACATTTACAGTACCACGAACGACTGCTTATGTCGGGATATATATATGTTTGCAAAAAATTAAATTATACGTTCTTGGTTCTAAACTTACGCTTACATAGTCGTATAAGAAACGGTTAGCTCTAAAATCAACTCGACATCATTCCTCAAACCGCACATACCGGTATGTTAATCTCATAAAATTATCACAAATCCAACAAACCAAACACCTGTTATAACGAGTTTTGACATGACGTATATGTACACATAAGTTCCTATATGAGTGACTCTTTTTCTTTCCTCTCAACATCACAGTGCCACGTTTCAAGCCGTATGCCAGTTGCGTATTTCTTTCTGGGTTTAAGACACCTATCCTTTCCACGGTGCCAAATTCCATGTATCAATTTCCATTTCATTTCAGGTACTCATGAGTTTTTATAACATTGATCGTCCTACTGAATTGAGAGTACTGAAACGGTCTGTACAAGCAGATCAAAAAATGACTTGGCTGGCAGCCCTTATCCAAACCTCATCTTTTGTTAATTCACATTGGCCTATTCCTGGATTAATAATATATACACCGGGTGCTCAAGTCTCAAAGCTTGTGTAGCAACGCGTGGCTGACTACGAGCGGCTACGTCTGCCCCAAGACCCTTGAAACTTATGAAATTCCTAATAAAATGTTGCCCATACGAGAATGCTGCGGGACAGTGGCGTTCCGCACTTTGGACCGGGGTGTTCCGTACTTCGTAACGAGAGACGTATGTTCTCCTCTACAGAAATATAAAGTTAACGGATAGGCTTTTTACATGTTGCGTTCTTCTTGCACTGTCTTACATGGGAAGGAGTCGGTCCAGTTGTATTAATAACACTAAGCGGTTATAAGCGATTTCTACACATTTGAAAACTTATTAAATGAAAAGCTGCATTTTCACGGTAATAGACTTTATGTATTCTAATGCCTTGATTTCCGTGGGACTTAGGTTTCAAGAATCTTTCGGCGAAAAGTGAAAATTCGCGGATTATTGGCCGCCACCCTCCTCCTTCGAAACCCAGTATCTTAATATTAAGTGTTTTTATTTTCGCCGTACAAAAATTGTAATGAGAGCTATTTATATTTTTCCTTATGCTTCTTGAATATCACGTGGTATAGCTCACGACTTGATCGAGTTGTCGAATTGTTTTTATGATCCTATTCATTTAAGGTTCCGAGTGACATATTTTTAATCTGGGATGAAACTTCTAACTACGAAACAGCGAAAAGCGAAGGATGAATACATTATGGAAGGTAAGATCGAAGTATTACGTGCCACTTAACAGAATTTATTATGAGCCCGACTGGTGTTCTACAAACTTAAAAAAACATTTACCTCTTCCAAAAACACATTCTCTTGTTCTCTCTCGTAGAATTCCTTTTTTGATGAAATTCATTCATTTATACTGTAGTCTGTCTTACGAGAGGTCCATAGCTTCTTCAAAAACGAGTTTTCCAGAGACGCTCTAATGCATCCTCTTTCAATTTCCAGTATCCTCTCTTTTCCTTAAGGCCAACCAGTAGCTGCTTACGTCTTCTACCCCTAATTCCGTCACATTTATATTTCCCACTCTCATTCCTTCAATAACGCGTTTTAAAATTTATCTACGCAGGCCGTGAACAATCCAGCTGAAAATTCATAACCTTCATGTACTCAGAAATTCGAAGATCTGAAAATCAGCCTTCGTTGTGCTTTTAAAATTTTCCAGTGTGCAAACCTTGTGCAATATATGTATGTATGTGTGCATGTGTGTATGTATGTACGTACGTATGTATCTGTGTATGTATGTACGTATGTATGTAGGTATATATCTATATATGTATGTATGTACGTATGTATGTATGAACGTATGTATGTATGTATGTATATGTGTGT
>Ga0123353_10017772_pt1 | contig 10477 bp, 7 predicted proteins | sample TergutLab28metaG_3_FD_92763 | JGI IMG/M metagenome (GOLD analysis project Ga0123353, IMG submission 92763) | Labiotermes labralis P3 segment gut microbial communities from Petit-Saut dam, French Guiana - Lab288 P3 | ecosystem: Host-associated > Arthropoda: Insects > Digestive system > Gut ... | reverse complement strand
TTCTTGAAAACCCGTTTATTATGCGGGAGGCAGGATCGGGTACGCGGAAGGAAGTCGAAGACTTGTTCTTCGAAATCGGCGTCGACGCAAACAGCCTGAGAATCCCCGCATATTTTTCTGATGCGCACAGCATTCTTCTAGCCGTCTCAAAAGGCATGGGCGTATCATTGGTTTCCAAAGTCGCCGCAGGCATGTATGTGGAGGCAGGGCTGCTGAGGGTAGTTGAAATGGACAACGCCCTGTTCCGCCGCAAAATCTACCTGCTGTACAACCGGGAAGTCTGGCTATCCCCCACAGCACAGGCATTCACCGACTACGCCCGCCAGTATTACCAATAACCCGCACCCACACCCGCACCCTTGTTTGGATTCCTTCTTGATACATTTATTATTGTAATGGTTCGGGGCGTTTGATATAATACACTCCCAGGACGGCACATAAGGAGGAAGACCAACTTGAACAAGAAATTGCCGAGGCTGTTTCAGCCTAATATCAGGCTTTTTTTCATACTTCTGACTGCTTTTGCCGTTTCGGCGTTCTTTTTCGGGAAGTATAGCCATATGCTGGCTGCGATACAGTTGCTGGTCATAATTTTCCTCGCGCTGTATCTTAGGATAGCGAGCAGAAAGCGGACCGCGAAACTTCTGAACTATCTTGAGACGATATCCGACAGCATGGACCTGACTGTCAGGGATACCCCGCTGCCCCTTGCGATCTACAACTCCGAGACCGGTGAGATCATCTGGTCAAATGACCGGTTCATTTCCATAACCGACCTCAAAGAACCGTTGTTCGAACTGAACATTACAGACGTCGTGCCTGAGTTCACCTGGGACTGGCTGCTCGACGGGAAATCCGAATGCCTGGAGGCCGTTCCGGTCGAAGACAGGCTGTTCTGGGTATACGGGAGCCTGGTGCGTTCCGAGCGCGAGTATGTGGCGATGACTTACTGGGTCGACGTCACCGAATATTCGCGGGTTTGCGAAGAATATCTCGACTCAAGGCTTGTGTTCGCGATTCTGACGCTTGACAATTACGATGAGCTGATCAAGGGGATGAGCGAGAAGGACAAATCGGTGCTTTTGTCTGATATAGACGAGCGGATCAATGAGTGGGCAGGGGGGAAAAACGGTTATCTCTGTAAGTTCAACCGTGACAGGTACTTCTTCCTTTTCGAGGAACGCCATCTTGCCGCGTTTGTGAAGGACAACTTCTCGATCCTTGACCTGGTACACTCTGACGTCGGCGCGGAAGGCGTGCACGCGACGCTGAGCATAGGTATCGGGAAAGACGGCTCGTCGCCGCAGGAGAACTACCGTAATGCGAGCCTCGGTGTTGAAATGGCGCTCAGCCGCGGCGGGGACCAGGCTGTTATACGCAACAGGTACGGGTTCGAGTTCTTTGGAGGGCACACGCCGCAGCTCGAAAAGCGGACGAAGGTCAAGTCGAGGATAATGGCAAGCGCGTTCGGCGAACTCCTCGGGGACGCTTCAAAGGTTTTCGTAATGGGGCACAGGAACGCTGACTTCGACTCGGTCGGCGCGGCTATCGGCGTCTGCTGCCTGGCGCGGGCGAAGCGCAAATCCGCGCGTATTGTAATCGATCTTGAGTCAAATCTTGCCCAGAGCACCATTGACCTGATACTGAAACACCCTGAGTACAAAGGGGTCTTCATCACTGAACAGGAAGCGATCCTGGAGGCGGACAGTAAAACGCTGTTGGTCGTCGTCGATACAAGCAGACCGGACAAGGTTGAATCCGAGTCGCTGCTGCTTTCATGCACCCGAGTCGCTGTTGTCGACCATCATCGCCGCGCCGCGAATTATATTGACAATGCGGTTCTGAACTTTCATGAGCCGTTCGCCTCGTCGACTTCGGAACTTGTCACTGAAATGTTGCAATACCTTGTTGACCGGGACGGGATACTGCGCTCAGAGGCTGAGGCTTTGCTTGCGGGAATAGTGCTCGATACCAAAGGGTTTTCGATAAACACAGGAAGCGGGACGTTTGACGCCGCCGCGTACCTAAGGCGCGTCGGTGCGGACGCGGCCGCTGTTAAGGGCCTGCTGCAGACGGATATCGAGACTGCGACCGCGAAGTTCGACCTCATGCGCGGGGCGGAGATTTACCGCAACGGGATCGCGCTGGCTTCGAGCCTGGAGATTAAAAACAAGATAAGCATCGCTCAGGCGGCTGACGAGCTGTTGAATATCCAGGGGGTGCACACTTCGTTCGCCATAGCGCACGACGGCGATACGGTGCTGGTTTCAGGCAGAAGTATTGGGCGTGTGAACGTCCAGTTGATTCTGGAAAAACTTGGCGGCGGCGGGAGTCAATCGACGGCAGGCCTGCAGTTGCAGGACGCGACAGTCGAGCAGACGATCGCCGATCTGAAGAAAGCGATCGACGGGTATCTTAAAAGCTAGTTTGATAAAGGGTGGGTACATATGAAAGTCATTTTACAGCAAGACGTTAAAGGGCAGGGGAAGAAGGGCGAACTCGTTCAGGTGTCGGATGGTTATGCAAGGAACTATCTCCTTCCGCGCAAGCTTGCGATCCATGCTACCGAAGAAAACGTTACCGAAATGAAGCGGCAGGAAAAGGCGCGGCTAAAGAAGCTGGAAGCGGACAAGGCTGCCGCAAAGGAAACCGCTGCAAAGCTCGAGAGCGTTATCGTAAAAATCCCGGCCCGTTCGGGAGGCGCCGGCGGGAAACTGTTCGGCTCTGTGACAACGAAGGAAATCTCGGAGGCGCTGTTCGAGCAGCACGGAATAGAACTCGAGAAGCACAGGATCGTTCAGGAGGATCCTATCAAGACATTTGGTTCCTATGAGATGAAATGCAAGCTTGGGTTCGAAATCGCCGGAATAATAAACGTGCTTGTCATCGAAGCCTAAGGTGTAGGGGTCGACGCCCCCGGCGACCCTCGCGTAAAGAGTATATACTGGAGCGACGACATGGATGATCTGCTGCATAGACAAATACCGCACAGCACCGAAGCTGAACAAGCCGTTCTTGGTTCGATGCTTATCGACGAGCGCTGCGTTGCCGCAGTCATTGGTGCAGTGCGCGCCGAGGACTTCTACTCGACGTTGAACAGAGAGATATTTGAGACTATATACTCAATGTTCAACTACGCTTTGCCGATAGACCCGGTGACGGTTCTGGAACAAATGCGTGTAGCCGGCGTGTACAATGACGACTCGCCCGGCTACATCCGCGACCTTATGCTTATCACTCCGACGGCGGCTAACGTCATGGAGTATGCCGCGATCGTAAAGGACAAAGCGCTCCTCAGGGCGATAGTCGACGCCGGAGGCGATATCAGCAGCATGGCGATTTCCGGCGAGGGCGGGGCGATGAACATACTTGAAGCCGCCGAAAAACGGATCTATGCGCTGAGGCAAGGAAGGAGCAGGGAAGGTCTTGAGCCGATAAAACAGGTCCTTGTCGAGGTCTATGAACATATCTCGGAAGCGGCGAAAAGCGGCAGCGGCATCCCCGGGCTCACAACGGGCTTACCGGATCTGGACCGCTCTACAATGGGCTTGAACAAAGGCGACCTGATCCTCATAGCCTCCAGGCCGGGCATGGGAAAAACAAGTATCGCGCTGAATATCGCGCTGCACGTTGCTAAAACGTCCGGTAAGGCGGTCGCGGTATTTTCGCTTGAAATGTCGCGGGAGCAGTTGGCTATGCGCCTGTTGTCATCCGAGGCGTTTATTGACGGTAAAAAGCTGCAGACCGGGCGCATCAAACCGGAGGAGTGGAGGCGTCTTGCCGAAACTGCGGCGTCAATCGGCACTACCCCGCTGTTAATCAGCGACGACGCTTCGCTGACGGTTGCCGATATGAACGCGCAATGCCGCCGGGTTTCAAACCTTGGGCTTGTCGTCGTCGACTATATCCAGCTCATGCAGTCGGCGTCCGGTTCGCGCGGGAACTCGGGCGAGAACAGGGTGCAGATCGTGTCGGAAATAAGCCGGATGATGAAGATAATGGCAAAAGAGCTGAATGTGCCGCTGATATGCCTGTCGCAATTGTCGCGTGCAAATGAGGCGCGGCAAAACAAACGGCCGCTGTTGTCGGACCTGCGCGAGTCGGGCGCCATCGAACAGGACGCCGATATCGTCATGGGCCTGTACCGCGACGATTACTATAACAAAGAATCGGAGTTCCCGAACGTCGCGGAATGTATTATACTAAAAAACCGCCGCGGCGAAACAGGGACAATAGAGCTGCAATGGCTGCCGGAATTCACGAACTTCTCCTCAATAGAAAGACACCACACCGAAGAGGTTTAGTGTTAGGATTATGTCAGATTTGCTTAAAAATATTATTAGCTTTGCTGATGAGTATGAGATGTTTCCGGAGTCGGGGCTCATGCTTGTCTGTGTGTCGGGGGGCGCTGACTCCATGTGCCTCCTTGAGATTATGCTGCACATATCGTATGAGCGGGGGTTCTCCGTAGGCGCGATACACTACAACCACGGGTTGCGCGGCGAGGAGTCCGACCGTGACGAGTTGTTCGTAAGGGAATATTGCGAGACTTGCGGCGTGCCGTTTTACACAGGCGACGGTGACGTCATGGAATATGCACAGAACAACGGGCTCGGTATCGAGGCGGCCGCGCGCGATATGCGGTACGGCTTTTTCCACGAAACCGCGCAACTGCTTGGCGCCGTCAGGATCGCGACGGCACACACGGCGGACGACAACGCCGAAACGCTCATCATGAACCTTACCCGCGGGGCGGGAACGAACGGGCTGTCCGGCATCCCTCCCGTGAGGGAAGACATAGTAAGGCCGCTTCTTCAAACAACAAAACCCGAAGTCATGAGCTTCATGCGCGAGCGCGGCATCCCGTTTGTCGAGGACTCGACGAACAGCATGGAGATATATACGCGCAATAAAATCCGCCATTCGGTCATGCCGCGCCTCAGGGAGATCAACCCCAGGGTCAATGAAGCGGCAGCCGCTGCGGCGGAGCTTCTGCGCGCCGACGAAGAGTTCATCGACGACATCGCCGAACTCTTTATTTCCGACTGCTGCGTTGGCCTCACAGCCGACGCGGGCGACGTGCTGAAACTGCCATTTGCGGTATCGAGCCGCGTTATAAGAAAACTCTGCGGCGGCAAACTTGCGCTCAAGCACGTCAAGGCGGTGCTGCGGCTTTGCGGGAGCGATAACCCCTCGGCGAGCCTGTCGCTGCCCGATATGACGGTGTACAGGGAGTATGACCGTATCGTGTTCGGCACAGGCCAGGCGTCGGTCAACGACGGTTTTGCGCAGATACTCCCATCGGACGGGGACAGTTTTATTATACTTGCGGCGGGGCTTAAAATGTCTTGCAAATCAGCCATATATAGTGATAGTATTGATAAGATTAATAAAACGTTTACGTCTTTTCTATTCAAAAACGTTGACATATGTGGTAGAATAGCCGTCAGGTCGCGCCGCGAAGGCGACAAAATAAAGCTTTCCGGGCAGCCCGGAACAAAAACTTTGAAAAAACTGTTTATCGAACGCCGCATACCGGCGCGCAAAAGAGAGCTCATCCCGGTGATAGCAGACGACGAGGGCGTACTCGCCGTATATGGGATAGGCAGGGGAGACAGGGCGGCGCCGGAGCCGGGGGAACTGGCGATCCTGATAAAATTTGAGGAGATTGTATGAAAGACGATATCAAAGAGATCATTTTCACCGAGGAAGCGATCAGGCACAGGGTCAGGGAACTCGGCGAGCAGATAACCCTCGATTATGCAGGAAAATCTCCGCTGCTCATAGGCGTCCTGAAGGGTTGTTACGTCTTTCTGGGCGATATCGCGCGGAGCATAGACCTTGACTGTGAGATAAGGTTTATCACCGCCTCGTCATATGGCGTCTCGACGATCACTTCCGGGGACGTCAGGATCGGAATGGATTTCGATTTCAAGATCGAAGACAGGGACGTTATCATAATTGAGGACATTCTGGACAGCGGAATTACGCTGACGGCTTTGTGGAATTTTATAAACTCGCGTTCCCCAGCGTCGCTGAAGATATGCGCGCTGCTGGATAAACCGGCGCGCCGTAAGGTTCCGATAAATGCCGATTACACAGGTTTTATTTGCCCTGACGAGTTCGTCGTCGGATTCGGGCTCGACTATGCGGAGCGCTACCGCAATCTGCCGTATGTAGCGTCGCTGAAGCCCGAGGTATACACTAAGTAAAGGAAGATATTTGCAGTTGAAATCAAAAAACAGAAGTCCGCGTGAAATAGGGTTTTATTTGCTCATATTAGCCATCGTCCTGTTGGCGGTATATATGCTACTGAACACGAACGATCCGCCTGCGACGCCTGTCGAGTATTCGGATCTCCGGCGGCTTTTTATGCAGGAGGAAGTGCTGTGGTTCAAGGTCGACAATAACAACAGGGTCACTGCAAAGCTGAAGTCGAACTATAAGGACACGACAAACGATCATGTCAGGCATGATTTGCTTGATATCCATTTGTTCTACGCTGATTTCAGCGATTTGATTGACGAGAGCATGGAGCGCGACTCGAATTTTTCATACAACTACCATCCGGGCCTGCGAATACCGTGGTGGGTGCAATACCTTCCGTTTATCATCCTGATCGTGGCGTTCTTCTTTATCTGGAACTCGATGATGAACCGGTCGGGCGTCGGCGGAGACAAAGGCGCGATGAAGTTCGGCAAGGCGCGAACGCGGCTCGCCACAGACGAGACGAAGAAGGTGACGTTCGCCGACGTAGCGGGGGCGGATGAGGAGAAGGAGGAACTGCGCGAGATCGTAGACTTCCTCAAAGACCCGAAAAAATATATCGCGATCGGCGCGCGTATCCCCAAAGGCGTCCTTCTGGTGGGACCTCCGGGTACGGGTAAAACGTTGATCGCAAAAGCTGTCGCGGGCGAGGCGGGGGTCCAGTTCCTGTCTATATCCGGCTCGGATTTCGTCGAGCTGTACGTCGGCGTCGGCGCGTCGCGTGTGCGAGACCTTTTTGACCAGGCTAAGAAACTTGCGCCGGCGATTATCTTTATCGACGAGATCGACGCGGTCGGACGTCAGCGCGGCGCAGGCCTCGGCGGCGGCCATGACGAGCGTGAGCAGACGCTCAACCAGTTGCTCGTCGAAATGGACGGGTTTACGACGAACGAAGGCGTAATCATCATCGCGGCTACGAACCGCTCCGACATTCTCGACAACGCGCTGCTCAGGCCCGGCAGGTTTGACCGCCAGGTCTACATCGGATTGCCGGATATAAGGGGCCGCGAGGAGATACTCAAAGTCCACTCGCGCGGGAAGATCCTCGGAGAGGACGTGAATCTCGCGGACATCGCCAAAGGCACGATCGGCTTCACAGGCGCCGACCTGGAGAACCTGCTCAACGAGGCTGCGCTGCTCGCGGCGCGCGAGAACAAGCGGTTTATAACAATGGATGATATTGAGAACGCGACGCTGAAAGTTATTGCCGGACCTGAGAAGAAGAGCCGCGTGGTGACGCCGCGCAGCCGCAAAATAACGGCATATCACGAGGCTGGGCACGCAGTTGCGACGTACCACCTTGAGCACGTCGACCCGGTGCATCTCGTCACGATCATACCGCGCGGTCAGGCAGGCGGCATGACAGTCATGCGCCCGCAGGAGGATAAGGATTACACCTCCAGAAGCGAGATGTTTGAGAGCATCGTCTCGCTGCTCGGCGGACGCATATCTGAAAGGATATTCCTCGACGATATTTCCACAGGCGCGTCGAGCGACATACAGAAGGCGAGCGCGATCGTGCGCTCCATGGTCACAAGATACGGCATGAGCGACAGGCTCGGTCCGATCTCATTTGACGACAGCAGCCGCTCCGTATTTATTGGGCGCGATTTTTCGCAGACGAAGAGTTATTCTGAAAAGACCGCTTCTTTGATCGACGAGGAAGTAAAGCGCATCTTCGACGAAGCGAGCGAGCTCTGCGAAAAGCTGCTCACTGAGCACAAGGACCTGCTCATTGCAACCGCAGACTACCTGCTCGAATATGAGACGATGGACGGCGACGACTTCAAGCTGTTCTGCGAGAACGGCGGCAAAATGCCCCCCAGGTCCGAGAAGAAAAGAAAGGCCAAACGCCTCGAAGACGCCGATTTCCCGGAAGTCCCCGACCTAAGCGAGTTCTTCCGCAAAAAAGACGATCAGTAAAGTGAAAAGTAAAAAGTGTAAAGTGTAAAGTGTAAAGTGTAAAGTGTAAAGTTTAAAGTGTGTAGGGACGCCGCTCGTTGCACCTGTGTGAACCATAAACACTTGTAGGGCGGGGGCTTGCTCCCGCCAAAGCGTGCTGAGCGTATATGAGATGAAAATAACTGCATTCATACTATCAATAATTATCGTCGCTGCGATGCTTGCGGGCTGCCATCCGCCGCCGCCGCCGAACTATGTGCATTCGCTCGAAGACGTCTCCGGAAAAGTCATCGGCGCGATGGTCGGTACGCCGTCGGAGCGCCTGGCGAGCGAACTTGGCGTTGCGCGCGCGTATGACTCAAGCGACGAGATGATGTTTCACCTGTCGACAGGGACCCTTGACTGTGTTGTGATGGAAGCCTCGGTCGCGAATGAGATTGCGGCGGGCACTACCGGCATACGGGTCCTGGGAGAGCCGCTGCTTGTCTATGACCTGCGTTTCGCGATACCCAGGGAAAACGACGAGCTTCTCAGGGTGGTCGACGCCGCGCTTGTCACGCTCAGAGGGAACGGGACGCTTAGAGGTCTTAGGGACAAATACTTTTCAGGCAGAAGATATACCTATAGCCCGCCGACAGGCGTGACTCAGCGTCCGGGTACGCTTACTCTTGCCGTGCCGCCTGATTCCCCGCCGTTTTCCGTAATGGATATTAATGGCGGTTTTTCGGGTTTGGACATAGAAGTGGCGCGTGCAGTCTGCGATCTGCTCGGAGTGCAGCTCCACATAATCGAATATGATGCGTGGGAACTAGTCACCGCCGTTAGGTACGGCAGGGCTGACCTCGCGCTCGGATGGCTGCCAAGCGAGGGCGAGGAGCAGCTCATCCACATATCGGAACCCTACGCAATCGCCGAACACGTCGTAGTTGTACGGCGCTAGAGCGGGGGGGGACAACGCGTCATTGCGGGCTCGCCCCGCAATCCCCTTTAGTAGTACATCTTACTTCTTGCGATAAAAAGTCGCTTCCATTGGCAGCTTCTTGCGAAGTCTACCGTCAAATCTGTAGTACGCGCCGTGGATCGCGGGCGCTGTAGGAATCGTCGCCAGTTCGCCGACGCCTTTTGCGCCGTGTGCAGCGGCGTTTTTTTCGTTTTTGTCAACAATTATCGTCTCGATCTCCGGGGCTTCGGTGGCGCGGGTGAGCCCGAGCGTTCCGTATTTCGCTTTAGGATATCCGTCGATGAGCGGAAAATCCTCCGTTAGCGCATACCCCATTCCCATGACTATGCCGCCCTCTATTTGCCCTTGTGCCGCTTTCGGGTTGACGACTGCGCCTAAATCATAAGCGGCTGTGACTTTAATGAGCCTGCCAAGCTCGTCCAGCTCCGCCACTTGCGCCGCGTAGCCGTATGCGACATGGCTGATAGGGAAGGGATCGTCGCTTCCCATCGGGTCGGTATACGGCTTGTACTCGCCATAGTACTCCCTGCCCTCAAGGGCCCTCAAGACCTCTTCAATCGAACGCCCGCGAGCGAGCGCTTTCTTGACGTCAAACCCGACGTCAGACTCAGTATTATGCTCGTTAACAAGATAATTATAAAGCTCGGGAATAAGATCGGCGTAAAGTTCGACGCAGAGTTCATTTGCAGCAAGGACTGCAGCCTCGCCTGAGAACAAGGTCTGCCGGGAAGCTGTAGTCGTACCCGCGTTTGGCGTGCGCGCGGTGTCAGGCGCTTCGACGACCACGAAGTCATGGCTTATGCCCAATGTGTGGCAAACCATCTGGATCAACACCGTTGCAAGCCCCTGCCCGATACAAGCCGCGCTTGTACGGATGTGGATTTTCCCGTTTTCGACTGAGAGCAAACACCTGCCAATGTCCGGCACTCCGACGCCAAGCCCGGCGTTCTTGAAGCCGCAGGCAATGCCTGTGTTGGCGGAGTTTTCGAAGGCGGGTTTTACGGCAAGCAGGCACTCTTCAAGCGCGGTCGAGCGGTCGGCGACTTGCCCGTTGGGCAGTACTTGCCCGGGGCGGATCGCGTTTCGGAAGCGAATCTCCCAGGGTGATATCCCTATTAGTACTGCGAGTTCGTTGAGATTGCTTTCCATTGCGTAGGACGACTGAGGCACACCGAAACCCCTGAACGCCCCTCCGGGCGGGTTGTTGGTATAGACAGCGCTGCCGACAATGTCGATGTTGCTGAAATCATACGGGCCTCCGGCGTGCGTGCAGGCGCGTTGAAGCACCGGGCCTCCGAGGCTTGCATATGCGCCTGTGTCGGAGACTATGTTAGCCTTGACGCCTGT
>Ga0123353_10017770_pt1 | contig 10477 bp, 6 predicted proteins | sample TergutLab28metaG_3_FD_92763 | JGI IMG/M metagenome (GOLD analysis project Ga0123353, IMG submission 92763) | Labiotermes labralis P3 segment gut microbial communities from Petit-Saut dam, French Guiana - Lab288 P3 | ecosystem: Host-associated > Arthropoda: Insects > Digestive system > Gut ... | reverse complement strand
TTGTAGTAAAAAAATCAAAGAAAATCATTTTTTTTTCTTGTTGGGTATTTTTTCCCATTTGGGGGATTATTTGACCCCCCCCCCCCCCCATCAGGCATAATTCGACATAACCGCATGCATACGTGTCATTTCACATGGGCAGTGTAATTTCTCTTTATTTTTTCCTCAGGCCAAATTTTGAAGTATGATATTGACATAACGTTTCACATAATTAGCACTGTTCCACTTTCTTGTACGTTCAGGCACTCTTCCACAGTATCACATGGACAAGCAGTTTGCTGATCGTCGGTACAAAGTGCAGAGTGCACGTACTTACTTCTACTTGAATGAGGCACAGTGTGAACGCAACTTTGAGATCTTCCACCAGTGTCTGGAAGCTGTATCAGGTTAGAGCAAGGCACACCATGCCTTTATGTCTTTACAGAATGATTGTGTAAGCATCGAATGCTCTGGTCTACCCACAGCCTCACATAACGTATCTGGACATTTTGCCTTTTATTTTAGAAATGTAAGCATATGCAAGAGTGTGTGGGCCAGAGTGGTAGATGTGTTGTTGTAAGTCTGTGTACAAAAGGGTAAGCGAATGTTAGGCCTAGTGTGCCTTTTGTCATGTGCTGTCATGTTGCCAATGATATCAGTTACCTTGTTTGTTTTGTCTGTTATCTAGTTGTGTGACTGCTGGCAGGGGTGTGCACATTGCCTATTGTACATTGTTCATGGGCCACTATGACAATTACTACAGTCAAGTTCTTCCATCTACATTTCCATCTGGCAGGTACCTTAACCTTTTTCATGTTGCCAAAGTAATGAAATTTGCAGGTCTGGTTTATTGTTTTCAGCCATATCGGAAAAGTATGTTAGGAAGCTGTCTCCTGCCATACAGAATTATTCACAGTAACAAATCAGGGCAGTATAAATAAGTGGCCAATTGTGGAACATATCGCAGATGATGTGAGATGCAGGAAGGTGCTGTTGAATTGTCAGAAAGAACAAGTATGGAATGTATCGTGTATCACATGAGAAGGGTTAAGGTGATGGCTGTATTAACATTTCGTGTATATGTTACATTTCATTCAGTTGTTACATGTCTAACTGAACTTCACTTCTTACATTATAGTCGGTATTGAAGCTGAAGTTATTTGTTAAGCACTTTTCTCCATTCCCCAGTCATTTAATCCATTGCAGTTAGAGGTTTGGTTCCACACGCTTCAAATTTCTAGTTTCCCCAGCGTGCAGCGTATAATGTCGCTGAGACACACAGAACAGTGAGTAAATTGGTGTCACTTCGTGGACACCACTGAAACTTGTTGCAGTATTGTAAAATGTGATGATTTGTACTTTTCACCAAACAGTAGGTTGATCAGATTACAGAGGATAGGTTGGGTGAGGCATGTAGCGTTCATGTACAAAATTTCAGTTGGAGAATTTAATTGGAAGGCTTCTTGAAGACATAGGTGTAAATGGGAGGATAATATCAGAATGAATATTAAAGAAATGTAGTGGAAAGAGGTAGACTGGATTTCTCTGGCTCATGATGGGGTATCAGTGATTGGCTGCTGTGACCCTGTGATAAACCCTTGGTTTCTGTAAAGTATTGGGAATTTTGTGACTGGTTGAGAGCCTGTGCTGTATGGAGTTTGTTTGTTTGTTGATTAAAGTGGTTGGTTAGTTGGTTAATTTGGTAGGTAACAATTTAATGTACAGTGATGTGGTTATGACACCACCATGTTTTATTACAAATCAGCCTCCATGCTGCCAGTTAGTAAAGTGTAGAATCTCATAATGCGGTCTGACGTGGCAGTGGGGGGCCGAAGCATGTGACTGCATGCGTGATCAGCGTTGCCAGCACCGTACCAAAATGCGTGTGTTAATACAACCAAATTATGAAGTAGATGAATATTTTCTTCTCCATTATTAATCCTGCTGTGTGTTGGCACCCCTGCCGAATCACGATTGGCAGCCTGACAGTGACCAGTAGATTAGTGCAGAGGAAGCCAGTGCTGTGCCGTGGAGGCTTTTTTCCAAATGAGCTAGTTAGCGCCTTCAATTTGTAACATGTTGCAAATTGTTCATTCTGTATTCTGATAAGTTTAGTCTTCAACAGCTGCTCTGTATGGCTGACAGCCTGTAGAGTGGACCCAGCAGTGAAAGCTGTAGTTGAATGAAATGGATTGGACTTAAAGTATTTTGACACTGGTGCGACATATTCATTGTTTAAGACTGTTGTCTTAAGAGCATCAATAAACACAGTTTTTTGAACGCCAGTGTGTTTCAGAAATGTGTTTTATGTCTGTCACATAGTGAACAGAACATATTCTGTTGGATTCTGAGACATTTTCATTTGAAATTAGCTACAGACACAACAGTGTGGGTACATGTTTATTTTGTGACAGATGTAATGCCATTTTGCAAAACCATAGAGGTTGTTAAAAAAGAAAACAGGCTGATGGAGAATTCCAAAAGAATGGCTTTGATTAAAAAGCACTTGGAAGTTGAGTTTTTTAATTGACAGTAGAAATATGAGAAAAGTTAAAATGAGGCAAGTGCTGGCCTCCCATTAGAAAGTTTTGATTAAGTTGCTGCTTTGTTAATTTGCCCCTTCTTCCTGCACAGAATGTGCTATTGTGCTGAGAACTGACTCACACAACAGCTGGTAAGTGCAACCAGTGTTATGTGAGTGCAGACGTAGAGAAAATGTCGGCTTGGTAGAACCTTTGGTCAGGCTAGACTTACTGCTCATGATGTCTTTTTGGTGATACGCAGTTGTGACTGCTGGAAGCGGTCGGTCTGTGCCAATTTGTAAATTTGTTTCTGCTGCTTCAGCATTATCTGGTAGTATGAGTGAGCTGGTTTTTTAATTTGGCTGATGAGTGTTTTTATGAGTACATATTTTGTGAAGGTGCCCCATGTTTTGGGCTGTTGTGTCACTAATGTTTAGCCAAAAAGTCTATTTCTGAATATTCTCGGTTTAAATTTGCAAGTTCGTATTGCCAGCAGTCATTTGACAGTCAACTCATGCTAAGGTATCTCAGGATAAGATATGCCACTTCGTTTACCAAGCCGACCATTTTGTGGTCTCGATTGTTGATTTTTTGGCTAGGAGGGTTTTTTATTGTTTTGTGTGTGATGCAGAAACTCTTTTCCAGAAGAGATCCCTGCAAGCAACTGAATGAGTTCAGGAAGAGGAGTAGTCGTGTTCGGACTCGACACATTTACTCTGCCGCTAAAAATAGAGAGAAAAAAAGATAGATACAAAAAAAATAGAAACGCGCTGAATGTAGCCTCTGTTGGTTGCAAGGTCATTTAACAAATGCTTTGCGACCTTGCCAGAGTATGTTGGTATGTTGGAACATTGTGTGGAAGAGACTGCAGCATTTCTTAGAGCTGGCTCCTACCACACCCTACTGCCTTGCCACTGAGTTTGAATGTGGCTTCAAGTAGGGGGTGGTTGTGGGGCACAACTTTATTAAAGTGATACAGAGTGTACTTCCTAGTTACGGGGCTGTCACGTGACGGAGACTGCCGGGCCCTCACAAGGGTGGCCACATCAGTGAGCGGTTTCATGTTGATGAAACACAAGACACATACACACACATTTCAGTCTCAGAATGACAAGGTATGTGATTTGATTTGGCCATCCATGTAGTAGTGAGTCAGGAGAATTTTCCTGTAAATGTCAGCATTAGTATCTGTGAACTTTTCAAAACCTGTTAATTAGTTCCGTTTTCATTGAAGTTCATAAGACTGGGATCACAAATTGGGTCATTCATATAGGATTAATGGACAATCTGTTAACCTTTCCATATATACTGACACATATCTTATATGAGTAGTATTATCTGAGTAGCTGTGTTGCCAGTACTACATTATTGTTCATACTTTAGTCATGAGCTGTTTCTGGTGTGCCATGCTTAGGGACTTAACAGTATTTGTGAGGGCTGAGGTGTCTGCCAGTTGCCGTGAGAGCATATCCCATGGCAGTGCACTCTGGAGAAGTAAACCTTGACTGTGACACATGCTAACCATGACAAAAAGGACAGTGGCTGTCCACCCAGCACTTGCTGATGATTGTTTCTTTGGGGAGTTTTGTCCATAGCAGCTGATCGTCAAAGTAGTTGGTATGTCAATACCTGCAGCAGTGCCCTGAATTAATGCAGCTTGGTTTGAAATGTGTTATATTTCACAGTTTTAACAGGTATTATTTATACTAATGTCTCAGTATATGTATGGAAACAGTGCTCACTTAATTCCTGATTGCTGTGCAAGAAACGTATGACATATATCAGATGTGAAGTTGCACATCGAAGGTTGCCCATTCCCTGTGATAGGCAGTACTGATGAAAGAAATAGTGCACTGTTTTGTGAATGGTCTTCATGAGACAACCCCCGCTCACCAGATTTGTATTGTCTTTGGCACTGCCTGCATTCATGTAGCATAGTGCTTGGCCATAAGCACAGTGATTAATATCAGTAGTTTGCCAAACATTCTAAGCTGAAACATTTTCTTATGTTTAGAATGAGTCACGTTTTATGAAGTTCTTTGAAGTTCAACGTGCACGTGGCCATTCTGCTGCTGTGCATGTTGGTGCCAGTGGAGCAGAATGATGCCAGTCATACCAACCGTCACTTCGGTTCAGCATTTGCTCGCTCAGAGTAGTGTTGACAGTGTTGCCACTCTTATGGTCAGGCTTATGGACAGAGGTGAAGCCCTCTTACTGCAGTTCCTATTGGACCGTGACTAAAAATTATGTGCAGCAAAAAAAATTGTATGTTGAAACCACAGCATTTAAATGCCACAGACAAGAGCAAACAATTTGACGAGAGCTGTATTGACGGGGTTCAACTTTTATAATGTAGCATTAATAATGCAGATGGAGCCAGGGCACTTGTGGCTGCTAAGTATAGGTAAGTGATTGAGCCTGGTCCCTTGTTGCTGCTAACTAGAGGTATGTTACTGTTCTCATTCTTGCTTGCACCTGTTTGCATTTTACTCTTGCATCTGACGGCTAACAAAGGTTCATTGAAACAGGCAGTTGCAAGTATGAAACCTTACTGCAAGCTTCATGTTGTAGTATTGTGTGAAATTTAGTCTTATCCTGAATAGCCACGTACTTTTAGGTCTAAGTTGTTTTAACCCACCAGCTTGTACATCTGGCCCATGTTGAATGCACCTACATTTGTTTCTGATCAAATAGACACATGGTATTGTACAGGGCAATGAAGGAAGAAATAAAACGCCCTTTGTAGAGTGTAAGTACACATGTTGCTTATGCAGGTGACTAATATGATCACAGTGGAGTTCTGAAGTATTGCCATTTTATAGTGACATATGCTAGATACTTGAATGAAGGAGCACTTGAAGGAGAAACTGTCACAGTTGCGTTGGATGAAGGAAGTTCTATCATCAGTCAGGAGTCGTCTTTCCAATGCAAAGGAAAGCGGAGCATGTGGAATAACGACAAATGTGAATCCATAACTAAGGGTAATGAATATTACAACATAGTTGTTACTGTTTCATTGTTCTTACCACACTTCTTCTTTCAACTAGTTGATATAAGATCTCTTTTGAATCTGTCAGCATGTTCTCTTCAGTTTCTTCTGTACTTTTCTGTAAATTATAGTATTTGTGGAATTCATAGGTCTCTTATAATTTCTTCATTCCTTTTGTGGTCCAAGATGTGTGCTGCAATCTTCGTAATTGTGATGGAGTACAGATGTGAAACTGTGACATTTTCTTCATTCATTGTTCTTTCATTCATGTTTCAAGCATGTGTGAATAGAAATGTCAATGTGTCAGCTTCACCATGATTTTATGAAGCCTCCTCTTTTTATATGACTTGAGGGTGTCACAGTGTTGTTGATGAAGGTATCATTCTTCTGGGATGTAATGCTGTGAAGCTTCTTAATTAATGGAGGCAGCAAGCTCCCCCAAAAGCTGGTATTTAATTACCAGTCAGCATGGCATCGTACCCCAGGTAACTGTAATGTACACACTTTACTCTCTTTATCTAGATGCAAGCCAATAGGTTGAGTAAATGACATTGAGGTCAGTGAACTGTGGTAAGTGGATCAGTTGCTATGGACATTACGTACCTCTTGCAAGTCTTTGTGTTTGTGGAGGGAGTAATGGTGAGGTGCTCCAACCGTGTGATTGGTTGGATCTCCAAGTGAGTGGGGACAAGCTGAGAGCTAAAGCTCATGCATCGAGGTTGGAGAGAGAGCGAGAGAGCGACATCTGGACTGCTGCACTGCTGCCACCAACTCTTCTTGACAAATGGAGAAGATAGGTGGAAGTTGTGAAATGTATCTCAGACAAACTCATGTATCTGTTTGCTGTTTGGAGCATACTGCTTATGTATCACTTGGCAGTTAGTGTAATGGGAGTGGGGGTGGATGTGAGGGTCACATGGTGATGGCTGCCTTGCAGTGGATGCAACACGCACAGCAAAATGAAGGAACGGCATCTGCTCTGATGTGTTGCTGCTGTTTAATAGAACAGGAATATGCCAGTGCAGAACATCAGCTGTTAGTAGAAACATGATTATAATAGGATAGTAGGAATCAACACTTAATGAATCTGAGACATATAAAACACTTTAAGGTTATCCAAATGAAAAGAACTTTGATTTTTTACTCATGACCTGTAATAATGATTTTTTAATTTTCAGCATGTACCAGAACTCTCACTGTACTTAAAATTCAGCATTAAATTTTAGAAAATTTGGTCAAATATTGCCAGTCATAGTGGTCATGTGGTATAACATGTACTGTCTATGACTGATCAGACACTGGGATCATGGCTTTGAATCCTAGTATGGGTGTTGAGGTTCTGATGTTAAAAATGAATGGAGCTGTATCTTTACTCTCTCGTGTACCTTCATAGCGTGCACACGGACCACTGTGTTTTACTCGGGCCACGGATATGTATTTGTGTTGCCCTCTGAAAGCAGGTGCCTTGGGATGAGCTCACACTCATCCAAGAAGTTCTACTAAATGATTAAAAGACTAATAATTTCTGAACCTACAGTAGTTCTGGATTGGAATAGGCCATGAAATGTATAGAAGAGTACAGTTCAGTGTTACTGGATGTTAGGATATTCGTTAAAAAATTGCATCTGTGCTTCCAGAAACAAACAAAATTTGAGTGTGTGCCTTCAAAAAGGATTGAAACTTTGAAGTAATGACATTTTTTGACAAATAAATGTTAGCCATCCTGGTGTTCAGCTGCACAAAGCAAATTACAACCGTACTGTCCAGTTAGCTCTGCAGGCCAGGGAAATGAAATACAGCTGAGCTAAATTTTTGGATCAGGGATATGTGAGTGGAGGTCATGATACTGTTCCCTAGAAAACCATTTTCCAACGTTTCATATTGGTCAAGGGGCTAAGTGTAAGTCATGTGGCCGGACAGATGTTAGCATGTGCATCATGGCCAGGTAGTAACAATTAGCAGAGCAGACCTGCCACTTGTTTCGGACATTTTGCTGTGTGTAGCATCATGATGTTTCCCAAACAACCAGTAGAGCTGCATAAAATTTTGTGTCCCGTTTTAACTTTTAAGTATGGCACAGAACAAGAAGTTTTTCATGACATGAAAGTAGCCCCGTGGAAGAGTCAAATTTGTATCCTTACATCTGACAGGATGGATCTCCCATACTGCAGGGAAAATTTGTATTCTTCGCATTACCTTAGATCAGGAGTAAATGGCATATTTGTAGGATGGCACCGTAACAGGTTACTGTTGAATGAAGATAGAAGTTTTGACCTTTGTAACCTTTTCAGGACATCTGCCAAACACTTATGTTTCACTGAAGGTGCCGTTCACAGCCAGGTGTCATACTTATACATTTTCTTCTGTAACCAGTCTGACCTGCCTCTGTTTATGTTCATTCTTTTAAATGTATTTCTGCACCAATTGTCATACATATGTATTCCTTCTTCCAGATTTAAACTTGTACAAGTGCACTGTGATATTCTAAATTGCAGGCCAGGCACCATACCTGTACATTGCTTGCGTTGTATATCTTGAGTGAGTATGTAATTCCATAGTTGGACATCATTACATGTTTACTGAAGAAAACGTTATTCCATACCAGTGTGACATTACATATTTTTGCATATTTTTCATTTATATTGCTTTATTAATTGTTTAATGATTTAGAATATGGTATAAACACAAGCACTCTTTTTCAGTGTACATTACTAGGCACAAAGCCAATGTTTGTTTACCATGGCCATTCCACACCTGAGTGCATTCTGGCATTTGTCCTGAAAGATTTAATGATAGAGGGTTCAATGATCTTAAATTAGGGCTGCCACAGTCAGTAAGGGAGGATGCCACAGTCAATAAGTAGGGTGCCAGTCAGTAAGTACGGTGCCACAGTCAGTAAGGGAGGATGCCACAGTCAATAAGTAGGACCGCCACGGTCAATAAGCAAGGCTGCCACAGTCAATAAGTAGGCCTGCCACATTCAGTAAGAGGGGCTGCCACAGTCAAAAAGTAGGGCCACCACAGTCAGTTAGTAGGGCTGCCACAGTCAGTGAATCTTATTATGGTACAGTAGGGCTGTCATGTTCAATCATTCTCATTAATTAAGTCTTTCATTGCTTATAATTTGTCTTGGTCAGTCAGCTGCAATGCATAACCTTAACCTACGCATGGAATGTTATATCAAATGGGTATATGTTTGCTGTTTTAAACTTTTGTTGTCCCGTGAGACAATATGCTGGTCTGTGTGTGTTGACCTGGTAGCACTATAAATGTGTATGCTAAGCCAGAAAAACTCGGATCATCAAGGGATACAATTGGCATTTAAATTCACCTCCTGAAGATTATGGTGCCTATGATTTCTTGCATACCAGAGCTCCATATTTTTAACTTAAGCTTTTCTTTACGCTGTCAGGTCCGCTCATGTGTCTCCATCTGCGTCATAAATTCATGACACACACACACCTCATGGGTAAGGTTTTTGTCTGGGTCTAGCTGTTTTTCAGTGAATAAGTGCCCTTTGGGATACAGTATGCAATGGGGCAGTTAATGCTAGATTCAGCTGAATTCACTGCTTGCTAATACATTTGCCAGTCGAGTCCAGCTCACTGCTTGTGGTGTATGTAGTATTATTATTATTACTGTTTTAAGAATCCACATGAATGAGAGCATCAAACTGTTTGGTCCATGTTAGATACTTGTGTGCCTTGGGTTCGAGACTTAGTAGTGTCGGGTAATGGCAGTTGCACCCTCTGGTAAATTATGAACACTGCATCTTGTCACCATTAATTTTGTGAATTAGTCCACCTTCATTGTTCATTCCTACGGTGACTGCATTCAGTGGAGACTCTGAACAAAAAATTTTCTGTAATACTGAGATTATGTCCTATTGTAACATTTTCATAAACTGTAACCCTTTTGTAAGTGTTGTGGTGCTGTAGACACGTACAGCATGTCCTACACTTGTCGCATGTCCTGTAGCCTACAGATGGCTTTGCATCACCCCTTTCAAGAGCTAGCAGTGTCTGTCTGTATTGATCTGGTTCAAACAAAACATTTACTGAATGTTTGGATATACTTAAAATAACACATGTAGTGTTTATAATTTATGGTAATTAGTATACAGTACATTGAAATTATAGTGGGAGTTGAGCATTAAATGCTACTGGGAAACCAATTTCTATATCTTTATAACATTCTTTGCCTGTGGAAGCATACTTTTGAAGAATATCTAACCTGATGAAGAAGACAGTTAGTGTGAATGCTAAACGTGTGTGCGTTTCTTCAGAACTAGAGATTGTTTTTGACAGTCTCTGCCACTCAGTGTATGTTCTGTTACTGTTAACATTACTTGTTAAATGGGGAAGAGAAAAATGACAGGATTTTAACTCTTCAGCCTGTACCAACAACATGTGCTGTTCACACAAACTGATTGAAGAACCGATTAAATAGAGAATGGTTAACTGGTTGAGAATGTTGATCAGCTGACAGCCCTATCACAACCACTGTATTAGTTCCTGATGTTACACTGCAGCCACTACAAGGAGCCAATCAACTGTCCATCCCCACTTGTATGGTGTAAAGTATTGAATGTGAAGTTTTCCCACATACCTTAAACAATGCAGTGTTAGGTCTCATTTGACAGTGCTTAAGTTATTTATTGCAGCACAACACAACAGCTATTTAAACAGGGGCTTTCATATTGCAGGTGCCACTTTTGGAACAGGTATATGTGCGGTCAAGTTGACGGCACTTGGACGTCCACAGTTGCTGGTAAGTTGCACTGCCATGCTGGTTCCTCTGTATGCTTGTTTTGTCACTCAGGTAATTGTGACAGTAAATTTTAAACTTATGGTTCCATGCATCGTAATTCAGTGTTAATAAAAATCCAACCAGATGCAACAGTATGCAGATATTTATTTACTGCAAAGTCACTCTACATGTTTCGGGTGTCACAGCACCCATCATCAGGAGTACTAAACACTGTAAC
>Ga0123353_10017769_pt1 | contig 10478 bp, 12 predicted proteins | sample TergutLab28metaG_3_FD_92763 | JGI IMG/M metagenome (GOLD analysis project Ga0123353, IMG submission 92763) | Labiotermes labralis P3 segment gut microbial communities from Petit-Saut dam, French Guiana - Lab288 P3 | ecosystem: Host-associated > Arthropoda: Insects > Digestive system > Gut ... | reverse complement strand
CAATAGTCGGGATAGTACCGTCTGTTCATACTGCTGGTGGCACAACTTCTTGCACAAGGCATATAGTTGACCTTGTGTTGTGCAGTGGACAACAAGAGATTGTGATACCGAACTTTGTAGTAAATGCAGCAGACTTAGGAAATGGGCAAATAGACTGTCTATTGGGTACTGACATAATCGCATGTGGCGATTTTGCCGTGAGCAATTTTAACGGGAAAACAACAATAAATTTCAGAGTCCCGTCATCCCAAGACATGAACTTTGTCGAAGCAGCAATAAACAAGCGCCCACATGTGAGTGTAGTTCCCCCCGGAAGGAACGACCCTTGTCCTTGTGGCAAGAATAAAAAATATAAAAATTGTTGCTTAACAAAATAAAAAGCAGTTCAATGCACGCGACAAGTCGTTAGCACTATTCAATAATTATTTCATGAATCTGAACTTGAACTTGGACAAGATAGAAAGCATAACATTTTGTTTTCTGGCGATAATGTAACTGTATGAAACGAGGAACCCAAGAAGGTCGCAAGAGCCATCAAAACCAAACTATCATTTTCAAAACTCCTCCGCGCATTGTCGGAGCATATACTGTCGCAGGTCAAAAAGAAGCCACAGGGCCATTGGGGAAAAGTTTTCACCATGTGATGAACGACGAATACTTTGGTGAAAAAACCCATGAAGCCGCGGAACAAAAGATGTTCGAAACCGCAATCCATGGTGCAATCCGTTCCGCAAAATTAAAGCCAACTGACATCGATATGATGCTTTCCGGTGACCTTCTTAACCAAATTACGTCTTCATCATTTGCCGCCAGAAGCTTTGACATGACCTTTGTTGGACTTTATGGTGCTTGCTCGACAATGGCGCTGACACTTGGTATCGGCGCGTGTATGGTTGATGCAGGCTATTTAAGTAGGGTAGTTGTAAGCGCAGGAAGCCACTACGCAACCGCCGAACGCCAATACCGAACCCCGTTGGAACTTGGATGTCAAAAGCCTCCGGTGTCCCAATGGACGGTAACAGGTTGCGGCGCAACAGTCATTTCCTCATGTCATTCCGAACAACGCGAGGAATCCCAGGTACGCACTGAAATTCGTAATATGCACCCACGCATAACCTCCGTAACCTTTGGTAAAGTCCAAGACTGGGGAACAATCGATGTCAACAACATGGGCGCGGCAATGGCACCTGCCGCTGCTTCGACCCTTATTGCACACTTTCGCGATACTAACCGAACCCCTGTGGACTATGATGCAATCTATTCCGGTGACCTTGGCAAGCTTGGGGAAACTATTTTGCGCGACCTCCTCGCTAACGCCGGGTATCCGGTTGACCAACGATACACCGATTGCGGTCGTATGATTTATGATTACAAACAACACGCCTACCAAGGCGGAAGCGGTTGCGGTTGCAGCGCCGTTGTTTTCAATGGATTTATATTGAACAAAATCAAAAAAGGCGATTGCAGGCGCGTCCTCTTTGTCGCAACCGGCGCTCTTTTGTCTCCGGTCTCGTCATTTCAAGGAAATACAGTCCCGGGTATAGCGCACGCAATAGTTATCGAGAGCTAACACAAACCATGTTTACAGTCACAAAAAAATCTGTTATTATATCCTATGTTTAAGAAACTTGCTGAATTGTTCCCAAGCGCCGAAAAGCGTGAAGCTCAAAGGGCGCATGAAGAACAGCAGCGTCTTGAAAAAGAACGAAAGCGTGATGAACAGAGGGAACAAACAAAACAAGAATGGCTTGATGCTAATCAAGAACTACTTGCCGCGATTTTAAAATTAAAAGAAACCGGGCACCCCGATGGCACTACCTTGTGGGACCTTCGTGTGATATGCTATGACCACGGGGTCAATTATTTTAACCACAGTACATATATTGACGAATTCGTCCAGCAAGAAGGCATCGAAATAATTGTGCACAGACACCAGCCCAAACGCGAAGAACCACCTATTGACACAACAAAGCAACTATAGTATAATCAATCATATGAAAATCCTTAGCCAAAAGCAGCAGCAACAGAGCTAGACGTGTGTGGGCAAACCCTACGCACATTTTGTGTTGCTTAGGGTAAAAGGAAAATATCAGTATTTCCAAAACACCTGGGTAACACTAGGTGTTTTTTGATTAAGGGCAAAAGATAAAAGGAAACCAAAATGAAGACAAACAAAAAAGCATTGGATGATATCACAAACTGGTGGGTTGATATTGACGGCACTGTAAAGTGCGGGGCGGACGTGGTTCCGGGTGCTCCAGACGCAATCGCACGTATGCGAGACAAGGGCAAGGTAACTTTTGTAACCAACGTCACAACAAGTTCGCCAAAAGGACTTTGCGAGGAACTTCGCGGTTATGGTGTGGATTGCAAACCGGAAGAAATCTATACGGCAGGAAACGCGGCGATAGACTGGCTTAATGAAAATCGCCCCGGCGCAAGGGTAGTGGTAGACGGTGTGCAAGAGTTTAAGGACCAACTCGGCGAGGCCGGTATAAAACTTGTTGAAGAAAGACCGGATTTAGCGGTAATGGCATTCAACAGAGAAGGCAACAAACTTTGCTTTGACGAACACGCATACAATGCAATCTTCAACGGTACGGAATTCATCGCAACGCATGACAACCCAAATGTTCCCACAAAGCCGGGCGCAATGATGGCGGATACAGGTATGCTTTTGGCGGGTCTGGAGAAAACCCTTGGGGCAAAGGCGAGACCCACAGTCACTTGCGGCAAACCATACGCGCCGATGTATAACGGCTTAAAAGGACACCTCGGCTTGAAAGGCACGGAAAGAGTTGCACTGATTGGGGATGGTTCCAGCGACATGCAGTTCGCAAAAAACTATGGTCTGAAAGGCGTATTCGTAAAAACCGGCGGCATGAAAGCAGAAGCCATGGTCCAGAAGGGTTGCGCGCCGGATGTTGTTTGGGATTCAATGGCATGTTTCGGAACGGAAAGCGCGGAAGAACCAACAACATCTAAATCCTTTTCGATGCCCGAAGTCCCTAAATTCAGGCACGTTCATGACCACGTAACTTTGGCAATCAGAAGGAAAATGCAAGGCGGACTTAAACAAACAAGTTGACATTAAATCATAACCTATATTGACTTTCCCCGCATTTTTTGCTATAATATTACATGGATAAATCGCTTTTGAATCAAGTGCAGAGCGATGAAAGGGAAAAGGATGATATCGCTCTAGCCAAAAATGGAATGAACTTGAAAAAAGCAAAGCTTAAGGTTTTACAACGCTTCGCATCCCTTGCCTCCATAATGAAGAATACAAAAGTTGTTGACACCGGTTCCTCGACACCTGGCGGAATTGCGGCCACCGACGGTGCACAAATAAAATTCAATGCAAGCCGTACATCAGGCTTTTCAGAAGACACCCAAGCAGGCATCTTGGCACACGAACTTAAACATATCGAGCGTGGCGACACAAATAAAACGTGGTCAAGGGAATTGAACATTGCCACTGACGCGGTAATAAACGAAGAGGTTACTAAAAGCGGGTTGCGCCTTGAAGGTTGTGTGGATATTCCAAACGCGATCGACATGGGCGCCGACAAAATACATGACATATTAATACGGATTAAATCCTTCTTGATGAAAGACAAACAAAAAACGGATAACGCGCATGCGGACATTGACCAAGCCGAACATCTTGAACACAAACACAAAGATGAACAATTCACCGAGGAAGATATGCAAAAAGCCATTTTTGGAAACCACAGCATGTGGCACAAAGCGCTGGATTACTTGGCACATAAAGAACAACAAGTGACAAATAAACTTTGCGCTATTCCCAAAAAACTTAAAGGGTTGTTCGGGCAAGATAAAGAAGAACTTCCTGGCGGTCTGGTGCCGGCATACTAGTATTATAAAGTTGTATTAAAATCATAATAAATGTGTTATTGTCACATAAGGAAGACAATTTTTGGCGGACGATAAAAACAAGGAAATCAAAAAACTGATGAAAGCGTTTCAAAAAGGTGACCGCACCGCATTGGAACGGCTTATGCTTTTGGTTCACAAGGATTTGTTGTACATTGCCTACGGTTACCTAAAGGACACTCATCTGGCGGAAGATGTTGTAAGCGAAACCTTTGTGACATTAATTGAAAAGATTCACACAATAAAAAACGACTCTAATCTTGGCGGATATTTGCGAACAATCACAATTAACAAATCATTGAACTTGATTCGCAAACGCAAAAAAGAATTTTTCACAGATGGCGGCGAACTTGTAAGCCATGAAATCGGTATCTATGTCGGAAACAAGCAAGACGATATGGTGCGTTATTGTTTGGTTCAACTGCAACCGCCTATTTTGCGTGAAGCCTTTTTGCTTTGGAGTTATGGTTTTACGATTAATGAAATCTCGGGGAAAACAGGACTCAGCGTAAGCCAAGTCCGCACGGTACTTGAAAAAGCCAAGCAAAGTTTTTTACGAAAATATCGCAAATTTGAGGAGGTATAAGTGTTATATGGACAGGAGCGAACAGATGGATGACACAAGGTTAAAACAGTTTGTAAAAGGAGGTGCAGAAGCATGTGCTCGTGAAGATGTACAATTTTCTGACATGAGCGCAAAAATCAAACAACTGGCGGGGTCAACATCCATTCAATCCAATCAAAAAAACATTTATAAAGGAAACAAACAAAAAATGGAACACAAACATTTAAGCCTTGGACAGGCACGTTTGGTGGCATTTGCGGCGATATTTATTATGACGCTGGTTATTGGAATTGGATTTCGGCATCTTTACGGTGGAATAGGAAACACAACCGGCATCAAAGCTCTGGCAGAATACAATAAAGTCGCCACCAACTATCGCACAGCAAGCGCGGCAGGCAACCAAACCCCCGCATCATCAATACTATATGTTGAAACAAAAGCCTCATCAACACCGGCACTGAAAGATTTTAACTTTAAGGTGACCTCCGGTCTTGGTATTGGCGAAACACCTGTCGAAAATATCGCGGAAATCATCATCGACGGCGTAAAAGGCAAAGTAACATCACCTATGGGCGTCGGTTACATTGATGGATTCAAAGAATATTTTCAACACAACGACATTTGGTACTACCAAGTTTTGGACTCTTTGGACACAACCGCATCTATTTTTGATGCATTCTATGAATTTCTTAATCCTGCTTTATATAACAAAACCAAAAATAAAGATGAACACATCTACACGTTCAAAAACGGCGCAGCCTTTCCAACGTTCAGCAACATGCCGCACAGTGCTCAAGTAAAAATTAATAAAGACCGTTTATTGCTTGAAATATTTGCAACTGTACCTATGGGTACTGGCGCGACAGAGACCCTTTGGACATACAGATACGAATTCAGCCTTGGCGGACAAACAGTCACACTTCCCGCAGGTACAGCCGGCGCAATCGAATACGTGCCAACCGAAGTGATACCCCCGGATGATTTCGCAGCAGTCGCCGGCAACGAAGAAGTCACATTATCATGGTCGCCTGCAACAGGAGGTTTGGTAACAGGATACGGTCTTCTTATAATAAACATGTCAACAATCGAATCCGAATCAATCGAATCCCAAATAATAGAACTTGGCTCGGGAACATTAACCTACACATTCACTGAACTTGAAAACGGCACGGAATATATGTTCATGCTTTTTGTAAGACACCGTAATGGAAGCACAGGTGCAGGGTCTATAACCGCCACACCAAATGCACCAAAATAAGGGGGTTCTATGAAAAAGAAAAAATCAATTTGGTATCGCATAGCCTCAAGTGCCGCTGCAATAACAACCCTAGGAATCGTCAACCTTATTTGGTGGGCATCATCGGACTTTGGAAAAACGGGATGGTGGGGAAGTCACGACACTCATCAACATTTAGTTCTGTATTCGGCATGCGCCATAGTTGGAGTAGTTGTCCTGGTTGTCTCGATACTCATGGACATACGACACAACGTGATTAACAAACCAATTAATTGAAAAAGAAACGGCGAAAACACTCGCCGTTTTTGTATGCTTTTACAAAGTATGTCAATAATTCAATCAATGGCAGAAATCATACTAAAATTTCTTTGGGCATTCATAATCGGCGGTGGTATTTGTATGCTTGGTCAACTTCTGATTTTGCGTACCAATATTACGCCGTCGCGTATATTAACCCTATTTGTCTCAATCGGAGTCTTCTTGGGTGCGGTCGGTCTGTTCGCACCTATTAAAAAATTCGCAAGTTCCGGCATAACCGTGCCAATCGTCGGCTTTGGCGGAACACTTGCCGATGGTGTGATAAAGGCGGTTAAAAAAGACGGGTTTGTCGGAATATTGACAGGTGGGGTGTCGGCTGCCGCTGCAGGAATCGCGGTGGCTGTTACAGCTGCATTATTAGTAAGCCTCATCGCCCGAAGCCGCCAAAAAATGTAGGTTTCTTAAATTCCGAATTCGTTGCTTTTTATACGTCCTGCACTTTTCCCGGCGACGGCAACCGTCGCTTTCTTTGGATTCATATATCTGTCTGCAACATCTTGTACATCCGTGACTCCAATTGAATCATACATATCAAGAAGTTCTTCGTGCGACCTAATACCGTTATAATACGCCAACGTATCGACATTTGTCCGATTGGTACCGACGGTGTCTTCACTGCGATATAACAATCTCGACTTCACGACATTTTTTGCTCTTTGTACTTCTTGTGACGACAGGTCACCATTTTTAAACCTCTCGATTTCTTCGGATATTGCCTGCATCACGCGTTCTGTATCCTGAGGTGCGCATGAGAACCCTATTTCTATATTTCCGTTTACTGGTCTTAACATCAGACTGCTTGCTATTCCATAAACAAGTCCCAACCTCTCGCGCACGGTATTAAACAAGTTCCTGTGAAAAATATCATTGGCAATCCTCAATGGAAAACGCTCATCACTAAGCATATTTGGTGTCGGCATCAAGATAGTAGCATTGTGTTGACCGGAAATGTTCTCAACAGGAATAAACTTCGGAGTCGGTGCCAACATATCAGCGCTATTATTCGTAAGCTTCGGTTTTGCCTTTGCATTTCCAAAATACGGAAGCCACAATTCCTCGACCATTTTGTCAACTCGTTCGGAAGTGACGTCACCGGCAAATCCCATGACAATGTTTGGTGCGACATAGTGCCTTCTTCTGTAACTCTTAACATCACCAGCATTGAATTGATGCACGGCGTCCGGTGGCCCGACAATTTTGCGTGCATATGGTGTGCCGGCATTAAAGTGTCCATAAGCGGCTTCGACGGAACTTTGTGGCGCGCTGTCATGCATGCCATCTGCAATTTCGCGTGCGATAACCATTTGCTCTCGCAATAAGTTTTGTTTGTTAATGTTTGGCTTGGAAAACATATCTGACAAAACTTCATTACATGTATCAAAATTTGATTTAAGACCAAGTGTTGTAAAGCTTGTGGAATGATGATTAGTAAAAGCATTTAACTCGGCACCATAGTTCCCAAGAAAATCCTTGTTCTCGGCAGAGGTACGATTTTTTGTATCAAAGAGCAAATGTTCAACCAAATGGCTCAAGCCTTGTTCGTGTTCAGCTTCATCACTGCTACCTATACCAACACGGATATTTGTGGAAACACTGTTGAAACCGGGCATGTGCCGCACAACTGTTTGCAAACCATTTGGATAAGTCTTCACGACTAACCGTGCCTTATTCTTTTTCATAAAGTGCCCTTATATTTCAACGTGATTCTAGCACGATTTATGAATAAAAGTCAATACGCACCTATTTAATCTGGATTAAAAGGAACCCTGCCTCGGTTGCAATCTCACGGCTGAAAGCATCCGGGTACTCATTCTTATATATAACTCGGGAAACACCTGCATTTATCAAGAGCTTCAAGCAAATAACACAAGGTTGATGCGTACAGTAGACCGTACTGTTTTTAAGCGACAACCCTTGCAAAGCCGCATTACATATAAGCGCCTGTTCACTGTCCACCGCATAGCATTTTTCCAGTTCTGTGCCGGATTTAATGCCAAGTTTTCTGCGCATGCACTCACCGCGCTCGGTACATGATTTCACACCGACAGGGGAGCTGTTGTACGAAGTACAAATGACCCTCTTATCACGAACGGCAACAGCGCCGATTTTGCGATCCTCACGCATGCAGTTTGACCATGTTCCAACCATCTCGGCCATTTGCATATATCTGAAGTCCCACTTGTTGAATGTCATGTACTTGACTCCCTTTTGAAATTAATAGTGTATGTTACCACAATTCAATAAGGAGAGTAAAATGAAAATTAAGCCATTGTTTGACAGGGTTCTTTTAAAACCTGTTGAAAATCGTGTCACCGAGTTTGGTGTCTATGTACCAAAGGAAACAACGGAACGCAGTCACATCATGAAAGTTGTCGCAATCGGCGGCATAGCGGGTGAAATCCTGAAACCTGAAGACTGTGTGGTAGTAAGCAAATACTCGGGTACCGAAGTCATCTCCGGAAACGAAAAGTATTACGTTATGAACCAATACGATATTCTTGCAAAAATAGAGGAGGGCAGTGGTGAATAAACTTTTGTTGGGGCAAGAAGCCCGCGAAAAGATTTTAACAGGTGCACAAAAACTCGCCGATACCGTAAAGCTTACTCTTGGTCCGAAAGGGCGAAATGTCCTTATCGAACGCCGGCATGCTGAACCTCTCATCACAAATGACGGTGTCACAATTGCCCGCGAAGTCAAACTTGAATGCCCATGCGCACGCGTTTTGTTGGAATCCTCAATCAAAACAAACGCCCAGGCTGGCGACGGCACGACAACTTCAATTGTTTTGGCACAAGAAATCTTGCAAACCGCCGCACGCTATATCTCAACAGGTGCAAGTCCTGTATTTATTAAAGAATGATTGCTTGTCGCTGTCGACTTTGTTGTAACGCAAATCTCCAAATCCGCAAAACCCATCCGAACTGATGCCGACACACGTGCAATCGCAATAAACAGTTGCGCCGGCATAACAGACGGAATAATGGTTGCGGACGCAATATCACGCGTCGGTGCAAACGGTATAATTACAATTGAAGAAAACAAAAACGCTACAACAACACTGAACTTCGCGGACGGTTTGGAAATTAAAGCAGAACTTGCAAGTCCGTATTTTTGTGAAAGCCCCGAAATTCTCTCAACCACTTTTGAAAATGCGAAAATTTTTATCACCGACAAACGAATTAAGTCGGTAAAAGAAATTTTGCCAATCTTGGAAGACTGTGCCCGCGAAAAAACCCAACTTGTGATTATCGCCGACGATTATGCACCCGAGGTCCTGTCCGCACTTGTTGTAAACAAAGTCCGTGCCTGTTTGCAAATCTGTGCTCTTAAATGCAATTTTTTTGGATACCGCGATGCAATACTTGGCGACTTGGCGGCGCTTACAGTGGCAGAGGTGCAAACAGACTTATCTGACACGCAACCTGTCCTCGGAAAGTTCAAAGTTCATCTCAAAAGGTGCCGAAACCCTCGAAAAACGCATTCAACTTATCCGCGCTCAAATCGCCATAACAGACGATGAATATGGTAAAGTTCGCCTTGGTGAACGTCTTGCGCGCCTTACAAATGGTGTTGCAATTATAAGTGTTGGATGCGCTACAGAAGTCGAACAACGCGAAAAACGCCTCCGTATCGAAGACGCTCTTGCCGCAACACGCGCAGCATGCGAAGAGGGCATCGTCATCGGCGGTGGCTTGGCATTGCTTCACGCAAAAAAACCTTTCGCAAAACATATAAAATCTTTACCAAAATCCCAAAGAGAGGGTGCCCGAATTCTCCTTGAAGTACTTGATACACCATTTCGCCAAATTTGCATTAACTCTGACGCCAGTCCCGATTTGATACAAACGCGTATCACAAAATCCATTGGCTATGATGCCCGTAATCGCAAGTTCGTTGACATGTTTGCCGCGGGTATCATGGATCCCGCAAAAGTTGTCAATTGCGCCCTTAAAACGCCGTATCTGTCGCGGGTACTTTGTTGACAACGGAAGGCATTGTGCTACACTAAAGCATGTACAACTATATCAAAGGGAAAATTACCGAAATTGGTGCGCACGCAATAGTAATCGAGGCAAATGGCATCGGGTACGAAATATATGCTACGTGCGACTGTTTTGACAGTGTAAAGGTCGGAGACGCAACCACAATATTCACGCACTTGGTTGTAAAGGAAGACAGCCATACGCTATTCGGCTTTGTGAACCAATCTGAGCGCGCACTGTTTTTACAACTTTTAAGTGTGAGTGGTGTAGGGGCAAAAAGCGCACTTTCTTTGCTTTCAAGTGGCGCACAAAGTTTACTCGGCGCCATCGCAAAAGAAGATGTTGTCGGGATTTCCTCAATAAAAGGTGTAAGCCGTAAAACAGCGGAAAAAGTCATTCTCGAACTTCGCGGCAAACTTCCAAGTGCGACAAACAGCGAAATCGACGACGCAATCCAAGGCCTTATCAATCTTGGAT
>Ga0123353_10017768_pt1 | contig 10479 bp, 9 predicted proteins | sample TergutLab28metaG_3_FD_92763 | JGI IMG/M metagenome (GOLD analysis project Ga0123353, IMG submission 92763) | Labiotermes labralis P3 segment gut microbial communities from Petit-Saut dam, French Guiana - Lab288 P3 | ecosystem: Host-associated > Arthropoda: Insects > Digestive system > Gut ... | reverse complement strand
CCGGCAGGGCCGTCGCCGGTATCTTTAATAGTATCCAGTATGCCGATCTGCTTCCAGAAGAATTCGCCTGCCAGTCGCGGGAATACGTTGGGCTGTGCGTTGTTTACCCAGTTAGACCACGAGAAACCCGGCCATACCACAGGCAGATAATCCTGACCTTTTGCCTGGCAGTATTCCAAATCAATTTTTTTGAGGGCAATGTGGTCATTCATAGCAGTGTGGCTATAAGAACCCACCGCCCAGGGGGAGATCATGTCAAATTCAGCATATGCCTCAAAAAAGCCCGGTTGAAGCAGACCCTGAGCCAGACGTGTAGGTTCGCGCCACCACCAGGGCACGCCGCCGATTACATAGCAGCCGCGCGACTTCAGGAAGTTGACCGTTTCGATGATATCAGCTTTTGTGTTGGGTTTCCAGTTATTTCCGTTCTCCTCATAACCCCAGCCCCAGATATGCACCACGGGTTTGCCGTCCATGGTGGCATAGGAAGGAGAACTAAGCAGGTCAAGATTTTGCTCAACGTTATATACCCAGTCCTGCTTGATGGTCTGCTTAATATCACCGTAAAATCCGGCCGTGTCATAACAAATGTAGAAAGACCGGTCGTATTCCTCCGCCGCGCTGCGTATTTTTCCCTCAACGGTGGATTCGGGCGGACGGGCCGTAATATCGGTTACACCGACCAAAAACCGCTGCAAGGCCGCGCTGTCGATGTTGTTTTCCTGCATCCAGCGGAAATGAGTGTCAATGACGCTGCTGTGAGTGGAGTTGAAAAGCAGGGGATCGCTTCCGTCCCCCTTTTTCGCGAAACCGGATACCGCGAGCGCGTCCTGATCGTATTCGGAGGTGTCGGGGTATACGTCAATGACAAGCTTGCCTTTCCTGGGGATTCCCTCGTGGAAAACATTCCAGTGATTCCATCCGGATGTTTCATCGCCGGTGCGGAACCAGGACTGGTACCCTGTGATGGATTTGTTGCGGATGTCGGAATAATCGCTGCCGAACGGGCCTTCAACAACCGGCTCGGCGTCGGGATTTATCGTGCCGACCGAAACGCCGATATCCTTGATGTATATGTTGTTGTTACTGTCACCTATGCGGAAGGAGGTCGGGCCGTCTCCGTGAGAGTGCCCGGCGTTGTTGAACCTGGCGTCGGTCAGGGGAATCGACGCCGTGACAAACTGGTTGGTGTTTTGAAGATTGACGTAGAGAGATTTGTAAATCCCACCGGCGACGGAATTGTACTGAAACAAAAAGTTGCCGGAGCCGCTGTCGAAATAAGTAATGCGCACGATCAGATTTGGTTCGTTTACAAAGTTGGCGGGCTGGTTCATGATAAAAAAGGCGTACTTCCCTCTTCCGGGGATCGAAATGCAGGGCTGACCGTCCACAACCTCGTTGGTAAAATAATTCTCGTGGCTGGGGGACGGATTGCTGCTGTGCAGGGTGATCCCGCCGATTGTGGTTGGCGGGTTGGTCAGGTTGATCCACGCGTCGTTGTCCTGCAGGTTCGGGGCGGCATTTGAAAGCGACGCCGGAGCAATTGCCGCAAGCATTATGACCGCGAGGATGATTGCTAAAGTTTTTTTGAATTTCATTATTTGCTAAACCTCCTAAAAAATTTATTCATCCGCGCCGAAATGTCTTGTAGAATTCTGTCGAGGATTTTTTTCGTCAAGCAAGGCGGACGATGCAGCTTTACCGACGTAACGCAAAGAGGACAACGCGGCTTGGCGGAAAAAAGGCCGTCAGAAGCTACAATACATGTCGGCGCGGATGAATATTACACTCAAAGGTGAGTATACCATATTTTTCATAAGTGTTGATTTTAAATTAGCATTAATCGGCTTTTTGCAAATTTTCCAAAAATGCCATAAACATCTTTTCTTTTTCGTAAAATTCCTGGACAGACTATTACCGCAGAGTTTTTCTGCGAAATCTGGAAAAGAAAGGAAATTAATATAATAAAATGAAAAAACGTGTATTATCGATAGTATTGTCGGCCGTGCTCGCGCTGCTGTTCGTGATTCCGGTCAGCGCACACACCGATACGGATGATAAATTCAAAGAGAATCTCGACAAAATCGACAAATTGTTCGCAGAGGCTCAAAAGCTTGAGGACAAGGCCGCCGCGTTGGCCGCGCAAATCGCGGTTTCCCCGGGCGTGCTGGAGGATGAACTGAACGCTTTGCTGGAGCAAAAAGCCGCCGCCGAGACAGCATTGAAAGAAAAACAGGCCGAAGCAAAAGCCGCATACGATACCTGGCAGGCACTTTTGCCGGCACCGACAGATGAGGAGCTGGAGCAGCTGCTGAACGATTTCGAAGCCGCTCAGGCCGACTACAACACAGAGGTTGCCAACGCGGAAGCTGCCGAAGCGGTCATTAGCAAGGCAACAACTTATCTCAACGTTTTCAGCAAAATTCCGGGTAACCAAAATGATTTTTACAAGGCACTCGGTGTGAATTCAAGTGATGACGATGAACTGTTGGAATTTGTTAACTTTATCAATTTCAGCTTTTCCGGCAAGAAGCCCTCGGGCGGAAATGTCTGGTCGTCGCTTCGGGATAACAAAGACGGATGCCTCGATATCGCGATAGCCGCCGTGACCGCCGCGAAGCTGGCCGCCGAGTCGGTTGATGTTGACGCCGCGCTGGCCGATTTGACCGCCGCCGAACAGGCTTACGACCAGGCCGTCGCAGCCGCTTCCGCCGCAGCCGCCGCCGAGGAGGCTTATAATCTTGCCGCGGGATCCGTGGCCGAAATCGAGTCCGCGTTGGAATTTATTGAAGCCCTGATCGCCGAAAAGCAGGCCGAGCTGACCGAAGTCACCGGTATGATGGAGAAATTGACCGCCGCGCTGACAAAAGCCCAGGCCAAACGAACCAAAGCCGAAAAGCTCCAGGCCGAGAACCATGAGCTTTATGATTTTTCCGTTGTTAAAGACTTCGGCGTATACGACGGCAAAGGCACCGTCGACGCTCACATCAACGCAAAACACACCGATTTCCGCAAGCTGAAGCTGGGCGGCAAGACGCTTAGTGAGGATGATTACAAGATCGGAGAAGGCAGCACGGTTGTGATATTGACCGAGGATTTCATCGGAGAGCTAACCGAAGGCACGCATGATTTTACCGCCGAATTTGAGGATCAGGACGGCACGCGTGATGTTGAACTGCACCTGACCATCGAACCGATCCAGGAACCCGAACCCGAGACCGCCCCGCAAACCGGCGACAGGGATATTACCGCTTTTGCCGGAGTGCTGGTTCTGGCCGCGCTTGCCATGGCAGTCGCCCTCAAGCGCAAAAGCAGCGGCATGACCGCATAAAATTTTAGGAGAAAAGAAATGAAAAAACGCATCTTATCAATAATATTAACGGCAATATTCGCGCTGACATTGATGATTGCGGTCGGCGCGCAGGAGCAGGCCACCCAAACCGATCTCAGCAAAGCGACGACCTATCTCAACGTTTTGAGCGACATTCCGGACAGCGCAAGCGAATTTTTCGCGGCTCTTGGCGTTGAATATATGGGAACTCAGCTGGATGAGTTTACCGACTATATCAATTACGGGGCAAAATGCACCGACGTCGGCGCGTATAATGTTTGGGAATCGCTCAAAAACAACACCGACGGTTCCCTGGACAGGGCGATCAGAGCGGTCACGGAAGCCAAAAAAACCGCCGAGGGAACTGTCAGCAAATAATATCCCTGTAATAAACAACAAGCCGAAAACCAGAACAGTCTTTCGGCTTGTTTTGTTTATTTGTATAATGACAATGTAAATCAAATTTCAATAATTGCTTGACAATACGCCCACAATGTAATATATTGTACTTGAAGGAGATGATCATATGGCAAATACGACAAACCTAAACATCCGCGTTGATGTTGAATTGAAACGTCAGGCGGAACAAATTTTTTCAGAGCTGGGTTTAAATCTTTCGTCAGCTATGAATATTTTTCTTAAAAACTCCGTCCGCTATGGCGGGATTCCTTTTGAAATGCGCTTGGAAGAGCCAAACGAAATAACAAGACGGGCAATTGAGGATGTGGAGCTCAAAAGGAACCTCAGCGGACCATTTGACAGCGTAGAGGCATTGATGGAGGATTTAGATGCTTAATATTTTTTATTCTGCTCAATTCAAGCGGGATTATAAGTCAATAAAAAAACGCGGATACAACTTGCAACAGGCGACCCGCTTCCGGCAAAGTACAGGGAACACACCTTGAAAGGCAAGTATTCCGGGCAAAAAGAATGCCACATTACACCGGACTGGTTATTGATATATAAAATTGAAAATGACTGTCTGGTATTGACCACGATGCGTACCGGAACGCATAGTGATCTGTTTTGAAAGTTTATTTCTTGCTTGCGGCGACCCGTTCGCCAAAAAGAAAACCCAGCAGCGAAAACAGGACATATTGAATCGGCGTGAATATTTCCTTATACACATCGAAAAACTCTTTGAATCTGAACGCGTAAAGACCCAGCGCGATCAGGCAGTTTGCTCCTAGGAATATCAGTATCCCGGACACAAGCCAGCGCGCAAGCCGCTGATTGCTCAGGCGTTCCTCGACCGCGGCTTTCCGCTCAAGCTCGCCGATTTCGCTCTCGGTGAGTTTTTCGGTGGGGATGATTTCGGTCATAGGCATATACGGAGGTATTTCGGCCTCGGTAACCGGAGCTTCCGGCGCGGAACCCTGCAGGTCACAAGGCTCATCTAAAATATGTACCTCTTCCGGATACGGCTCCTCAAAAGAGTCCGGCGATTCGTTATACTGCCGCTCCATCGGCGAAACGTAGGACTCTTCGCAGGGTTCCTCCGGGAAATCGCCCGTTTCAATTGACGGCTCTTCCCATTGAAGACCGTCTTCGCTTTCAGGCTCCTTCTCAATATGCTCGATATCAAACCCATCGTCTGCCGGGGATTGATCGATACTCTCATCGCCGTTGAGAATATTGTACCATTTGTTATTTAAAGAATCGTCTTCCATCTGCTTTTATGTCCTCCGATCTCAAAAAGTTGCCCATCTCGGGAGCCGAACGCCATGCGCTTCCGGGTTGATGCGTCAGACTCGAAAGCTGAATTCCCGAATATAACCCGTACCTCGACCAGACCTCGTCAAAGCACTGGGAAAACTCCGGGTTGTTTTCGTCCGCGACCGTCACATTTCCGGACACGTCCCTGTAAAGCGTTGTGATTTGTTTGTCCTCAAAGCCCTTAAAGGCAACATAAACATCAGAAACAACAGGCCCGTACGGCCACTTTTCAAACCGGTTGGCGAAAATCTGGATATTATACCGGGCATAATACCTGGCGTATAACAGGTACAGCAGCTTTTGGAGTTTCATCGGAGACATCGGCACACCGGTTTCCAGTGCCCTTTTGATAAAATTATTCGAAAAAACAAGTGGAGACACCATAACCCTCAGCCCCTTTCCTGTCTTTATTGTACGAAAAAAATGCATATTTGTCAATACCTCCTCTTATATTATTATGCAAAAGGAGGTTTTTACGCTATTGACAAATAAATTAGCCTATGCTAACTTATAATTAGTTAGTATAGGCTGATCTTGCGGGAGGGATTTATAATGACGCTTAAAGAACTGGCCGTCGGCAAAAGCGGACGGGTTTTAACCGTTGCGGGCGGAGCTTCCGACGCAGAGAGGGCACTCCGACGCCGTCTTCTTGAAATGGGCATAACGCCGCGAACCGTGGTAACCGTGAAAAAAGCGGCACCGATGGGCGACCCTATAGAGCTGTTGCTTCGGGGATATGTTTTAACGCTGCGCCTGGAGGACGCCGAAAAAATCACGGTCGAGGAGGTTGCGGTATGATTTTCGCCCTTGCGGGGAACCAGAACTGCGGCAAAACCACATTGTTCAATCAGCTGACCGGCTCGAACCGGCATGTCGGGAATTTCCCCGGTGTGACGGTTGACCAGAAAATCGGAGAAATCATCGGCCATAAAGACGTTTCGATTGTTGATTTGCCGGGGATATATTCATTGTCACCCTATACCGGCGAGGAAATCGTGACCCGCGATTTTCTGTTGAAGCAAAAACCGGACGGGATCATCAATATCGCGGACGCGACCAACATCGAACGCAATTTATACCTGACCTTGCAGCTGATCGAGCTTCAGATACCTATGGTGCTGGCGTTGAATATGATGGACGAGGTTCGGGTTAACAACGGCAGCATTGACATTCGGCTTTTGGAAGAAACGCTTGGAATACCCGTCGTTCCGATTTCGGCGGCCAAAAAGCAAGGCCTGTTCGAGCTGGTTGAGCAGGCTGTAAACACCGCCGAAAACCGCATAAAACCGAAACGCGTCGACTTTTGCCCCGGCGGCGACGGAGCCTCGGGAGCGTTGCACAGATCTATCCACGCGATTTCGCATATGATCGAGGATCACGCGGGGCGGCTCCAAATCCCCAACCGTTTCGCGGCGACAAAACTGGTCGAGGGCGATTCCCCGATGCTCGAAAGCTTGCATCTTGACCAAAACGAAAAAGACATGATCGAACACGCCGTAAAAGAAATGGAAACCGAACTGGACACCGACCGTGAAGCGGCACTCGCGGATATGCGGTATCAATTCATTGAAGATGTCTGCGGCAAGTGTGTTGTGAGACCCGGTGAGAGCCGGGAGTTCCGGCGCAGCGTCGGGATTGACGGTATCTTAACTCATAAAATATGGGCGTTCCCGACCTTTTTGGGGATCATGTTCACTGTCTTCTGGCTCACGTTCGGCGTGATCGGAACGCCGCTCAGCGACTTATTGAAAGCGGGAATCGACGCCTTGAGCGGTGTTGTTGACAACGCCTTGACATCGTACGGATTGAACCCGGTCGTGCATTCTCTTATAATTGACGGCATTTTTACCGGCGTCGGTGCTGTTCTCAGCTTTGTGCCGATCATAATCACGCTTTTTTTCTTCCTGTCTATACTGGAGGACAGCGGATATATGGCGCGGGTGGCGTTTGTGATGGACAAGCCTCTGCGAAAAATCGGATTATCGGGACGCAGCTTTGTACCCATGCTAATGGGCTTCGGCTGCACCGTCCCGGCGGTCATGGCGACACGGACGCTGGCCAGCGAGCGGGACAGGAAAATGACGATTTTCCTCACGCCGTTCATGAGCTGCAGCGCGAAAATTCCGATTTATGCTCTGTTCACCGCCGCCTTCTTCCCGAAGCTTGGCGCGTTTGTGATGATGGGGCTTTATTTGCTCGGAATTTTGCTGGGTGTTGTATCGGGTCTTATAATGAAGAAAACCATGTTTAGGGGCGCACCGGTTCCGTTTGTGATGGAGCTGCCCAATTACCGGTTCCCTTCGGCGAAAACCGTGTTGCTGCTTTTGTGGGACAAGGCGAAGGATTTTGTCCAAAGAGCTTTTACTGTGATCTTTTTCGCAAGCATTATCATTTGGTTCCTGCAGTCGTTTGATGTGCGGCTCAACCCGGTCACAAACAGTGCCGACAGTATGCTGGCCATAATCGGACGGGGCGTCGGCGCAATCTTCATTCCAATGGGATTTTCGGACTGGCGAATTTCGACCGGGCTGATCGCCGGTTTTTCGGCGAAAGAAGCAGTGCTCAGCACGCTGGCGGTGCTTACCGGCGCGAGTGTTTCCGAGCTTCAGGACACGCTGCCCGCGCTGTTTTCACCGCTTTCCGCGTTCAGCTTTCTGGTGTTCACATTACTGTATACGCCCTGCGTGGCCGCGGTTGCCACGGTGAAACGTGAGTTGGGCAGCTTGAAAGGTACGCTTTTTCTGGTGCTGTACCAAACGGGGGTTGCCTGGCTTGTCGCCTTTTGCGTTTATCAAATCGGACGGTTGGCGGGGTTGTGATTTATTGTCCTGACCGGCTCAAAAAAACACTTGCATTTTATAGCTTTTTGTAGTAGAATGAGATGAGAACCCAGATTATGTCACCTGAATTAATGAAAGGAAGTGATTTTACTATGGATTTTTGGACGGTTTGGTGGGAGACCCTGTCCCCTATGCAGCAGGTATTTGCCTATATAGCAATCCCCGCTACGGTGATTATGCTGCTGCAGACGATTTTGCTCCTGTTTGGCATGGGAAGCCACAGCGACCACGATGTCGGCGGCTCTTTTGACGGGGACCACGATGTTGATTTCGACATGGACTCGGACATGGATTCGGATTTTGATGTGTCCGACGGGCATGACGGCGTGTTCGGCGAGGACAGCAGCCATGTCCACGAAACGTTTCACGATTCCGGTTTGCGCGTGTTTACAGTCCGCGGGCTGGTCGCGTTTTTCGCGTTCGGTGGCTGGCTCGGCGTTGCGATGCCCCGGCTTGGAATATCGGATTTTCTGGCCGCCTCGATCGCATTTGCGGGAGGTACCGGTGCGCTGCTGCTGGTTGCGTGGGTGATGAAGGTGTCGCTGAAGCTGCAGGATCAGGGCAACATCGACATAAGCAACGCCCTTGGCAAGACCGCGAATGTCTACATCACGGTTCCCGGGAATCTTTCGGGGAGGGGTAAGATCACCCTTACCCTGCAGGAACGCTTTGTGGAGCTGGACGCCATGACCAAACAGGCGGAACCGCTCAAGGCCGGAACCCTGGTCAGCGTCAGCGGCTCGACCGACAACGACACCCTTTTAGTCGAATCCCTGGCGGACGGCCCCGAAAAAGAAAATTCGTAATTACAAAAAATAAATTATAAGGAGAAAAACTATTATGCCGGAATTAATTATCACAATCGTTGTGCTCGCTCTCATTCTTTTCACCTTGATGCTGGTTCTTCTGTCACGTTACCGCCGGTGCCCATCCGACAAAATCATGGTCATCTACGGCAAGGTCGGCAACAACAAGGACGGTACCGCCCGTTCGGCCAAATGCCTTCACGGCGGCGCGTCGTTCATCTGGCCGGTCATCCAGTCGTTTCAGTATCTTGACCTGACGCCCATTTCAATAAGCGTTGACCTGACCAAAGCTCTGTCCCGCCAGAACATCCGTATCGACGTGCCCTCGCGCTTCACGGTCGGTATCTCCACCGAAACCGGAATTATGCAAAACGCGGCGGAACGTCTGCTGGGTCTGCGTCTGCAGGAAATTCAGGAGCTTTCCAAGGATATTATTCTGGGTCAGCTTCGTCTGGTCATCGCCACCATGGACATTGAGGAAATCAACACCGACCGCGACAAATTCCTGGAAGCTATTTCCTACAACGTCGAAACCGAGCTGAAAAAGATTGGTCTGCGGCTTATCAACGTTAACGTTACCGACATCACCGACGAATCGGGGTACATACAGGCTCTTGGTAAGGAAGCCGCCGCGAAGGCCATCAACGACGCGAAAAAGTCGGTCGCCGAAAAAAGCCGCGACGGTTCAATCGGTGAAGCAAACGCCCAGCGCGACCAGCGTGTTGAAGTCGCGGGAGCCAACGCCCACGCGGTCGACGGCGAAAATAAAGCAAGAGCGTCCATCGCCCAGTCAGATGCCACCCGCCGCGAGATCGAGGCCGAAGCCCTGCGCCGCGCGACCGTAGCTGAGAAAACCGCCGCCGCAAAAGCACTGGAAGAGTCCTACTCCGCCGAACAGGTAGCCGAGCAGGCCCGTGCCGCCAGAGAGTTGGCGACTCAGCAGGCCGACGTTATCATCAAGGCCAAAATCGCCAAGGAAAAGCTGGAGCTTGAAGCCGAAGCCACCGCCGAGCAGCAGCGCAGGATCGCCAAGGGTGAAGCCGACGCCATCTTCGCCAAGATGGAAGCTCAGGCGCGCGGCGTTCAGGAGGTGCTCAGCAAACAGGCCGACGGTCTGTCCAAAATCGTGCAGGCCGCCGGGGGCAACCCGGGCGACGCTGTGCAGCTCATCATTGCCGACAAGATCGAGGAAATCGTTAAGATTCAGGTCGAAGCCATCAGCAACCTCAAGATCGACAAGATCACCGTTTGGGACAGCATGGGCGGAACCGGTGAGTCCCCCACCACCGCTAACTTTCTGTCGGGTATGCTGAAATCCGTGCCGCCGATGAGCGAAATGTTCAATCAGGCCGGGATGGAGCTGCCGGGATTTTTGGGCAAGCCGATCGACCAGCCCGCAGACGCAAATTGATTGACTTTTAAAAATACGAACATCAGGCTGGGATTTTCTTCCCGGCCTTTTTTTGATTTGATGGAAAAGCCCGGCAACCACCAAAGGCTGCCGGGTATTCTCTGTCGGATATATAGCCGACAATGCATTATTGATTACTGGACGATCGAATTATAAAGCGAGACATAATACGCAAGATTATACTGTCCCGCGATCGGTGCCTTTGCCGCGACGATTGTCTCGGTGGGGGAATCATAATCTAGAACAACATCACCAAGCAGCTCGGCCACCGCCCTGAACGGAACAAACGTGCGACCGAAGGTCATGATTTCCGCCGGAGCGTTAATCGGCGTCTGAACCCCGTCAACATAGGCATAGGGCGCACCGATCGGTATG
>Ga0123353_10017767_pt1 | contig 10479 bp, 6 predicted proteins | sample TergutLab28metaG_3_FD_92763 | JGI IMG/M metagenome (GOLD analysis project Ga0123353, IMG submission 92763) | Labiotermes labralis P3 segment gut microbial communities from Petit-Saut dam, French Guiana - Lab288 P3 | ecosystem: Host-associated > Arthropoda: Insects > Digestive system > Gut ... | reverse complement strand
TTGTAGAATACCACGCTTTATATTGTAGAATACTACGCTTTATATTGTAGAATACTACGCTGTGTATTGTAGAATACTACACTGTATATTGTAGAATACTAGGCTGTATATTGTAGAATACTACGTTGTATATTGTAGAATACCACGCTTTATATTGTAGAATACTACAATGTATATTGTAGAATACTACGCTGTATATTGTAGAATACTATACTGTATATTGTAGAATACTACGTTATATATTGTAGAACATCACGCTGTATATTGTAGAATACTACGCTGTATATTGTAGAATACTACACTGTATATTGTAGAATACTACGCTGTATATTGTAGAATACTACGCTGTATATTGTAGAATACTACGTTGTATATTTTTACATTGTTGCCAGTTACAATGATAGTTCATGCGATTACTTTCAGTTACTCAGCTCTATGCCCATAAGACGGTTCACAGCCAGTAAGTAGGGGGCATTGACTTCAAAGGGTTAGTTTACTGTGGCTTTCTGTGGCATGCGGATAACTTGTGGCTCTGTACGTCGTAGAATAACGTGGCACTTAATTTCGTTGCCTGTGGCATGCAGCTCGATATTTGCTGTTTTGTGTACTGTTGTGTGTAGCGCTGTCTGTCGCTACGAACCGAAACTTTCAGTAACATATTTACGAAGAAGGCGAACAAACATCCATAACAGAGCACATTTCCTGCTGCGTTGGGTTCTGTAACTGTAAAATGTCGAAAGTGCTCGCTTCCTTGCTTGGTGTATGGCTAGTTCCTTCTTACTGTCACAAGTCAGTAACTAAAACTGTATAAAGGAGTATTAACACAACGATGTTGTAAGGAACCAACAAGATGAAACAAATTCCGTTTATTGATCTTTTTAAATCAGCTGTACATGTTTCAGGCGACAAACTCGCCCATCCTCAGGAGCACTTTTGACTTATATACAGCTTTTGGTACAATGCACCTATATTGATGCACGACCGGTCGGCAGCAATATCGGTGCATTATATATGTGTGTGTGTGTGTGTGTGTATGTATGAGACGTGCTTGCGTCACGAGCGAAAATCTCGTTCGAGTGCTTATTACTCATGAATCTTATTGCGGAAGTTTCGGTTACAAATCCTGGTCCATTGCCTGACATTAGTGACTGTTTACTTCTGTTTTCCTATACCTGTCCAGAAAATTCCGGGACATTACCTCAATAACAGGCAACTGTCGCTTCCATGCATATCTTTTCCATTGATCTGTTCACTATGCATCCTATCCTTGATGATAATAGTCTGGGATATTGACAGCGTTGCTGAATAGACCGTACAAAACACGCACAATATTTTTGGCCTGTGAAGCATTCAAGCGAGTCACTTTTAAGTCGGTACTGAAGTACTTCCTCTTCTGTATCAAGAAATACAGCCGTTCAAAAACAGAACTATTCCAGCAGTGTACTTCCCGCGGCAGCTGATGATAATTTGACAAACAAATCTTTAAAAATCATATTTTGCTTCTTGATGCCAATAACATCACACACATAACACTAACCACAAACACTAATAATAACTTCGTAATTTTTCAAAACCATATATTTTGCTCTCACATTCATCAGATTTTCGGTTCTTTCTGTTCATTCTTTTGTCTTATATTTATACCGTCTCTCTTCTGTTTGATTGTACCCTTATACGTACATTTCCATTCGCACCTCTCTTGTTACTGTCTCTCTACATGTTCTCAAAGACAGATCCACTGACTTGCTCCAGTTTCTCTGAATCACTACTCGTAAAGAAATGTCTCTTTCACACTGTTTTTACTTCCAACACAATTGTGTCTTGTCGTGCTCAGTAGTTGTCCTTCTGTCATCCACGCTGCTTGCTTCACGACATTTCATACACTCAGGAAGATTTACTGTATTCCCCCTCCTGTCAAAGATCCCGATTTGCTAGTGTATGACCTCTCACCGTAACTCATTCCTGTAACGTGACCCCGTTTGCTCTCTTATTGCTGCTGACAGTATCAGTGAGGACGAACTCCGCATAGCGAACCTTAGGACTGACTGCTGTAACAAAAACAACGATCTTGTCACCTGACATACGCGGAGAAGATCCGCCCGCCTTATCCCACACGTTATTCACTGGCCGACGACAATTGCGACGGTTCTGGATACAGAATGTTCTGATCGTGGGCCTGACATCGACGTATTAACTTTTGAAACAAGATTCTGATACATACATATATTGTGTCATACACTGATGTTGTAACGCAAGGACGCAAAACTATTACAAAAATCTAGGAGTCACTTGAAATTTCTAGGCGCCAGGAGAGTGACTTGAATCAAGTCACCTACTGAGGACCTACAAATATCGGGCCCCATAGTAAAAATGTAGTCGTCACGGTGACGTGACCCTTTGGCTTTGTCCATCCCCTAGTCTAACGTACATCCGTGAACTGTAAGCTTTAAAATCTCCGTACATATGAGCACGTTATATCGGCTGTAACGTGTGGATACTCCTCAATCAGCGCACGTAAAATATTTGTGGGTTTTGTATGTTTATCAGGAAAGGCAGCTATCAGTCAGCATTTCCATTAACAACTGCAATATTTTGGCTTTTCTACTGGAGACGTAATGCGCGTGTTTCTTGTGTCAGATAGCAGCTGAACAGCTTCACATTATTTTCATGAAGTTCGGGCCTCGAAGGGTTAAAAATATTTTATATGTATAAGTTCTTTGACACACAGTATTTGTCTCTTGACGGCAATTAGTAAGGTCAGAGGTCGTCGTTAAGTTAATTGTCAGTAGAAATAATGTATATATGCGACCGCACGGAAGATAGATATGTTTAAAACGCGATATTTATGTATTTTTGCAACCCATTTCCCTTTATTTAAAGAAGTGTCTGTCCAATCAAATTACATGTATTCTGTATAGCTTCAGAATTTCAATTCCTTGTGCTTCTTTAAATAATCTTTATGCGTAAAACGTATCATATGACACGTGTCGCGAGGCGTATGACGCCTACGGAGGACAGGAGAGGTGCATACAGGATTTTGGTGGGGAGACCTGAAGGAAAGAGAAAACTTGGAAGACCTAGGCGTGGATGGGAGGGCAATATTAAAAAGGGTATCCAGGCTGAGGGTAGGAGTAGGTGGCGGGCCCTCGTGAATGCGGTTTCTATAAAATGCAGGGAATTTCTTGACTAGCTGAGCACCTGTTAGTTTCTCAGGGAGGTCTCTGCCCCATAGAGTTAGTTATGACAGACATTTCAGTCAGCAACATCTGTGCCTTGTGTCGCGCAGTAGGCATATTCTAATGAAAATTAATGTTAGAAGACTAAGTCTGGTGTACAGCGTTAGTTACAAATTTAATTGGAATCCCTTCAGCAATTTAGGAAATCGGACGTGCAGCCCGAAATAAGAATTTGGTACTGTCTTTTCATTTAATTCGTCTTGTGCTAACGACAAGCAACAAGAAGAATGAATTTGTGAGGTATGATATTCATATGGTTGTGAGATTCAAGTTTATTTTGGTATGTGACTCCGGTTCGTTTGGTAAATGAGTAAGTGACAAGAATTCAGTGGAACCTGCTTCCTGCATATTCAGTGTCTCCACTTTGAAGATGGAAGCAGCAGATTATTGCGAAACGGCAGCTCCCTTCTACCAGGGCAGAAGACCAATATTCGCTCAGCTGCTGGGAATGCCCCACCTTTTGAGGAATCCGATTATTCATTGCCTTGCGCACAGCAGTCCAACAGTGGACACCATCGTCAGCTCCACACCATCGTCAGCTCCAAACCATCGTCAGCTCCACACCATCGTCAGCTCCACACCACCGTCAGCTCCACACTACCGTCAGCTCCACACCACCGTCAGCTCCACACCCTCCCAGTCTACTTCTTATAATTAATTTCAATGGTAATCTATATTTCACCCGTGCTTTCGTTTCGGATATTCCGACCATAAGTTTGTAAGCATTTTTAATGTTTTTAATCCACGCTACCTGCAGCGCCCATCTTGTCTTCTTTTTATGATCCTGATAGTATTGAGGGGACAGCACGAATTTGAGGAGTCTAGGCTTACTGCTCATTGTCAAATATTATTAAGGTGATTAAATAAATAAGATGAGACTGACGGAAAATATGGCACGTATGGGGGAGAACAGAATTACTTGCAAGTTTTTGGTAGGGAAACCTGAGGAAAAGAACCACTTGGAAGACCTACGCGTAGATGTTAAGATAATATTAAAACTGATCTTACAGAAATGGCCACCAATAGGTCTGATGATACCAGATGCTGTATAATACAAATTTGACCCCCTGGTGATGAGCACATGTGCTCGAAACATGTAGAGGCGTGAAGTAAACTTATTGTAAAACAAAATTTTGTGCATCAAGTTGGTTAATTAGTAAGATAAGTATACTGAGATGCACGGCCAGCAAAATCTCAAAAAATGATATTGCGTTGTTTGAAACACTGTTAATGCTTTAAAATTCTCTAATTTCTTGGTCAAAAAAGGTGGCCGGTGCCTAAGGCTGACAACCTACCAACATCCTGTGCCGTTTGTCACGGAATGTGGGAGCCTTAACTTCCTGGAACCCACAGGGCCTGTCTAGGCCTGTAACGGGACTGCTTTACCTTTCATCTTGTAAAATTTTATAATTAGAAATTCATATAGCTTTTTATTATAATTTCAGTATGAAAGAAATACCATAAAACTGCATGTACACATCTTCCTGAGGTTGAACACTTGAATGTTCGAAGCATGTTGAAGACACTATAATTGAATTACAACATTAATGTAAAAAGTGTGCATTTTGTTGGTTCTCATTATATAGCTCTTATGTATCTTTCACCACTGCGCCTTGCGAAGCGCCTCCTGATGCACCCAGCTTCTTCCTACATTGCAGAGAGCCATTTCTCCTCTGGGATATCTTAGCTTCTTAGAATTCCTCTACACCCACGGGATTTACAAATTGCTGTAACTGTAGCCCCTTGCTGTCATGCGACCCAACTGGCAGTAAGGGTATGTGTGTTGTATAGTTGTCAGGGTGCGCACATATGTCCGTTTCTATCTGGGCGTGGAGCAGAATATTTATATTTCTTTTCTTGTTTGCCTTTGATTCGTGGCACGACTTGCAGAAAGTAGGAAAACGGATTTGTTTCTGTCTGTAAAAGAGTTCTTTATTTCATCGCGTGGCATGTTCTTGTTGCTTGAATAGATACCGATGATGGACATGGAAGGGAATCCTGAGAAAGCAAATTGCTTGGTCTGCCACCGTTTCTAAAGCGAATTTTGCAAGAATACACCATGGCTCTCTTCCTCTCTCTAACTCTCTCTCTTTCTCTCTCTTCGCGTTAAAACACTCGATAATCCCTTAACTAATTTTTATGCAACATGAAGCTGTGGAGTTTTTATACATTTCGTCGAAACGCGTCGGATTTGGTTAAAATCTGCAAAATGGCGGCTAATACATATAAAACACCTGCATCCTTTTCCCTTCGGTTCTGCAGCGTATCTCGCGCGTAAGTCACTGAAATATTTATAATGGCGAAAAAAAATGTTTCGACCGAAAAGTGTCGAGACAGACGCGGTCTGTAGCCTCACACCCCCTACCCACGTGTTGGAGAGTTCTCCGATCATGAAATGAAAAGCGAGCAACTTCAAAGAACTCTTTTATCGCGCCTGATTTAAGGTTCTCACAGCTTTGCCTCTGAGACATAATGCTGTGTCTTTGGGTGACGTAATTCCCGACGTTTCGAATGAACATAGTGCCTTCATCTTCAAGTGTCAAGGCTGTGTATATTGTAATTTATTGTAAAGGAACATTTTTAGTTCGGTATACATGAATAATGCCTGCTTATTTTCCACTTCAATGTTTAATCGTAAATGAATTATTGAGGATAAACAAGCTTAGTATGGGCCTGTTAGCTCAGTCGGTATAGCGACTGACTACGGGCTGGACGGTCCGGGATCGAATCCCGGTGGGAACGAGATTTTCCGCCCGTCCAGACCGGCTCTGGGGCCCACCCAGCCTTCTGTAAAATGGGTACCGGGTCATTCCCGGGGTTAAAGTGCGACCGGGGCGTACTGCTGACCACTCACCCCTTCTAGTGCCGCGGTCATGGAAGAGTAGAGCTATAACTCTATCCACTCTCTGGGCCACACCGGGCCTGTAACGGGACCACTTTACCTTTGTCTTTTTAAATAATGTTAGTGCGCCGTATTGGACCACACTTCCCGCTGTGAGTCTCTGAAATACTGACTGTCGTATAATCGTTCATCTTCACGGAAAATTTGTCTTCTTGCTTCTTTTCGTGTTACGTATGCGATTTTATACGAGGCAAATTTAAGAGAATACCAGGTGTGCGTAAGAGTATTTTTCGCGATCAGTTAACGAATGAAACGCGTGATATAATGTAGGTATTTCTGATTTTATAGTCACTACTTATATTCTGTACTGCACACAGCTTGTTGACATATATTTCTGTGTGGCGTGCAATTGTGTATTACCCAAGACTGAATTATTCGTTACACTCAAGTATTAACGCTATAATTTACCTTTGAAACTATCCGTGACTAATGTCACGAGTTCGTGAGCCCAGTAGATGCTGGAGTCTGGACGATGCTGATACGAAAGCCCATGTTTGGAGAAGATACTCAGCTAGTTTCACCCACTTTTCTTGACCACAATTATTAATATTGTTCAACTTAGTTTTTCAATGCGAAATATATTCTCATATTCCGCAGACGATATTTGTTACTGGTAATTCCGTGTTTGCCTTCTGATAATTTTATGAGCCACAGTTGCACTAAAGCTGACTTTTTTAGACAGGGGTTTTTCTTTGTCTCTCGATACTTCCCTCGTTTAGTGGTTGAGACTGGTTGTGTAATGGATCCGAAAGGAATAGGATTCCTTTATTTCGCCTTGTAATTTGAGAAAATAGAATTGTGAACAATGTTCAAAAACATGCAGAAATTCTCGTGGTTGCGGACTGTAACTATAGTGACTAGACACTGGCTGTATAAGTGAAGAATCGGGGTGCATTTCCTGGCTTTTGGAATCGTTTTTTTTATCTGTGCGTGGAGCAACCTGTTGTAATTCTCGTAAAATATAGAAGGAAGTAGGGACAGTCTGTTACACCTACGTTTGACGGCTTCTTACTTTCTTATTTACTGCAACAGTATGACGTGATGTAAAAAGAACATTTTAAACTGATGTATCTGGTATGTCGTCACCTTTCTGAGTATTTTTACATTACCTGATGGCGGATTTTTAAGTAAGTCGAAACATGTTGCAATAATAAGAATCAACAAAATGTCTGAGTATCAAACGCATCCTGACTTCGACCTGACTGTTTATACGGATGCATGAAAGAATGTGCATGTACAAGTCTTCCTGAGGATGAACAATTTGTTGTTCGAAACATGTCGAAGACACTATAACTAAATTAAATCATTAATGAAAAAAGTGTGCATTTTGTTGGTTCTTGATACATATGTTTGTCACATTGCACGGTTCAAAAAACGTACAGAAATGTTGCAATAAATTGTACGTCAAGATACCGTCAGACGTGGCTTGCCTTCCCTACTTTTCAGTTTACTGTGTGTTTATCTTTTCTATACCGTCTAAATCTTCTCTGAGGACTGCCCATTCTCATACTCAGCTGGTCCTCCGAACGTAAACCTGCCCGGAATGTGAAACTGAGCGTTCATATCTATTCAGTTCCGAGGTTACTTGTGCGTGGAATTATACTGTATCTCCCTTCAAATACATCTTCATGCTTAACATGCAAGGAAACAGCCTTATTTGTTTTTTCTCTTAATGGTTCTGGTTTTCCAAAGGAGCTTAACAGACTGAGATTCCATGCTTTAACCTGTCATTTGGAGAGGAGGGCACAAACATTTTCAGAAATATTTGAATAAATAGAGACCAACTTGATGTCACTAGCTTTATTATTTCATTATTTAATGCTCAACATGTTTCGGATGTTAATACATCCATCCTCAGGAGCTTCCGACTAATTTGTTGAGTTATTTCATGGGTTGTATTGCTCTGGTTCGATGTGTGTTGGTGTTACGTTGTGGTTTGGCTGGGGTGGTGTGGTATCCCACCACTTTTGTAAGAATCGTAGATGACGTGTGTAGATGACGTAGCGCACTGTAGACGGAAGGGCCGTCCCAGATTTGAGACAGCAGCTTTTTTTATTTTTATTTTCCACGTGTGTGTTAATTCACTTTGTTATTTCAGCAGCCTATACCCGACCGCCGTGGGTCAGCTGCTCGCTCTGGTCTTGGCTGGTCTTCGTGGTCAGACTGGAGCACATGCTCTCGCACTTGTGATGGTGGCGCCTCATATCAACTGCGACGCTGTAATTCTCCAACGAGCTGCAAAGGAGAAGCCGTTCGTTACAAGATATGCAACATGCAGGTACACACATCTTCTGTTTCCTTACTACACAGGCTGTGCTGTACTCACAGCGTGACACTTTCGTTCTTTTATCTCTTTAGATTGCTTAGACTTTCAGCAGAGGGACAGATTTTCGTAATAATATTTTTATTGTGTAATTTATTGGTTGCTGCAGACTATCTTAAAGCTGCAAGATGTGGCAGGAAACCGAAAACTACACACGGCAGATATACATAGAAATAAGTCAGTACCGATTTTAAAGCGACATTTTGCCTTCATAGCTCAGCGGGCGTCGGAAATGCGTTAGTATTACTTGAAAGTCACTTAAATTAACAGCCGTGTACATGTAATTTGATAAATACGTACACTCCGTCTGTAACTTCTTAGGGGCTCCTTTGTTAGAAGGGAATTGTATAGCTCAATACCCCATCAGTTGGGAGTTAGTGGATTCTGTTAATAATGCATTTCCGGTATCCATATGCCTGTTGGAAAGTATAACGTTACTTCATTTGGAACTAATCTTCGACGCGGAACTACTGTGCTTAATGAATTCTCATGTAGCTTCAGTGATATAAATGGCCTCAGACGGCCATGTTACTGCCACAGTAACAGGGAAAATAAAGTTACGAAATTTATTTACAATCGTAGGAAATAGCAATAACACACTTTTTGTGTTATCAGTGAGTGATTAAAACAAGTTGGTTTTATAGTTGGTCCGTTTGAGGCAGGGTATAGTAGGTTTACAGCCACAACCTTCGCTGCGAGTCTCACCAACCTTACGGTCCTTCTACCTCAGTCACATGACTGCAGCTGCTACGTAAGCAGACCAATCCTGGCACCTTTACGGCTCCGACTGCAGAAACACGCTTATCTACACGCACGCGACTTCGCGCACTCTCCCGAATTATGTCGTCAGCCTAGGCTCGCTAACCTTACCACGCCTAAAGCTGTAGACTTTATAGAATTACTCCTGTTATATTAAAATTATTTACAGTTTCATATCCGTTAACGACTCAATTAAACCATGAAACAGTGAAAGGGCGGAAACCGGGTTTTGCAATACAGGATATCTGGTTGAGGAACAAAACGTTTCTGCTGTCAGAGTACGTCCTGAGTTAAGACGGGTGTTCAGATGTACGTGTATTTTAGACATCGTCTAAAACATCCAGTTGTTTGTGCATTTAATGACACTGGCAACTGGGACAGTTTGCAGTGATGCAGTGACTGGGAAGCAATCGGTAGGCCTACGTGAGTCTCCATGTTCAGTTGTCTGAGACGTGATATCCTGAAAACCATAATCCACATTAATTATTATTATAATGCAAAATTGTACATTTTTAAAAAGGTTTGGTTTTGCAGAAACATAAGCTGTATTTTGATGCAGTAGAAGGCTTTATTGATAAAATGACCGATGGGAAACAAGATCAAAGGTTTGAAAGTCTTTGAGTCTTGTGCAAACGAGGAAAATGATAAAAATATAAGTAATTTGAGGGAAATTCTCGAAGGAAGAAAAAGGGCCAAGTATAGATGAGAGAATAGTTTAAAAGTAGAAGACAGACATATAATATGTGACAATACATGCAGAGTTGAGCCAGTAAGTATATTTTATTTAAGACTGTCTAATTACGTTGTTTAGAATCTTGCATGTAGAGGAACATAATGAAATAAGAGTAGATACTTTTGTGCCTCGATAACGAAATTGTAAAGATAGTAAAATTGATAGATTTTTTTTGTAAAGTTACCTTTGCTTGGCTGTCAGTATACTTTCGAAAATTGCTTTAATTCATATCATTTTCCTGCTTCATAAAAAGATTCAGTTCTTACAGTGGTACTTTGGAGACGTCTGTGATAAACTGGCCTTTAGAGAATACAAATCTTAGCACGTGTAACTGTGCTGAGTGAAACGAAGGAAATAAGAGCTGGGTAAATCACTGAAAGGGACTATAGAATTTTTGTTCGTTGGAATAGGGGGAGGCGTAATTCTAAGAAAGGGGACACGGCCTTGTTTTGGAGAAGATCCAGCAGAGAGAATCCTTTTCTTTGGGTCGTATATTATTTTGAGGTTAGAAAACGGCAACATCTGA
>Ga0123353_10017766_pt1 | contig 10479 bp, 13 predicted proteins | sample TergutLab28metaG_3_FD_92763 | JGI IMG/M metagenome (GOLD analysis project Ga0123353, IMG submission 92763) | Labiotermes labralis P3 segment gut microbial communities from Petit-Saut dam, French Guiana - Lab288 P3 | ecosystem: Host-associated > Arthropoda: Insects > Digestive system > Gut ... | reverse complement strand
GCCTACCGTGCCTCATACCGTTCTTGACAAATTGTCGCTCATCACAAATTGGACAAATCATATATACCCCTAAAGTATATACCATATTTAATTTACTTTGTCATTCTTTTAGGACACTGCCTTTCTCACTATCACTTTCATGTGAAACACCACACATGACAACGCTGGCTTTTTCTTCGATTGGGCGCAAAGGATGCGTTGCAAGCAATACTCTGCCTGCGTCTTGGAGGAGTTGCATATTCGGAACTTTCTTTTTCATATCGCACGCTTATGCCAATGCCGTCTTTGCCTTATCACAAAGCTTCGCAAAGCCGTCGGGGTCCATGATGGCGACTTCGGACAGGATTTTGCGGTTCAAAGTAATGCCCGCCTTGTTCAATCCGTCCATGAATCGGCTGTAACTTAAACCGTTGGCACGGGCGGCGGCGTTGATACGCGCAATCCACAGTTTGCGGAAATCGCGTTTTTTCAATCGGCGGCCGATGTAGGCGTATTGACCGCTTTTCATTACTTGTTCGCGGGCAACGCGGTAAAGCGTGCTTTTCGACCCGCGGTAGCCTTTTGACAATTTCAAAATTTTGCGGCGTTTTTTGATTGCGTTGACTGAACGTTTTACTCTCATTTGTTAGTCCCTCCTGCCTGTATCATTCTGCGAATTGTTTTTTCTTGGGATTCATGAACATAGTCACCTTGGCGCAATTTGCGTTTGCGTTCGCGCGACTTTTTGTTCAAGATATGGTTTTTGTTTTTGCAGGCGCGTTTTAATTTGGTCCCGCCCGAGGTCGGTTTGAACCTTTTCTTTGCTCCGCTGTGTGTTTTCATTTTCGGCATAATGTTTTCCTCCTGTATATTCGTATCACTTTTTCTTTTTGGGTGCCAATACCGCGATGATATTGATATTCTTGCCCGGGATTCCGCTTTTGGCAATCGCTTGGTCGATTTCGGCGATGTCGTTCAGGCTTTCCGCGAACTTTTGTATGATTGCGACGCCTTTGTCTGCGTTCAAGGTCGCACGGCCTCGGATTCGGTTGATGCAAACTTTTACCTTGTTGCCGTCTTCGATGAACCGGCGCGCGTGGTTAAGCTTGAATGCGACTTCGTTTTCCTGGATAGCCAAAGACAATTGCACTTCTTTTAACTTCACGATTTTTTGCTTGGCGTCCTTTGCCTTGCGCGTGGTTTCGTACTTGTACTTGCCGTAATCCATGATTTTGGCAACGGGCGGACGCGCAGTCGGGCTTATCAATACAAGGTCGGTGTTCGCTTCGTCCGCCAATCGCATTGCTTGGCTAAGCGACATCACGCCCAATTGTGCCCCGTCTTTGGCGATTACACGCAGTTCAGTTGCTGTAATCTCGGTGTTGATTAAAAGTTCTTTGAACAAATACTTCCTCCTTTTCTTTGTCCCTTTATGAAAAAAGAAGGGGTCTTATATGCCACTTCTTTCGCAAAAAATACTTGGGGGAATATTTTTTGTATATCCCAACAAATCGCAGGAGCGTTCGTTCGGGAGAGGAAGTGGACTTCCTTCTTTTTTTCAAAGCCATAGTACCACGACTTTGAATATTTGTCAATACCCTATTTATTTTTATTTGTCAAGCATTATTTTTTCGAACTCCATAGCCCGACTTATGGACAAGGAGGATACAAGTGCAACTCCTCTTTCAATATGCTCATTCTTGCATGCTTTTCGCAATAAGCCTATCTTCACAAGCTTCAATGTTCCAAGATTGAGATTCAAGAAGTTTTCTTATACCCCGTTCGCGCACATCGTCATAGATGCTTTCAACTCCCAAAATCCCGGCAAGGCTGTATAATTCATGCGGCAACAGATGACCAAGGTGGCCTATCATTTCCCAGCCGTTCAGCCTGATATGGCTTTTCAAGATTTCGGATAATCGTTGTTGATTTTTGTTAAGCATTTTAACTTATAATAGGAGATATCGGTTCCGTTGTCAATACCCCAATTTTATTTTTCCGCCAATTCGCCCTCGACCCATTCGCCGGTTTTGGTTTTACCGTCGGCGGCGGTCATGGTCCCTTTGCCGTGACGTTTGCCGTCTTTGAAATCACCCTCGTATTGGCCGCCGTTAGAATAATAGATTGTTCCGTAACCCGTCACGCCGCCGTTTTGAAAGTCCCCGATATATCGAGTGCCGTCCGCCCAATAAAATGCCCCGCTGCCGCTTGCCGCACCGTTTTCAAATTGGCCTTCAAGGCGGTTACCGTCGCCGTACCAAAGCGTCCCCATACCATGCGGAATGTCGCCGTTGACCTGGCCGTAGTACTTGCTCCCGTCCGGGAATTCGATAAGCTTGCTTAGCATGATGCTATTATATGCAAGAAAAATCCGCCTGTAAAGAAAAACGCACTACTGTTGACAATTACGCAAACCGATTGTATAATAAACCATTAACTAGCGCGCCTTCGTAGCTCAGTCGGTAGAGCAAGGGACTGAAAATCCCTGTGTCGGTGGTTCGATTCCGCCCGAAGGCACCATATTCATAGTCATGACGCTTGAACATTGGATTAGCCGCGCCGAAATCGCATATAAAAGCGGTCATGTCGCGCAATCTATACGATACGCTAAATCCGCGATTCGCCTTGCCGAACGCGAACACAATCGCGCAGGAACCGTCACCGCTTTGCGAATATTCATCGCGCGGGCGCACAGTAAACTTGGGCAATATCATCAAAGCAACGTAATTTACCGCCAATTAATTAACGAACAAAACTACCTGCCCCCCGTGATTATGGGGCTTTTATACAATAGTTGTAAACAAGGCGGCGGTGCCGCGCAAAAGATGAGCAATAACTTGGGCTTAATCAAAATTTTTGTGAGGTAAACTTACAACTATATTCTAGTCCATCTGTCATCTTCGGGTTTTGCCGGAGGATTGGCTCCCACACAACCCGATGTCACAGCGGCTTTCGTCGGAAAAATAATCTTTTCCGAAGGCAATCCCACGCGACTGCTTCTTCGGCGGTCGTTTCTTTGAGCTTCGTCGAACCTCTCGTCAAATATTATTACCATTTCTGCAATGGCTGCTTCGTCTACTACCTTTTCACTTTCACTGAATATACCTCTTAACACGCCGAGATTTATACGCGGAACAATTCCCCGCTTGATGAAACCATCTCCCGAATTTATGCTATAAGGTCTGAAAACTATTTTCTGGATATACGAATCCAAAATAAGTTCCGGTTTTTCCAACAATTCCCTTATTTTATCATTATTCAAAATGGTGTATTCATCGCTTACAATATATGATGATGCTTGCTTTCCGTCGTTACGGCACGGGTGTATAACTTGAACAACCGGTACTGCTGTGCCGTCAGATTTTTCCCGCTTCATGCGTTCAAGCCATGCCTTGCAATCTTCTGTACTATTAGCAATACCTGAAACCTCGGGGCTAAATATCGAAAAATAAATCCCAGGTTTGACGATCACTCCATTAAAATCGCCAAGTGCCTCGCGAAGTCTTTCGCAAAACGGCATAATTTCAACGGTTGCAATACCTTTCAACTTATCTATTTCTTTCCTTTGAAGTATTGCTTGTTCACGTTTAACCCAGGTAAGCCGATTTTCCATTTTTTCAACTTCTTCTCTTGAAGGTGATACTACTTGCCCGCTTTTTATTAAATCAAGATGGTTTTCTAATGCCTCGATTTCTTCCCTGTACATGTCCGCGATTGCGTCATAAGGTCCGAAAACTTTTTTTGCATCAATTTTTGCATCAATGACATTAAATTTGTCCATTTTATTTCTCCTTTAATCAGATTCCCAAAACATATCATGTTTGACTATATATGTCAATAGATATTATAAATATGATCGCGTTAACACTCCTTATCATAAGCACCATCATCGGCGCGTGTTTTGCCACGGGCGCGGAATTGGTGGTATTTTTTGGAAGTACAGGTCTTCCGCCCGCGGCGATTGCGATATTTGTGGGCATTTTTTTATTCGCGATAATGGCAGTGTTGGTGTTTTTCGCACACAAAAACCAAAACCATATACTCAAGCACGCTTTCACCGCGGTATATTTTGCGATATTTGTCGTCATGACCGCGGGGTTGATGCATCTTGGCGGGACTATCACTACCGTTTTGGCGTTGGTGTTTTGCATATTCGTGGTGCTTTACGGATTCGAGAGGCTTTTGTTCGTAAACAAGTACAGCATGTATTTTGTCCTTGCCATTTTGTTGACCGCTACCGCTACCAATCTTAAAGGTACGGGAGATATTTTGGGTGGAACGGAACCCGACCTTGGACGCGGATTAGGTATGGCACTTTTGTACGCGGGCATGAATTGCTGTTTGCTTGGACCTGTGTTTTCGTCGGCACTTGTTAAAAACTCCCGCCGCCGCGTCCTTGTATCGTGTGCTTTGGCAACGGTGATTATTTGTATCCTTGCGACACTTATCATGACCGCAATCCGCAAACAAGGCGTGTCCGCCGAGATGCCGCTTTTGGAACTAAGTAACAACCTTGTCACAAAGGCTGCGGTCTTTTTAAGCATCATTACATCGATGATGATTTGTCTTTACAATATCGTAACTTCTTTTCCGCACTCAAAAACTCCCGCAGATTCCCCCCTTGCAAAGGGGGGTGCCGCATTAGGGGCGGGGGGTGCTTGCTTAATCGCTTTTGGTCTTAGTTTTCTTGGGTTTGCTAAAGCCTTGGGTATCTTCTATCCTGTTATCGGCGCTTGTATGATTTTGTATGTTTTGGGTTTGGTTTTGTTGCGCTGCGGCAAGTTTTTCCGCCATCACTTTTTCGTCATCAACAATTCCGTAGACCGCTTGCAAATCGTAAAGAACGAATGACGTGTTCTTGTCCGACCCAGTTTCCAACAAAACGGTTTTGAAACCGGGCGCTTCTTCGCGGATTTCTTTGATGCGGCCGATAACCCCGCCCACCGTTTTGACGCGTATGCCGGGGCGCAACGTTTCCAACATGCCGGAATATTCGGCTTGTGCGGTGCGGCGCCGGCGCGTTTGCAGCATTATCATCACCGCGAAAATCCCGACGAATCCGCCGAAAATCGCCCAAGTAACCCAATTAGTATTTGCAAGCAAAAATTTAGTCATGCCGCCATTATCCGCTACTTGCCTTTGTATGTCAATAGGAAATCTTGCTTAAATTGCAAAAAGGTGTCGTTTTGGATAGCTGTGCGAATCTTTTTCAAAAATTCCATCGTCCAATGGATATTGTGGATTGCAAGCAGCCGCAATCCGAACATCTCGCCCGCTATTACAAGGTGGCGAATGTATGCGCGGGTGTAACCACCCCGCCTCGCTTCGCTCGGCACCCCTCCATCAGGATGGGAACCGCACGCATAACAACTACAACCCTCTTGCAAGGGCATAAAGTCTTCTTTGAACTTTGCATTTCGTAAATTCATCAATCCCCCGTCGGTCATTGCCATGCCGGTGCGCGCAATCCGCGTTTGGTACACGCAATCAAACATGTCTATACCGCGGGCAACCGATTCCAAGATAAAATCCGGCGTCCCAATACCCATCACATACCGCGGCACATCGGCAGGCAGGTGCGGCGCCAAAACATCAAGCATCTCGCAAAACTTTTGCAAAGACTCCCCCACCGACAAGCCCCCGATTGCGATTCCGTGTTTGGCATACGACAATGCGTGTTCAAGGCTTTTCAACCGCAAATCGGGGTAAAAGCCTCCTTGGACAATGGGGAAAAGGGCTTGCCTCAATGAGACGAATGAGGAATTAGGCGAATGAGACAAATTATTGTTAGATTTTTTTTTGTTCTTCACCGAAGATGAATCTCCTAAATTTGCCTCATTTACCTCATTTCTAATTTGCCTCATTTGCGCTGCATAGCAGCGTTCAAGCCAAAGCGCTGTCCGCCTGTCCGCCTCCGCTGCGTCTTTGTGCGATGTTTCTATCGGCGAACACACGTCAAGCTGCATAATTATATCCGCGCCCAACTTCCTTTGAACTTCCATATTGCTCTCGGGTGTAAAAGTAAATTCCGACCCGTCAAGGTGCGACTTGAACACCACCCCGTCATCGGTGATTTTGCGCCGCTCCGCCAATGAAAAGACCTGGAATCCCCCACTGTCCGTCAAAATCGGACCGTGCCAATTCATGAATTTGTGCAATCCCCCTGCCTTTTCGACAATATCCGCCCCCGGCCGCAAAAACAAGTGATATGTGTTGGCAAGTACTATTTCCGCACCGCATGCGCGAACTTCTTCGGGCGACAAACCCTTTATGGTGGCTTGCGTCCCCACAGGCATGAACACCGGCGTGGTGATGCCGCCGTGGGGGGTTGAAAAGATGCCTGTGCGGGCGAAACACTCGCTTGATTTCGCGGTGGTCTTGAAAGAGAAACTCATGTCGTTATTCTACAATAGAGTATTGACTTTTTCAAGAAGGTTAATTGACTTATGTCTGGAAAGAACCGAGGGTTAAAACCCAAACTCCCTATCACGGATTTCGAACTTGATGCTGCACAAGTAGGTGTAGAAATCTGACAAAAACCGGTTGACCTTTAAAAAGGGTGTGTTATCATGAGATATGGCATTTCTTAATAGCGTAAAATCTCCGGAAATAGGAAAACAGCAAATCATTAAAAGAATCATTCGTCTTTTGGATGAAAAGACAGAAGCAACCAAGTTTCTTAAATTCCATCTTAATCTATCCAAAGAAAAACTTAGCGATGCAGACGAAAATAGAATGCTTGCCGCCTCCTATTCAAATATTGCAGCTGAACGCCAAATTGATATTATTTCCCTAATGAAAGAACATCACATTACCGAGCAGGACATTTCTGCCGCACAAAAAGCTGAAATAATGACACAATAAAAACCTTAAAACCTAAACTCCTTTGAGTGTTCGCGCATGAAAAGTTCCTTTAATCCCTCATCGGGGCACTTATCTTCATGCAAAATGCGATAACACAACTCGCTTATAGGCATTTCGACGCCGTGTTTTTGCGCTAAAAGATGCAATGCCTTGCTTGTCGCCACACCTTCGGCAAGGTACTCGCTTTTCTCGCCTTTGTATAACATCTCGCCGTATCGGCGATTGTTGCTGTTTTGCGAAAACAACGTTGCCTCGAAATCGCCGATATGCGACATTCCATAAGCGGTAAGCTGCTTGCCGCCCATCGCAACGATAAGTTTCGCGACTTCGTAAACCCCGCGTGCCATCAATGCGCCTTTCAAACTTGAAAGTCCCGCTCCGTCAAGCAAACCCGCAGTTATCCCCATCACGTTTTTCGCCGCTGCGCCGATTTCAACACCGATAAGGTCGTCGCCTTGGTACAATCGGATAAGTTTGCTTTTGAATTTGCTCGCGACATCTTCAACTACGCCTGGGTCATCTCCGTCAATAACCATGACGTTGGGTTGCATTTTAGACAACTCTTGCGCATGCCCCGGACCAAGCCATACGGTGATTTTGTTACTTTTGTCGACATTTTTGGTTAACACTTGGGACAACCTTTCGCCCGTGTCGTTAATAATCCCCTTCATGCAAAGCACAAAGGTCTTGTTTTTGGGGTTTAATGCGCCGACTCTTTTGGAAAACCCGGGCATGCCTTGCGCGCTTATAGCAATGATTATGTACTCCGCGTGGTTCATAGCGTCTTTCAACGAATCAGTGAAATTGACCGATTCCGGCAATTCCAAATACTTGTTCTTTCGTGTTTTTGAAATACTTTTGTAAAGTTCGTCATCAGCCAAACCCCACACTAAAACATCGTTTCCCAAAACGATAGCTTGGTACCAAGCATGTAAACTTGCCCATCGCCCGCAACCCAGAATAGTGACTTTCATGAGAAATACTTTAACACAAAAACATCGCGTCGCCAAACGAAAAAAACCGGAAGTCGTTTTGTTTTGCGGTTTCATAAAGTTCCAAGACCTCAATATGCTTTCCGCCGCCCAGAAAGGCGGTTACAAGCATTAACAGCGAACTTTTCGGCAGGTGAAAGTTTGTAATCATCGCATCTACAACGCGGAAATCGTACGGCGGATAGATAAAGATGTTTGTTTCTCCGCAGTCGGCGACAATCTTGCCGTGCTTGATGTAAACGGATTCAAGAGTCCGTACCGTGGTAGTGCCCACCGCTATTACCCGGCGGCCTTGGGCTTTGGCGTCGGCGATGATTTTGGCTGACGCGGGCGGGATTTCGTAATATTCGCTGTGCATTTCGTGGTCGCGTATATCTTCGCATTTAACGGGGCGGAATGTACCTATTCCCACATGCAACAGAATCTCGCAAAAGATAACCCCTTTGTCACGCGCCTTTTGCATAAGTTCCGGCGTCCAATGCAACCCTGCGGTAGGTGCGGCGGCGGAACCGGCCATGCCGGCATAAACCGTTTGGTATCGTTCGGGGTCATTGTCCGATACCGTAATATACGGCGGTAGCGGTGCTTTGCCGGCAACTTCGGGACACTTATTGAATCGCATTACCGCAGTCCCAGCAACCTCGTCCTTGGATAGTAATTCCCCGACCACCCCGCCTGCAAAGATTACCTTGTCGCCCGGTTTAAGTCTCTTCATCGGTTTCACAAGAACCTCGTATTTATAATTCCTAAGGTCCCCCTTCAATAAAGGGGGTGCCTCACGTAGTGAGGCGGGGGTTTTTAACAAAAGCACCTCGAACTTGGTTGCACTGTTGTCTTTCGTACCATGTAATCTCGCTTGCATGACACGAGTCGTGTTAATCACCACCACGTCGCCCGATTGCAAATAGTCCACGATGTCGTAAAAGTGCTTGATATCCGTTTTGCCAGTCGCGCGGTCGTATATCAAAAGGCGGCTGTGGTCGCGCGGGTTGGCGGGGGTTTGCGCGATGAATCGTTCGGGCAAATCGTAATCAAAATCACTCAATTTCACGTTACAATAATATCACAAACCTAAAAAATATTAAACCTAGATTAGGTTTGATTTTGTAAGATTATTCCATCTGTCGTCAACAAAGTTCCGACTACACTCGCCGCGTTTTGAATTACATTTTTGACGACGGCGGCGGGGTCGACGATTTGTGCTTTGAACATATCGACATAACAGTCGTTTAAAGCATCGTATCCCAATTCACTGTTCACAACACGGTCAATCACAATGTCGGGAGAAATATCCGCATTGATGCAAATTTGCCGCAGAATGCTGTACAAGCTTTCACAAAATATCTTTCTTCCTATATTATTAATTATTAGTTCATCATTACTCATTACTTGCGCGCAGCGCAAGTACGCTACACCGCCTCCCTCCACAATGCCCTCTCGCACTGCGGCAAGGGCGGCTTGCAATGCGTCATCAATTCGCAGTTTTCGCTCGCGGCATTCGATTTCGGTGGCGGCGCCTACGCTTATGACGGCAATTCCGCCCGTCAATCGGGCAAGGCGTTCGCGCAATCGGGCAAGCATATATTCGTCGGTGGTGGCAGCAATTTGACCGCGGATTTGCGCAACACGACTCTCCAACCGATTAACCACCCCGTCACTCGCTTCGCTCGTGCCACCCTTCCATAAGAACTCCGCTTCGCGTGAACCTTGCCCTGCGGGTAAAGAAGGGGAACTTTTCTCGTTGACAATTATCTTGGTACTTGTCATTCCGCAAATTATTTTGTCGCAAGTGCCCAAATGTTCCTGCGTGGCGGCGGCAAGCGAGAGGTCATTTTCCGCGCTTATCACCGTCGCGTTTGTCAACGCAGCTATGTCGCCAAGCCACGCGTCAAGCCTGTCCCCCAATCGCGCGGCGCGAAGTGCGGCGATGTTCAAACCTCCGCGCACCCTGTTCAACACCAAGGCGGCTGTGACTTCGGGGGTGAAATCGGCGGCGATTATGACAAGGTTTATTCCTTGCGACGCCATGTATTCAAGCATCGGGACAAGGTCGGCGACACGCGAGATTTGATGCGGAATAATCAATACCCGCGCGTCGATAAAGACCATCTCAAGCCGTTCGGGATTTTGTGCGAAATACGGACTTGCAAGGTCTACAGGGCATTCCAGGCCCTCAGAGAACGTCAGAGTTGTCGTTCCGTGGGTGTTTTCCTCGATAGTTACTACCCCATCGGCACCCACTCTGCCGATGGCGTCGGCGACAAGTTTTCCGTCCGCGGGGTTGGCACAGGAATTCGTCGCGACCGCCAGAACCTTGTCGTATGTGTCGGCGGGTTGCGCGGTTTTTGTGATGTGTTCAACCGCGGATTGTGCGGCAGACATGATTTCGTTTTTCAACAAAACTGGACTTGCGCCCAAAGAAATCTCCCGATGTGCGCGGCGTAAAAGTTCAGCCCCCAGCACCACCGCGGACGTCGTTCCGTCTCCCGCGCGCTCGTTGGTTTTGATACTTGCCTGGCGCAATATTTCCGCGCCGATGTTTTCAAACGGGTCATCCAATTTGACCGCGCGTGCGATTGTCACCCCGTCGTTGGTGATAAGCGGCATAGCGTGTTCGCGCGACAAAACGACGTTTCGCCCTTTG
>Ga0123353_10017765_pt1 | contig 10479 bp, 6 predicted proteins | sample TergutLab28metaG_3_FD_92763 | JGI IMG/M metagenome (GOLD analysis project Ga0123353, IMG submission 92763) | Labiotermes labralis P3 segment gut microbial communities from Petit-Saut dam, French Guiana - Lab288 P3 | ecosystem: Host-associated > Arthropoda: Insects > Digestive system > Gut ... | reverse complement strand
TGAATTTTACGGTTTTCGCGAGCGACAATCAGGGGTTCGTCAACTGTGAGTGTATTAAGGGATACGCATTCAAGCAGGCGGCCGCATGGCTGAAGTATGCCCTTTTGCCGGTTCTCTGTGCCGTTTTTGGGCTTTCAGGGGATAATTGCGTCCATTTTAGCCGTATTGAATGCCGCTCGCCGCAACGCAGCCCGGCCTGTTGACAGGCCTGTAACGTATGTGGAGTACCCGGGTATTCAAAACGGATACCCGGGTATTTTTATGCCCTGTAGGGGGACGACGCCTCTGTCGTCCCGTAGAATATACATCTATGATTCTTCAACTACAAGGAGCACAAAACATTGCTGCACCTTCTTTCATACTTCTGGATAAGGCCATCATACCGCAGAAAATTTAAAAAAGCAATCCGGATTTTATCATAAAACCCTTTTATTTTTTCGAAAAATTCTGTATAATCACAATGGAGGAAAATTTATACCAAAAAGGAGGAGCAAAATTGGATAACCTGAATCAAACGTGTTTGCCAACACAGTTCATTGAACCGGAGGAAAACGCAATCAACCCCAAGCAGCAGTACCCCGCCTCCTACCTCAGGAAGGCCTTTCAACTGGAAAAAGAGGTGGAAACCGCCACGCTCTCCATGACGGCGCTGGGCGTCTACGTGGGTTACCTGAACGGGCAGCGCCTGGGCAGCGAACTGCTGAGCCCCGGCTACACCGACTACAAGTACCGCGTACAGGCCCAGACCCACGATGTAACCGCCCTGCTGCTCCCCGGCGAAAACGTTCTCGCCGCGCTGTTGGGGGACGGCTGGTACCGCGGCAGCGTGGGCCTCAGCAGCAAGCGCAATTGCTACGGCGAAAAGACAAAGTTTGCCTGCGTTCTGGATATCCGCTACAAGGACGGCAGCGGCGAAACCATGCAAAGCGACGGCAGCTGGAAGGCCAGCCAGGACGGGCCGCTGCGCGAGAACGACCTCAAGCTCTGCGAGAAGTATGACGCCCGCAAAGAACTGCCGGGCTGGAATGCCCCCGGCTTTGACGACGGCGCCTGGCACGGCGTGCTGCCGGCAACCTATAACGGCAAGGTAATTCCCCAGGAGGGCGAGCCTGTGCTGGAGCACGAAGTCTTTTCGCCCAAAGTGTTACATACACCGAACGGTGAAACTGTCTTGGATTTCGGGCAGAACCTGGCGGGCTACGTGGAATTCACCGTGGAGGGTCCCGCCGGGCACGAAGTGAAGCTGACCATGGGCGAAACCCTGGATGAACACGGCAACTTCACGATGAAGAATCTGGTGGCGGAGGGCTCGTTCGTTGTCGGCGGAGCCGTGGGCCAGGAATTGTTCTACACTTTGAAAGAGGGCAAACAGACCTACAAGCCCTTCTTCCACAACTGCGGATTCCGCTACGTGAAGCTGGAGAACTGGTGCGGCGAAGTGCTTCCTGAGCAGTTCAAATCCATCGCCATCTACTCGGACTTCCCCTCCGCCGGCAGGTTCGAGTGCTCCAACCCGCAGATCAATCAGCTGGTGCACAACGTGATCTGGAGCCAGAAGTCCAACTTCGTGGATATCCCCGGGGACTGCCCCACCCGGGAGCGCGGCGGCTGGGCAGGCGACATCTGCGTGTTCAGCGAGACCGCCTGCTACCTCAGCGACCCGCGCAAATTTTTGAAGAAGTGGCTCGCGGACTACATGCTCGAGCAGAGCGAGGACGGCAATCTGCCCTACATCGTGCCGGAGGGCGGCTACATGGGCATGATGCGCGGCAGCAGCGCCTGGTCGGACGCCATCAGCAATATCTCCATGATGCTTTACCGCTTCTATGGGGACGAGGAAGTCCTCAGCTATGTCTACGACAGCGTGAAGCGCTTTGTGGAGTTCAACCGGAAGCGCGCCGGGAAGAAAAACCCGTTCCTGCTGTTCAAGGGTGGCAAGCACCGGAAATACATCATTGAGACGGGCTTCCACTTCGGCGAGTGGCTGGAACCCGGCTCGGCCATGTTCAAGGATATCATTAAGGACTTCTTCATGCCTGACACGGAGGTGACCACCGCATGGTTCTACCAGACGGTGCTGCAGCTCTCCGAAATGGCGGCCATCCTGGGCAAGACGGAGGACGAGAAGACCTACCGCGCTCTGGCGGAGCAGATTCGTTCCGCCTATCACAAGGAATTTTTGCCGGACGGACGCGTCAGCGCGACGCGGCACTGCCGCTATGTGCGGCCGATCGCTATGGGGCTGGTCGGCAGTGAGCAGGCGTCCCGTATCGCCGCCGCGCTGGACCAAAAATGCATCGACAACCAATACAAAATCGGCACGGGCTTTTTGACCACTTATAAAGTCCTGCCCGTGCTGACGGACTGCGGCTACACCGAGACGGCCTACAAAATGCTGGAAAACACCGCCTGCCCCGGCTGGCTCTACGCGGTGACCAAGGGTGCCACCACCACCTGGGAAAACTGGCTGGGCATCGACGAAAACGGCGTGGCGACGGATTCCCTCAACCACTACGCGCCCGGCTCGGTGGTCGCCTGGCTGTTCGCCTACTGCGCGGGCATCACGCCCAAGAAGCCGGGCTTCGCGGAGGTCAAAATCCAGCCCTATCCCGGCGGCAGCCTCACTTGGGCGAAGGCAAGCTACCCCAGCGTCAAGGGACTGATCTCCTCGGAGTGGAAGCGCGAAGCGGGGCATTTCCAGCTGGACATTGTTGTCCCGGAGGGCATTCCCTGCGAGGTGATTCTGCCCAACGGCGAGACCCACGCGGTCTGCGGCGGGGCGCACAGCTTTACTTGCGAGATTGCATGATGAGTTGAACACAAAACCACAAACGGGCAGGAATATTCCCGCCCGTTTGTTTATTTTTTAATAATTACAAATTACAAAAACCAGAAGAAGAGATTGAACAACCAATCAAAAATTGACTGGAAGAATGCCAGCAGCCGGACGAAGAAGCCCGGAGGTGTATATTTTTCCAAACATACCGGGTAACTGCCGGTGCCATCGCTATAATAGAAGCCTGCGGCAAAATAGTATGTTTCTCCCGCCGTCAAATCGCAGACCAGGCTGAAATTATAATTTCTGCCGCCGTCGTCATCAGAACCAAGCCAAGCGCCGTTCGCGCCATGCAGGGATACATAGGGATCCAGCCCGCGGGCGGCACTGGAATAGAATCTGTAGCTTCCGCTTTCCGCCGGAGTAAATTTGAAATAGGTGACCCCACCATCCTGCGGGATAACGGCGGTAGTCTGCACACCCAGGCTGAGTACCTGAGCAGAAGCCATTTCCTCTGTGAAGCTTTTCACCTTTACAGTGAAGTTGGTGCGAATATTCTCATCTTCCGCTAAATACACGGCGCAAGAGTGCATACCCGGCCCCCAGGGGTTGTCATATTGATCGTCTTCCGGAACTAGTAAATAGCCTGTTTTCCTGTAAAAATCATACCCGTTTAACTCCACCGTCGAATTGTCTTCAAACGTGGCTTTTATGGTCAGGTCACCATAGTAATAGTAGTAATAGAAGAATTCCACATCATTGTCTGTCCAGGCCGAATAGCCGTCAATATTTTCTATCAATTCGGGTATTGCGTTATCGATGACTTCAATCGACGTGATTTCCTTCAGTTTTGTCAGGCACACGGAGTAGCGGGCCGTACTGGACATCTCAATATACGATTTTGTGGCAAAGTAATAATTCTCTCCCGCTTTCAGGTAACAGCTGACGCTGAAATTCATATTGATAATGCCGAAATCTATACCTCCGCCACTGCCCATGTCATAGGCAAGTTCATCGCCGTTCGCGTCTAAAATACGCCCAGCCGGGAGAGTAATACTTGTACCGGTACGGCTGGAGTAGAAGCGATACATCCCGCTTACTGCCGGGGTGTAGCTGAAAAGCACCTCTCCTCCACGGGGAACAGCCACGTCCGTCGGAGTGTCCAGGGCGATTGGGGTTGCCGTGACCTTCGTCAGAAATACGGGGTAGCGGGTGGTGAGCAGCCTGTCGCTGAGTAAGCTTGCACCAAAATAATAGGTTTTGCCGGCCTCCAAACGGTAACTGACGCTAAAATTCAAATTCCCAGCGCTGTCATCATCATAGGCAAGCTCATCGCCGTCCGCATCTAAAATGCGACCGACTGGGTCGATGTCAAGGATGCCGTTGTAGGCGGAGTAGAATCGGTACAGCCCGCTTTCCGTCGGGGTGTAACTGAAATACGCCGTGCCTCGCCAGGGAATGACCGCCGTGGCCTCGGTGTCCAGTTTGATTGGGGTTGCCGAAATGGCGTCCCCGGCGGCCGCGCTTGCGCCGAGCGGGATGACCAGCAGCGCCCCGAGCGCCAGCACCAGTGTCAGCAAAATACTTGTGAGTTTTTTCATGAGTTTTCCCCCTAAATTTTTGTTTCCAGTTCCAATCACTTTCAATATACGAACATAGTATAGTGCAAATTCTTTGGCTCTTTATTCCTTTTTCGAAAAAAGGCGCAATTATTCTATCTATTTTGCGGGTGCGCAGCCGGCTGTCTACAAAATATGGATTGCGCCTTTTTCAACAATATGGGGCGGACTTTCGCCCGCCCCTCTCTATATGAACTACCCCTTTGCAGGCACCGATACCGCAGTCCGCGCCTCTGCATGCATTTCCGCGCCGGGCGGGAATCCATTGGGGGTAACCTGTTCCGCGTTCAGGAGGACTTCATACGCAGCCGAAGCTTATCGCTGATCATGGCAATGAATTCGCTGTTGGTGGGTTTGCCTCTGGAGTTCTGGATGGTGTAGCCAAAATATGCGCTCAGCACGTCGACGTCCCCCCGGTCCCAAGCCACCTCGATGGCGTGGCGGATCGCCCTTTCCACACGGGAGGATGTGGTTTTGTAGGCCTTCGCAACGGTGGGATACAGCACCTTCGTCACGGAGTTCATCATTTCGCTGTCCTTGGTGGAAATAATAATGGCTTCCCGCAAGTATTGATAGCCCTTGATGTGTGCCGGTACGCCGATTTGATGCATGATGTCGGAGACGGTCACTTCCAGGTCGTTCCCATTGCTTCTCGCCATTATGTTGGCCTGCGCGGCGCGGCCCAGGCCGCAGAGCTGTGTGACGCGTTCCGCAAGCATCTCCACGTCGAAAGGCTTGAGCAAATAGTAGTCCGCTCCGGCAGACAGCACCTCCTGCTCAAAATTGATGTTGTCCACGCTGGACATGAGCATCACCAGCGGCCGCTTCTCCAGCTTCAGCCGCGGCAGCTCCTTCAAGACTCCCAAAGCGTCCAGCCGCGGCATGAAAGCATCCATAATCAAAACATCAGGGGCCTCCCCCTGCCTGAAATGCTTCAAAATTTCCGAGCCGTCCTTGGGCACCAGGTTCACCTCATAGCCGCAGCCGCGCAAAATCTCCGCGCAGCTTGCCCCAAAATCATTGCCGTCCTCCGCCACCATGACCTTCAGTATTTTTGCCATACTTTTTATTTCCTCCCTTTTTTGTGCTATCAGAATCTTACCATACAAGGGAATTATTGTCAATCTGTTTTCGGGAAATAAATTCGTTTTTCTGTCCTTCAATTTTATTTTCTTTGTTGGACGGCTTTTCGCAGACGGACCGCCACAGGCGGCCCCTACAAAACAGGGCGGACACCAGGCCCGCCCCTACAGGATTATTACTAAATTACGCCGCTTTCTGGTATTCCTCCTCCAGCAGCGCGTCAACCGTTTCCAGCATGGTCTGCGCGAAAATCCCATAGCCCTGCAGCGGATTGTTCACAAACACATGGGTCACCGCGCCCACCAGCATCCCGTTCTGCAGGATTGGGCTGCCGCTCATGCCCTGGACAATGCCTCCCGTCTGCTCAATCAGCGCTTCGTCTGTAACTTTGACGATCAGATGCTTCTTGTGCGTCTCTTCATTGGCATAGACCTTCGTGATTTCGATGTCATACAGGCGGGCTTCCGTGCCGTCGACCGTGGTGAGCAGCTGCGCGGGGCCCTCCCGGACCTCGTGGCGCAGGGCCACCGGCATGGGCTTCTGGCTGACGTTGTCCGGCTCAAAGCGCCCGTAGATGCCCGTAGCGCAATTTGTCAGCAGGGAACCGATCACGCGGTTGGAAAAGACGCCGCAGAGCTCGCCGGGTTTGCCGCCCGTCCCCTTGTAGCAGCCCTTGATGTTGGCCTCCACCGCGTCCCCGCCGGAAATCGGCATGGTTTCGCCTGTATCGACGTCGCATACCGCGTGGCCGAGGCCCGCGAATATGCCGGTTTTGGCGTCGAAGAAGGTCAGGGTCCCAATCCCGGCGGAGCTGTCCCGCACCCAGATGCCGGCCCTGTAGTTCCCGTCCGAGGCCTTCACCGGCGTAAATAAAATTTGCAGCCGTTTGCCGTCCCTCTCCACGGTGAAGCTCAGCTCTTTGCCATTGCTTTTTTCGATGAGGCCGGCGATTTCCCGGTTGCGCTCAATCGCTCTGCCGTCCACCTCCAGGATGAGGTCTCCCTCTTTGAGCCCTGCCTTGGCGGCCGGGTTTTGGCTGCCCTCCGCCGTCGTGACCGAATCGATTCCGACCACCACCACCCCCTTGGTATACAGCTTGATGCCAAAGACCTGCCCGCCGGGCACCACATAGCGCCGCCGCGCCACCGTCACCCGGGCGGTTTTTACCGGAAACAGTTTCAAGACGCTGATGTTCAGGTCATACTCATAGGCACCCGCGCGCTGCACAGTCTGTAGGGCCGCGTTTGCCGCGTCCCCGTCCTCCGTTTGTGCGGCTGCACTTTCCATTAGGATAGGGCTGTCTCCTGTTCCAACAAGTGTGGCGATAAACGGAAGCTCCACCTGCGGCAGTTCCTCCTGCGCCACGCAAAAGGAATCCGGTATCGTGGAAATTCCATAAAAAATAATGCTAAAAAACGCGGCGCACAGGGCAAGCAGAGAACAGCTCAGCGCCCTGAATACGTGTTGCATAACGAATACCCGTACCTTTCTTTCGAGTTTAAATTGCCTGCTCACCTCCCCAAACCAGTTTCCGCCAGTTTTTTCATAAAATCCGGCATTTATAATGTGGCCGAAAATTCAAATAATATTTGAGGAAATTAAAAAACAATGCCGCCGCGGGATGGTTTCCGCGGCGGCGCGACAGTATTCTTAATACCCCAGTATTATGTAGACGAACTGTTTTCCGCTTTGATGTAAATTACGGTCTTATTGTCGTCCCTATCCGTCAGTTTCAGTTCTATTCCTGAAATTTCAAAATCGTATACCCACGTCATGGGCCGCCCAAAAATCGTGCCATTCATAGTAATGGTATTCTCTTTTGTGTCCATGGTATAGGTGCCGGTAATCGTATCGTTGATTGGGATATTGAGGATCGGAATCGTGACGTTGATATAGGTGAATATCACTCTGCCGTCCTCAAAAAATTCGTAGCCCTGCGTCTCTGTGGAATCCATCCACTTGCCGAGGATTTGTTTCTCCGGGCCCGGTGTAAACATACCGCAGGCCGCCAACAGGAGACCCATTGCCAACACAAGGGCTGTGAGCGCCGTTATTTTTTTCATATTTCTGACCGTCCTTTACTCTGAAATTTTAACACCGCATCTACGATGCTTGACCATATTATACCACCTCCGGAGGCTTTTGTCTACACGAGGATTTCTCATTCAAACTGCGCCACCACATCCGGCACAACGCCCACAATGATGGTCTCCGCCACGCAGCACTCCGACTCTATCTCCTCGAAGGAATTGTTGCCGGGCAGCAGGATATAGATCCGGGTTTTGATATACAGCATGACACGGTGGCGGGTCTGGTTGATACCGGCCGATTCAAATTGATTGTCGAAATACGCGTTGCTGTCCCCCGTCATGGAAAGGCGGACGCCAATTCTTGGTCCCCGCCCCGCCAGCAGGTCAATGCCGGAGGCCGACCCCAAGGGGATTTTGAGCTTCCTCTCCGACAGGGCATTGATCCTGCCATTGATCTCAAACAGCAGTTGGGATTTCAGCAAATTCATCTTTACGATATCCGTGGAGAGTGCCGTAATCGTGCCCTCCGCGTTGGTGGCAATGGTCACCAGGTCCGTGTAGGCGTAGCCGCTGTCCGCCAGGGTATCGGCCACGGTCTGATTGACCGTACTGACCGCCAGGCTCCTCCCCTGCAGCGCCGCCACAGCCCGCAGCGCGGGGCGCACACGCGCGTCCAGCAGCAACAGAGCGGCAATGACCGCCAGCAGCAGCGCCAGGGCACGGAGACGCGGAGAGACCTCCCGCGCGGCGAAGCGCCTCCTCCTCCGGCGTATTTTCATGCGAATCCCCCTTTCCGAGCGTCAGGCATCAGGGGAACGCGGTTCCCGCTACAAAAATATATGCGATAGAAAGCCCCCCATTGCTATTTTAGTCTTTTTCTGCTATATTTATATTACAAAGACATACGGTGAAAGGATGACACAAAATGAAAAAATTTGATTTGGGCGGCACCTGGACATTGGAGGAGGCCGGCGGCGAAACCATCCCGGGGCGTTTGCCCGGCTGCAACTACCTCGACCTGATGGAAGCGGGAAAATTGAAAGACCCCTACTGGGGCCTGCGGGAGACCACCGGCACCCAGGCGGCGGAGCGGAACTACATCTACAGCCGTGACTTCGACCTGCCCGAGGCCCTGCTGGCGGAGGAACACGTCGACCTGGTGGTTTCTGGGCTGGACACGCTGGCGGAAATCACACTCAACGGCAAAAAAATCGCGGAGACCGCGAACGCGCACCGGACCTTCCGCTTTGCCGTAAAGGACTGCCTGCGGGAGACGGGGAATCAGCTCGCCATCCGCTTCGGCTCTCCGCTGCTCTATGCCCGGCAGCAGCAGACGCGGCGCAAACTGCCCGCCATGGGCATGGGGGCAAAGGGCGTCAACCACCTGCGCAAGCCGCAATGCCACTTCGGCTGGGACTGGGGCCCCATCCTGCCGCCCTCCGGCATCTCCGGCGACATCGGCCTGGAAGCCTACGGCCCGGCACGAATCGAGCAGGTGAGAGTCACCCAGGAGCATAAAGATAACTTGGTCGAATTGACCATAACGGTGGATTTGGACGGAAACCCGGAGACGGCCTTCTCCCTGGACTGCAACGCCACCGCGCCGGACGGCAAAGTATTCAGCATCAACGGCAGCAGCCTGAACGGCCAGGCAGAACTGCGGCTCTCCATAGAAAATCCGCAGCTCTGGTGGTGCAATGGCCTCGGGGAGCAGCCGCTCTACAGCCTGCGGGTACGCCTCAATGTCGGCGAGGGCGAGCGGGGCAAAAAGCGCGCCGCTGCCGACGCGGGTCTGCTGGACAGCTGGGAGCGCGATATCGGCCTGCGGACGATTCAGCTGGACACCTCTGCGGACGAGTGGGGCAACACCTTCTGTTTCCGGGTAAACGGCCTGCCCATCTTCGCCAAGGGCGCCAACTGGATTCCCTCGGACTGCTTTGTGACCCGCACCGGCCCGGAGAACCTGGAGTGGTACATCCAAAGTGCCAAGGCGGCCAACATGAATATGCTGCGGGTCTGGGGCGGCGGCTACTACGAGTCCGACCTGTTTTATGAGCTCTGCGACCGCTACGGCATCCTGGTCTGGCAGGACTTCGGCTTTGCCTGCGCGCTCTACCCCTTCGACGAGCAGGACTTCCTGGAAAATGTGCGCCAGGAGGTGCGGGTCAACATCCGGCGCATCCGCCACCACGCCAGCCTCGCGCTCTGGTGCGGCAACAACGAAATCCAGGCGGGCATGCTCATATGGCAGAAATATAAAGATTTGTGCGCGATCAACAACGACTTCTTTTTCGGCATCCTGCCGCGCTGGGTGGCGCAGGAGGACGCCGTCACGGCCTATTGGCCCAGCTCCCCCTGTTCCGGCCTGGACAGCCCGGAAAAAACCGGCAGCTACAGCCGGGGGGACACCCATCTGTGGACGGTCTGGCACGGGATGCTTCCGGTGGAGGCCTACCGGAAAATGCCGACGCGCTTTTGCTCGGAATACGGTATGGAGTCCTTCCCCTCCATGCGAACCATCCGCGGCATCACGGACGAGGAGGAGCCCTCCATCTACAGCCCGGTGATGCTCACCCACCAGAAATGCGCCAGTGGCAACGCGAAAATCCTGTATTATCTGCTGTCGAAATACCGCAATCCCGCGGCGCTGAGCGACTTCATCTACCTCTCCCAGCTGATTCAGTCCGAAGCCATGCGCCAGGCTACGGAGTTCTGGCGGCGCAACCTGGGGCGCTGCAACGGCTCCCTCTACTGGCAGTACAACGACTGCTGGCCCGTGGCCTCCTGGGCGGGCATCGACTACGGCAAGCGCTTCAAGGCGCTGCAGTACCGCGCAAAGCACTTCAACGCGCCAATCTGCGTCTCGGCGGAGATGCACAAGGACGACGCGGACTGCTACGTCATCCACGAGCTGCCCGGCACTTTCCGGGGCACGCTGCAGTGGAGCCTGATTGCCTTTGACGGCAAGACC
>Ga0123353_10017764_pt1 | contig 10480 bp, 7 predicted proteins | sample TergutLab28metaG_3_FD_92763 | JGI IMG/M metagenome (GOLD analysis project Ga0123353, IMG submission 92763) | Labiotermes labralis P3 segment gut microbial communities from Petit-Saut dam, French Guiana - Lab288 P3 | ecosystem: Host-associated > Arthropoda: Insects > Digestive system > Gut ... | reverse complement strand
TGCATACTTGATGTGGACGCCGACATAAAAGACGCCGTACCAAAGATTATCAAGGGGCGCACTTTCGACAACGGCGTTTTGTGCACATGCGAGCAAACCATCATCTGCCATGAAAGCAAGTTCGACGAGATAATTGGGGAGTTTGAGAAAAACGGAGCTTATTATTTCAGGGACAAAAAAGACGTGGATACACTGCGCGACGCAGTATTACCGGAAGGGCAGTTGAATAAAAAGGCTGTTGGCTTGTCGGCGATGGCTTTGGCGGATCTTGCCGGCTTGAAAGCCCCTGACGGGACTGTCGTCCTGATCGCAAAGTCTGAAGGCAGCGGAAAAAAAGACCCGTACAGCAAAGAAAAGCTTTTTCCGGTTTTAGCGGCCTATACCTATAAAACATGGGCGGAAGCTGTAGCTATCGCCGTTGATAACCTTGAACTTGAAGGCAAAGGGCACAGTTCAGTCATTCACTCGTTTACGAAGGAGAACATCGAGTATGCCGGGGTCAAGCTCCCCGTTTCCAGGCTTCTTGTCAACGGGATTGGGTCACTGGGCGTTGGCGGCGCTTACACAAACGGCTTCGCGCCGACAGGGACTTTGGGATGCGGCTCCTGGGGGAACAACAGCATAAGCGAAAATCTGGATTATAAGCATCTTATCAATATTAGCAGAATTGGATATACAAACCCGAATGCCCGCATTCCGACGCCGGATGAAATTTGGGGAGAATAATTAATAAATTGCTGAAAAGCATATAGTAAATCAGTAGATTGTATTCAAAGTATATGTAAACCTCCTGATGGCGCCAAAAAAACATTGTCAGGAGGTTTTGTCATATGAAAATTCGCTCTTGACATTATGTGGAAAACAGCATATAATATGACACATAAAAACATTTGCCGATTTTCTCGGAACAATGTACAATATAATAACAGGGGGTGTTGAATATGTCATTAACTAAAGAAGATTTAAACGCGATTGGAACTTTGATCGACAACAAGCTGGACAGCAGGCTGAAGCCGCTGCAAGCCGATATAAAAAAAATTGAATCGAGGCTTTACAAGTTGGAGGAAGGCCAGGATGCACTAAAAGTGTCAGTTGAAAAAACAATTATTCCACGTCTTGACAGACTGGAGGAAGGCCAGGATGCACTAAAAGTGTCGGTTGAAAAAACAATTATCCCACGCCTTGACAAGTTGGAAGAAAGTCAGGATGCTATAAGGGCGTCTCAAGTAAGGGTTGAAGCAGAGTATTATCCGCAAGTCAAAGGCGCTTTGGATGGTATTAAAGGCAATACCGAAAATATTCATCTTCATGGCAAGAGAATTTCGGCATTGGAAACCAAAGTAGAAAACCACGGTATCAGTATGAGAATACTGGGGCTCGCAACTACTTAACATTTGCAAAAAATATAAGATATGAGTGTTGTTTTATAATGAATATTAGTAAAATAGCGGTAATCGGAGCAGGCCTTATGGGCAGTGCAATCGCGCAGGTGTTTGCAGCAAAGCCTGATTTGGATGTGAGCATATTTTCCCTCATGCTTGAGGGGGACCCGTATGCGCCTGTCAAAAGAAACCTCGATATTATGATAGGCCGGGGGGCGATGACAAAAGAAGAATCGGAGGCAATATGCTCAAGGATTGCCTTCAAGCCGAATCTTGGAGAAGCCGTCAAGGACGCGGACTTTATTATAGAATGTGTATCGGAAGTCATGGAACTCAAGCAGGATTTATTCGCGGAGGCCGAGCGTTATTGCAGCAAGGACGCCATACTTGCGACAAACACATCAGTTTTACGCGTCACGGAAGTATTTTCTAAATGCGAAAATAAGAATCGGGTTGCAGGAGTGCATTTCTGGAACCCGGGGCATTTGATTCCGCTTGTGGAAGTGGTGAAAATCGAATATACGGATGACGCAGTGGTTGACGCCACAATGGAGCTTCTGCGGTCGATTGGCAAACATCCGATACTTTGTAAAAAAGATGTCCCCGGATTTATTGGTAACCGTCTGCAATTTGCGTTATGGCGTGAAGCGATACATATGGTGGAAAACGATATTGCGGACCCTGTGACGATCGATGAAGCCGTTAAGTTTGGGCCGGGGCTGAGATGGCCGGTTTTGGGGCCGATGGAAGCTTCGGATATGATTGGAATCGAGCTTACGTATAATATGCTAAGCTATATTCTGGAACATCTCGCGGATAACCATGAGCCATCTCCGCTTATTAAACAAATGTTGGACCGTGGGGATTATGGTTTTAAGACCGGAAAAGGCTGGCAGGAATGGACGCCTGAGCAGATGGAGGCGTCTACGAAAAGGCTGCGGGAGTATTTGACTGATATGCAACGAAATGATAAAATGCAAGGAGAAATTTAATGAGGTACTCCAGACAAAATAAAATTCTTGAGCTGATAGAAAATAACGAAATCGAAACTCAGGAAAAATTGGCTTCGATGCTGAAAGAAGGCGGGTATGAAGTTACTCAGGCGACGGTTTCGCGCGATATAAAGGAACTTCAACTGATTAAGATTTTATCATCAAACGGCAAATATAAATACGCGACTGCAATGAAAATAAGCGCTGCAATTTCTGACCGTTTTGTTAAAATATTTAAAGAAACAATCAAGTCCGTAGATTTTTCCGGCAACATCGTTGTCATAAAAACTTTGTCGGGATGCGCGAATGCCGCTGCAGAAGCTTTGGACTCACTGGGGCTGCCTCATATGGTAGGCTCTATTGCAGGGGATAATACGATAATGGTCGTGGTTGACGACCCTGCAAACGTAGGGCAGCTTGTTAAAGAACTTCGTGATATGTTGGATTAAAGAGGTAATGCATGATTTCCCATATAAGTATAAAAGACTTTGCTATCATAGAAAACACTGAAATTAACTTTCATGACGGCCTCAATATTATTACCGGCGAAACAGGCGCGGGCAAATCTATCGTGATCGAAGCAATCAGCCTTGCGCTCGGAAGCAGGGCCGATACTACTTTTGTACGTTCAGAAAAAGAAAAGGCCGTTATTCAGCTTGTGGCTTTCATTGATGACAAGGATGTAATCATAACAAGGGAAATCTCTTCCGCCGGAAAGAACCTGTGCAAAATAAACGGAGAAATCGTTACGCTTGCGCAGCTCAATCAACTATGCAAAAGAATAGCCGACATCCATGGCCAATATGACCATCAATCCCTTCTTAATCCTGAAAACCATATGCATCTTTTAGACTCATACAAAAGTAAAGCAACATCTTTCATAAAGGAAGAAGTTGCTTCATGCTACTCAAAATATACAGAATTAAAAAATAAACTCGCTTCTATTGTATCAAATTATGAAGATAATTTAAGAAAACGTGATTTTATGCGCTACGAACTCGATGAAATCAGGAATGCAAAACTGGTTTTAAGCGAAGACAGCGAACTTGCGGCTGAAATTACACTGCTTCAAAACAGTGAAAAGATATATCAAAATTTATCAAATTCTTATGCAATCTCTTATGAGGAGTCTCCGTCTGCGCTTGACGGACTGAAAAAATCGTTAGCCCTTCTACAAGATATCAGCGAATTTTCCAAAGAAATTTCCGGCGTTGCAGATGAATTTTCAGACGCATATTATAAATTTGAAGACCTTTGCAGGGAAATTCGAAACATACGGGATAAAATCTCTTTTTCACAACAAGACCTTGATAACGCCCTGGCCCGGCTTGACTTTATCGACTCCCTCAAAAGAAAATACGGAGATTCCATAGAAAAAGTATTGAAATATGCTGATAATATTGAAGAACAATTGGCATATATTGAAAATATTGATGAAGCAAGAGACTCCCTAAAGGCTGAACTGGCGGAGTGTGAAGACAACTTAAAGCAGTCCTCTGAGAAACTTTCAATGCTTCGAAAGCAAAGCGCCGGTGAACTCGAGCAGAAAATTCTTGCAGAACTAAAAGAACTGAATTTCAACGACTCTTATCTTGCTACTGAATTCGCGAGAGAAAACGGATATACCGCAAACGGCATAGATAAAGTAGAATTTCTGATTAGAACAAATAAAGGCGAACCCCTTAAACCTCTTTCGAAAATTGCGTCGGGCGGTGAAATGTCCAGAATTATGCTTGCTTTCAAAAAAATCATTGCCGGTTATGATGAAATTGCCACGATGATATTTGACGAAATAGACAGCGGTATCAGCGGTATCACGGCCAGTATAGTCGGCAAAAAACTCTGCCAAATCGCCGAAAACCATCAGATCATATGTATAACACATTTGCCTCAGATTGCCGCGTTCGGAAAACACAACTACAAAATACAAAAAAAATCCGACGCCAGCATGACGTATACAACTGTAGCAGAACTTGACGAAAATGAAAAAGTAAAAGAAATTGCAAGACTGCTCGGCGGAATGCACGTAACAAACGCTGCACTCAAAAACGCAAGGGAACTTGTTGAACTTTCAAAGATTGAAACCGGCGGGATTGCTCCCGCCGGCCCATAAAACATCTTCAAATTTACTGAATTTACTACTATTATTTGACCGGCTTCGGCAGCCTTTTCTTCGTTACGTTCATAAGATTGTCCGTACACTCCAGTTTGTCTGCAAACGCTCCGTCAGAAACTGCGACAAATTTTGGATTGTCAGGCACGAGGGCGCCTCCCAAAACTTCGCCTATGGAGCCGTATTTATACCTTGGAACTGTATCATCCATTTCTACTGAAATATCGTAAGTATCCTCAAAGCCAAAATCAACTTCATATACATGCGCAAGCTCGGCCGCAATCTCCCAGTTCGGAATGATAATGCTTTCATCAATTATTTCCGCTACTTCCTGCATCCTTCTTTCCGTGTTCGTGAATGTACCATCCGTGCATGCAAATCCGCTTGCCGGGAATACGACGTCCGCCACCTTTGCAGCGTTTGTCAGATGTGTATCACTTACCATCAGGAACTCAATGCCTGCAAGGTCTGCGTCAGGGTCTTCACCGAAAATCAGCAGCGCCTTCACTCCTTCAAGAGCCTCTGCGCCCGCTTTTACACCCATATCGATAAGCCCCTGAGAATTATTCTTAGGTTTAAGCTGAAGGATACCATCTCTCGGCGAACCGATATGCCCGGAAAGAAGCGCGATATCCGCAATAAGCGAAGCTGTTTCAGTTGTAACAAGGTTCTGTGCAAACACGATCATTGCCTTCTTCGCTTTTGCGTACGCTTCCGCTACAGCTTTTACATCATCTGTTACAGCCGCTCCCGAAACACTCTTTGCGAATTCATCAAACCCGTCCAACCCCGATGATTTGTCCATGTCGATCAGCGCCTTCGCGACGCCTTTCAGGAATGAATTGTCATTTTTCGTGTAATATTGTTTAGCGAACTCAAAGTTACTCTGCTCATATTCTTCCGGATTTATCAATATGACCTTCGCCCCGTTTTCAGCCGCTTGCTTCATCTTAAGCTTCAAAACCGGCGCATCCGCCGTATCAAAGCCAACCACAAGAATCAATTCCGTCGAAAGCAGCTCGTCGATCGTGTTCGGAGAAGCGTCTGTACCAAGCACAGGGGCGATCCCGCTCGTCCTGTGATTGAAGCACAACGTTTTCGCTCCCATCGCATCCGCCAATTTTTTCATAGCATACGCTTCTTCGTTCGTATATCTGTCGGAAACCGCTACTGCAACCGCATCCTTTCCATATTTGATCCCAATGGACTGCGCCTTTTTCGCCGTAAACACAAGCGCTTCATGGTAATCAGCCTCCCTGAAACCATCCTCATCTTTTATCAGAGGGTCGGTCAGCTTGCCGTCAAGCCATGGTGTGCTGAGCCCAAACTTTCCTTTTCCGCAGAGAAGCCCCTTGTTGACAGCGCCTTCCCTGTCAGGGTTCGCTTTAACGATCATATTGCCATACGTTTCAACATCGATGCTGCAGCCTACCGAGCAATAAGGGCATGTCGTTCCCGTCATTTCAGTATTGAGGGGTACCGGTTTCGACATGGAAATCCTTTCCTGAAGCGCCCCCGTCGGGCATACGCTGGTACATTGTCCGCACGACACGCAGCCTGATTCCTCAAGCGGCTTTTCAAGTGTTGGCTTAACAGTCGTATCAAATCCTCTGTTAACAAGCCCCAACGCGCCGGTCCCCATCACCTCATCGCATACACGAACGCACAAACCGCAAAGGATACACTTGTTCGGGTCTCTCAATATGAACGGATGGTCGTCGTCAAACTCAATATTGTTCTTATCTCCCGCAAACCTGTCAGGATGTACGTCATATTCATTTGCGAAGTCAATCAGCTTACATTCAAAATAGTCATGGCAGCCACATTCAAGGCATCTGTCCGCTTCGCCCATCGCGTCAAGCGTATCATAGCCAAATACGATTTCCGTAAAGTTATCTTTTCTTTCTTCCGGCGCAAGATGATCCATCTCCGGCCTGCAGAGCCTCTCTCTGTCCTCAAAAGTCTTCTCCGTTATATCATCACGCGTTACAAAGTAAGGCTTTTCATATCCTACATCTTCGCCGTTTAAGTATATATTGACCATTTCCGCCGCGTTTCCCGCATCGGCGATCGCCTCAACAGCAATCGATATTTTGTCGTTGCCGCAGTCCCCTCCGGAAAATACGCCCGGTATACTTGTCATATACGTCTTGGGGTCATATAAGACCCCTCCTTTTCTGGTCTTATCGAAATCAAAGACCGATGCGTCTACAGCCTGGCCTATTGCAAGTATCATCGTATCAATATCGAGCGTTTCCGTCTTTCCTTCAACAGGCTTCGGCGCCCTTCTGCCTGAATCGTCAGGCTCCCCAAGCTCCATAACTTGAAGCAGGACTTGCTTTGCATGGCCATTTTCATCTGTCAGAATTTCTATCGGGTTTGTAAGGTTTTTAAAGATGACGCCTTCTTCTTCCGCTTCAACGATTTCAATCATATCCGCGGGCATCTCATCTTTTGTACGCCTGTAAATATTGTAAACTTTGTCCGCGCCAAGCCTCACGGCCGTCCTGCACGCGTCCATCGCGGTGTTCCCCCCGCCTACGACCGCAACATTTTTGCCAAGTTTTATTTCTTCATTCCTGACGACTTTCCTCAGGAAATCGATGCCGCCTATCACGCCCAACGCATCCTCGCCTTTGCATCCGACCCCCGTCGAGACCCATGCGCCGATACCGATAAGAACCGCGTCAAAATCGGCCCTGATCGTCTCAAACGGAATATCTACTCCGATTTTCGTGTCCGGTATCATCCTGACGCCCATCTTGTTGATTAAAGCGATTTCTTCATCGAGCACTTCCTTTGGCAGCCTGTATTCAGGTATACCGTATCTGAGCATTCCGCCAAGCTTCGGCATCGACTCAAATATCGTTACACCATGCCCCATTTTCCTCAGGAAATACGCAGCCGAAAGACCCATCGGGCCCCCGCCTATGATTGCAACGCTTTTGCCCGTATCCGAATCGATATCAGGCATAAAAGGCCCGCCGCCCTCAAACAAATCCCAATCCGCCGCAAACCGCTTCAGCCACTGTATTGAAATCGGTTCTTCCACAAGCTTTCTTCTGCAATTGTCTTCGCAGGGGTGGGGGCAAACCCTTCCGATCGCGGCAGGCAGGGGAATTTTATCCTTGATAAGCTCTATGGCAGCCTCAAACTGGCCGTTTGCGATCAGCCCGACATACCCCTGGCAATCGGTTCCGGCCGGACAGTTAATCGCACAAGGCGCTTTGCAGTCTCCGATATGATTTGACAACAGGAGCTCCAGGTTCGTCTTTCTTGATTCCAATACTTTTTCAGTGTTCGTCTTTATGATCATATTCGGCGCGATTTCAGTCGCGCAGGCTTTTACCATCTTCGGGTTCCCTTCAACTTCGCAAACGCACAAACCGCAGGCGCCGTAGATGGCAGTCCTTTCATCAAAGCAGAGAGTCGGAATATATATATCGTTTTCCGTTGCTACTTCGAGAATCGTCTGGCCGGCTATGCCGGATACTTCTTTTCCATCAATATTTAATCTGAATTTCTTCATTTCGATTCCCTCCTTCCTTACTCTTTCACTACGGCGTTAAATTTGCAAACTTCCTCGCACTTGCCGCATTTAATACATTTTTCGTTGTCGATCACATGCTTCGACTTGACTTCTCCGCTGATTACATGTACAGGACATTTCTTCGCGCAGAGCGTACAGCCTACGCATGCGTCTGTAATAGAGAAAGAAATGAGAGGTTTACAAGATTTCGCTGTACATTTCTTATTATAAATATGATCTTCATATTCGTTCCTAAAATATTTTAAAGTCGTTAAAACAGGGTTCGGCGCGGTGCCTCCAAGCTGGCACATGGAACCGTCCTTGATTTTTTGAGCCAGTTCTTCGAGAAGCTCTATATCGCCTTCCTTGCCGTTTCCTTGCGTAATCCTTTCGAGAATTTCGAGCATCCTTTTTGTTCCGACGCGGCAATAGTTACACTTGCCGCAAGACTCTTTTCTCGTAAAATCAAGGAAATATCTCGCCATGTCAACCATACATGTGGTTTCATCCATAACGATCATACCGCCCGAACCTACGATTGCCCCTGTCTTATTGATATTTTCATAATCTACGGGCGTGTCAATCAAACTTGCGGGGATACATCCTCCGGAAGGCCCGCCCATCTGGACTGCTTTGAATTCTTTATCATTTTTGATGCCGTCGCCGATTCCATAAATGACGTCTTTAAGCGGAAGCCCCATAGGAACTTCAACCAATCCGCCTTTTTTAATTTTTCCGGCGAGGGCGAATACTTTTGTCCCCTTGCTGAGTTCAGTACCCATACCGCCGAACGCCGCGCCTCCGTTCAGTATAATCCATGGGACGTTTCCAAAAGTTTCTACATTATTAATGTTCGTCGGGAGCTGCCAGTAGCCCTTTTGCGCCGGAAACGGCGGTTTGAGCCTCGGCATTCCCCGCTCGCCTTCAAGCGAAGCTATAAGCGCCGTCTCTTCACCGCATACAAAGGCGCCCGCGCCGGCTTTTATCCTGATGTCAAAACTGAAATCCGTGCCAAATAAGTTTTTACCTAAGAATCCCTTTTCTCTTGCCTGCCCCATGGCGACCTCAAGCCTGTGTATGGCAAGCGGATATTCCGCACGCACATAGATGACGCCTTCTGTCGCACCCATGGCATAACCGCCTATGATCATGCCTTCTATCAATGAATGTGGATCGCCTTCCAGTATGCTTCTGTCCATGAAAGCGCCCGGGTCGCCCTCGTCCGCGTTACAAACCATATATTTGGATGCTCCGGCGTTTGTTCTCGCCGCGTTCCACTTGAACCACGTAGGGAACCCCGCGCCTCCCCTGCCCCTGAGGCCTGAAACTTTGATTTCCTCGATGACCTGTTCCGGCGTCATTGAAGTAACTACTTTTTCAGTCGCTTTATAGCCCTCTACCGCTACGTATTCGTCTATGTTTTCCGGATTTATGCTCCCGCAGTTCCTGAGAACGACCCTTTTTTGTTTATCGATAAAACTCTTATCTACGTCTGAAATTGCCATTTCGCTGACAACTTCACCTTTTGCAAGATGTTTAGCGACAATTTCAGAAACTTTGTCCGGCAATACCTTCACATATCTCGTCAAGTTGTTGTTATCGTCGTAAATGTCAACGATAGGCTCCAAATAGCAAGTCCCTACGCACCCTGTAATGTCTACAGGTATATTAAGGCCGCTTGCCGCAATCTGCTTTACAAACTCAGCCGCTGTCTTTCTGGCGCCTGTCGCAACTCCGCAACTGCCCTGTCCTATTATTACTTTCATCGCGTCCTCCTCCTATCCCCTGGCCCTAATCTCGGCAAGGATATCTTTTACAGAATCCTTCGTCAAATTTCCGTATGTCTCGTCACCGTCAGCGTTCACAACCATCATAACCGGGGCAAGCGAACAACATCCTATACAAGCCACATTGTTCAAAGTAAACAGCCCGTCCTCCGTAGTCTCCCCGTCATTTATTTCTAAAAACTCACATAACGCTTCTTCGATCGCTTTAGAGCCGTTAACGTGGCACGCCGTTCCCTGACACAGCATAATAAGGTTCTTTCCGATCGGTTCAAACCTGAACTGCGCATAAAACGTAGCTACCCCATAAATTTTCGCGGGCTTAATACCCGTTTTTTGGGAAATATAATTGATACAGTCCGTCGAAAGATAGCCGTAAATCTCCTGCGCTTTTTGCAGAATCGTAATCATGCTTCCCGAAACGTGTCCGTACTTTTCAAGCACGGGCGCAAGCTCTTTAAAATCCTGCTTCTCACCGCAGCATCCGCCGGCGCAGGCGCATTTTTCATCCATAAGTTGTTCCTCCTGATATATTTATTCAAACTTCAAAATTGACTCGTTCAATTTTGAATAGCCTGTCTGCTGTAAGCAGATCAGGCAACTCAAAATGTTGAACGAACGAGCGATAGGGCTAAGGGCTTTGCCAGTGCCCTGAATCGCTCGTAGGCTCAGTTTAAAGA